>Ga0123342_1000079_pt1 | contig 106086 bp, 43 predicted proteins | sample Turbeawhitnodule_FD_89960 | JGI IMG/M metagenome (GOLD analysis project Ga0123342, IMG submission 89960) | Root nodule microbial communities of legume samples collected from Mexico - Turtle bean Mexico white nodule | ecosystem: Host-associated > Plants > Roots > Nodule | place: Mexico: Nepantla...
AAAAAAATTTTTTTAATTATTTTTTTTTTTTTTTTTTTTTTTTTATGTACGAAGAATTAGAGAAATTCTATGAGAATTGTGGAAAAGAAATGGAATTTAATCTTTATATATCACTTACTACAAAAATCATCAAGCACTCATTCTACTAAACCCTAACTTTCTAAAAGTTTAGCTGTAATCAATGTTTCGTCGCAGCTAACGATGACTAATACGTCAAATCGGTGACTAAACATTTATGTCATAACAAATATGTTTTGTGTTTTATTACTGATATATATATATATAATTACAATCCATATATTATTACACATCCTAAAGAAATTAACATAAATATATGATAATAAAAGTTGGAAATAAAATTTCTCAAGCATTTTCATGATACTACCATATACCAGTAGTAATGTTTATTCTTGTAACATTCCCAATTTTCTATACTATAAATATTCACAATATTTTATTATAAAAATACTCTACTTTTTTTATAAGGAATTTAAAATGTATATACACCAAAATAGCTATATAAAATAAAATTCAATACTAATTTTCCAGCTTCTCAATGCTTAGCTCTTGTAGTTTATGTTTCCGTATAAGATACAATCATAACAGAGTTTTTTAAAAAATATAACCATCGTTAAAATACTTTTCTACATTAGTGTCAAATAAACTTAAAATACAAAAATATAAAATCGTCACATTGTTATTAGAGAAATTTTTACTATAAAAAATCTTAGAAAAAATTTCACCAACAAAAAGAAGAGACTTGATAACAAATCAAAGTACAAATAAGAAAGGGTTAAAAATGATCTAAACTTCATGAATGTTGAACTTTACTCTAAAACCAAACTAATTCCAAAGAACAAGTCTGAATGTAGCCAATCTCAAGTCTAAATACATGGACATATGACAACAACTTAACATTTACTTATGTTCATATATTCATTTATATGATGCTACACAAAAGTTTTCAATCACTCAATCATTAAACACTGTTAAGGATCAAGACTTACTCAAAAACCAAAACTGATTCCTTTCTCATCAAATAAAAACAAACTTCTCAAATAAAATAATAAAATAATACAATTGTATAATTATCTTATTTATTCATATATTTAGAGTTAATATTCAATTTAGTACAGTAATTTTTTTAAAAAATTAATTTAAAATGTATCACTTTGATCTCAAGATATCAAATACACTATTTCTTAGTTAACTTACAGACAGAAAACCTAAAAGGGAGAAAGAAGAAATTATAGGTCAGAGTTTAATAGAGGAGAAGGAAGGAAAAAAATAAATAAAGGAAAATGAATTTGGTTTATTTTTTTTGAAAGTAAGAAAATAATTTTTTAGATTACTATGGGTACCTAACACAATTACTAAACTCACTCTTTATATTTGTTTCAGCCGAGAGCAAAAAGCCCCACAATTATGTAATCCATCGGGAAATTTATATTCTCACCCCGTAAATTTAAATACAAATATAATCTTCTAATAAATATGCAATTAATTAACACATCCCATACAAACTTTATATTCACAATTAAATAAATTAAAACTTGAAATATATTAAATTTAATTATATTTTTTGTAATTTATGTCATATACTTATGTTAACAATAATTTGTCATATTCATATAATTTATGCCATAAAAAGATACCCGTTGATTCTGACTTTTGGCAGGGCTTGGCTAAGTGGAAAGTTGATTAATTCCTAAATTTGTAATGGAAAAAATATTAAATAAAAATTAATTTTAAAGATAAAAAATAATTTGTCATTATATTAATTAAATTATATACTATTTTATAGATTAAAAAATTATTGATATCTATAATAGTTTTTATTATTAATAAATAATTTTTAAATTTACCAATTTTATGATATATTTTTTTCTTGCAATTTCAACTCAAAAGCTCAAAGAGACTAACCTAATAAAACTAATGAGTTATATTTAAATTTTAATATAGTTAGGTAAAATTATATGCAATGTTTCCAAAATCTAATGAAATCTATGAACCAAATCTAACTTGATTTGTAAGTGTGATTGTGTTGGATTAGTGAGGTCAACCTAATATATGATAACAGAACAACATAATAATTTTCTTTGGAAGAAATTATTGCATCTTTGAAACTGTTATGGTCCAACCAATTCTTTAAGTGATATATATTTTATTAATTTTTTTACAAATTAAAAAAACTTAACTGTATAAAAAGAAATATAGTAAATAGTTATTATATGATGTTAAATTTTTCATTCCACAGACTATACTTTATTATTTGGTGGGTTCCATTTTACTGCTCCTTACAATAAAGTAGTGGCATCTTGGCCCTTCGATTGATCCTTTGATTCACAACTTCTTCTGTAACATAACAGTATAAATGTATGTTATATAGTTTTTGGTATATACACTTTCACATTTAATTTTACTTTTATGATTATTTTCGAACATTTTTATATTTAATTTGATTTTAAGAGTAAAAAACTATAACTTTTTTACCCTTTTTTTTAATTTCTAATTAACAATTTTGGATTTTCTATCTTTTATTTTAATTCCTAAATTTCAGAACATACATGCAGTTTGGTTGAACTATTTCTTTTTTCGTGATTTTAATTACTAAAATTTAAATAAACTTACAATATTGATCCAATTGTTAAATAAACTAAAATTTAGTTAAAAATTTATTATTTTGTTAATTTTTATGAGATAATTGGCCATAATTAGCACAGGTAGTATTACTGTATCTAGTTTTTATATTATTTTTCTTGATAAATTCTTAAGAAAGTGACTTGAAATTATGTTAAAAGATTAAGTGAAATTCATATTTTAAAAGATTAAGTAAAATTGTAGTGTTAATATGTTAGACAATCTTGTATCATATTATATTATAGTTGAATTTTTTTTTTTCTGAAATATGAATCACACTTGAAAAAAGAGATAAAATAGTTTTAAAATTATATTGTAGCACTTGCAAATTAATTTTTTTTTTCAATTGTGAGAGTTGTCAATATATTATTCAATGCATAAATACTTATATTAAAGAAAGTGACTTGAAACTATTTTAAAATATTAAGTAGAATTTATATTTTAAAAGATTAAGTGAAATTGATGCATGAATGTTAATAGGTTGAAAATAGTGCATTATATCACAATTAAATTTTTTTTTGCTGAAATATAAATCCCACTTACAAAAAAAAGAGATAAAATAATTCTAAAATTATATTGTAACACTTCTAAATTATTATTTTTGAATAGAGAGTTATCAATATATCATCCCTTTTTCGTATATTATTGAATGCATAAATATTTATATTAAAGAAAATTATCATTTTTATAATCTTTGCTTACATGTAAGTGTTTAATTTAACTAAGCTACCTTGGGAAGTAACTCTCCTTCACAATGAAATCCATGATCTTATGCAGAACACTCCCTATTGCTTTTTCAACCTCTATGAAATGGTAACTTTTGACCACAGAAAGAGAACACTATTACAAGTTATTGAAAGGAACAAAGACAGCACTTTCTAGTGTTGGAAACTAGGAACTTCCAACGTACGACACTTCATGTTTCTCCATCATCTCATGATCCTGCTGTGCCCTGTACTTATACCTATGTGCCGAATACACGAAGATGAAAAAATTGATCACACTCAGAGCCGTGAGAAGCCAGTAGAAGTAATCAAACCTCCCAGTGTTGATGTTCTGAGACAACCAAGAAGGTTCACCTTTTGCCATGTTCCCAGTGGCAGATTTAATGATGTTGTTTATGATAGTTGCCACAAAACAACCCAAACCACCAGCAAGTGCAGCATAAGCAGAGCCTATGCTCTTCATTGCATCAGGGGCTTCCTCATAGAGAAACTCCAAAAGCCCCACAATGCAGAACACTTCAGCCACCCCAATGAGACAGTATTGGATCAGCAACCAATAAGCACTCAGATTAGGCATAGCAGTGAGGAAAATGGCTACGTATTCATGTTTTATGGCATAGTTTCTTCTGTATTTTTCGAATATTGCAGCCCATGCAACTGATAGAATAGACACTGCCAAACCAATTCCTACCCTCTGAAGCTGAGATGCACCGTGTGGGTGACCCGTGATGCGTCTGAAGATGGGGACAAAGAGGGAGTAGTAGAGAGATAGAATGAGGAAAATGCTGAGGCCTGGGAACACGGGCATGCATGTGACTGGGAGTTTCAGACGTCCCAAATGGGTGTTCAGAGTGTATGCTTGCTGAACAGAGAGAGTGAGAAACTCTGTTAGAACCACGTTGAGCATGATTGTGCAAGCTGGTATGGGGATGAGTCGCAGAAGGATCTTCACTTCCTCCACTTGAGTCACTGTGCAGAGCCTCCATGGACTCGGATTGCCACCATCTTCTTTCAATTGCAGAGCTGCTTTGTCAAGAAACCTGATCAAATGTGTCATCCAAAAGCAGAAAAGTGAATATAACATTTCTCACTATCTACGTTTCTTTCTTTCTCTCCCTTCTATGAGTATTACAAAACATTTTTCAATGCAATATTGTTTGTTTGGTTCAAAGCCCCTTTTACATCTCTTGCATTTCTATCATAAAATATCACATTAGAGTATAGGAAATAATTTTCTCACCATAAAAGTTTAATCTTTTTGTAAAATATTCGCAATAGGTAGATTTTTTAAAAAACTTATGAGATTGAATAAGTGGTAGGGTTTAGGTAACTTTTGTTACATAGTTTAGCAAAGTTATGCTAGTTACCTATTTGAAAGTGTGAAAAAAAAACTGAAAAATAAGAACAAAAAAGTGGAAAAGGTGAAATCATGTGAACAAACACAAGCACCCACTTGTCTAATCTTGCACCCTTTATCATAAATTGTAAGAAAGTTAGAGCTTTATGGCGAAAAATGACCTGAAATGAGGAGTGTGAGGAATTTTTCTACTTCCCTTGATAGCAGAGTGTCTCCCAGAAAGCTCGTAGAAGCCTATGAAGTCACTGCTTGCAAAAGGGGCCTTTCTCTTTCGAAATGCAGCAACCAAAACCTGAGCAACACGAGTGAGAGGACTTCCTCCTGGTAACCTGTGTCTGTACAAGGGAGTGCCAATGAAGAACACCATGTTTGAGATTCCCATGGCAATGGCGAGAGACCCAAATGCAGAGCCCCAACCATATTGCATCTGCACATAGACCACTACTGTGAAGGCGACGATTGCCCCAACGGTGACAGAGAGATAGAAGAAGTTGAAGAATCTGTCAAGGTGTTCTTTGTAGTTTTTGCTTCTCTCATCGAACTGATCTGCTCCGAATGATGAGACGCATGGCCTTATCCCTGCTGCTCCGAAGGCTGTGATGTAGAGAAAGGTGTAGAGGTATGTCATCTGCCATGGTTTTGCTGGCTCGCACTTTCCCAGTAGCAGAGAAAATTGGTCGCAGTCTTCTTGGTTCGGGACAAACTTCCCTATTGTTGCACACAGTGTTATTCCTGTCAAACCCTGTTCATAAAAATCCAATCATCCATACCAATTCACTCCTAATATATACTTATACAACATATAACATATGAAAACTTAAAAATCTCAGACTAGAGCCTTTCATAGTATATAAGTGGGTGCAAAACTTATTTTATTAAACTGGTTTTAGAAGGTTGAATTAGACTTAAAGTTCACTTCTTAACAGAACTCACACTAGTTTTGTTGAATTTATTTAATTATACAGTTTTCACAAAAAAATTTTAAAAAAATATTAATATTTTTAAAATTTAAATTTATGGTATAAAATTTTATTATGATTATAAAAATAAAAAATAAATCTTTTTCAATCAGTCATTAAAAAACAATTTTTTACTAAAAATCTGAAAGATATTTATACATACAAATTTTTATTCAGAATTTATAATTTATAATTATATAATATCTTCATACATTTCAAAGATGGTAGATATTTTCATGTCACTATCTATTTCAATATGATTAGAACCACTTGTTATTTTGATAATTTTTCAAAATTTTATGAAATTGTACTAAATGGTAAAAAATCCTTAAAAAATTTTAATAGTAAAATAAGATGAATAAAAAAATAATAGTTTAAAGATGGTTAGAGTTGTATGTAATTCATTATGGGATAGATTTAAAAATAAATATTTATAATTAAATAATATGAAAAAAATATAAAATAATGATATTGAGAGTTATATTATAATGGTATCAAAAATTGGATTCTCAATATACTATTATTCTAATAATAATTTATTTTTGTGATAAGTCCATACATTAAATGAGAGTTGGCATGGTATCTTAAAAAATCTAAAAGAGTTGTACCAAAACCATTAATTAAAGTTTGGAAGGTAGCGTAGAATTGAATATGAGAGATATTTTGAGTGAAAGAAGAAGAATACCGCAAGATAGATTGTAGTGAAGATAGCTATTGTCCAATAGCGTCCAAGATATGCATCTGCTAGAAAACCACCTAGCACAGAAGAAGCTTGTGATATCCCTAAGAAATTGTTCACTGCGTTCGATGAACTCGTGAATGGTCTGTGCATCACGTAGAACATGAATGCAACCATGTTCACTGAAAGCCCAAAATAAGCCATTCTTTCTGCCATTTCATTCCCTACAACCACACAGACCACACACAATTATTATAGAATGTTCTCTTGATTCTATTTAAGATATATTAAGAACAGAAATTTATGTTTAATTTAACTTTGTAAAACTGGCTTGTGAGTTAAGGTTTGCACTCACTTAAGTACTATAAAATGTTCTAATCTCTAATCAACGTGGAATCTCCAACATATCTCATTCACGCCAAGAGTTAGAGCTCATATGTGAGACATTATGTTATGGAATGTCCTATAACAATCTAATAACAAGTGATGTGATAAGTTCAACAAATTTGTTAAAATTTACTTAAAATGACTCTAATACTATATTAAAAAGTGGACTTTAAGTGTAATTCAAATTCACAAAACTAACTTATAAGATGAAGTTTGCATAAAACTTTCAACTTATATTACAAAGTAAATTTTAAACTTAACTGGAGTTACTAAAATTTACTATATTAAAAAATGTACTTAAGTCTAACTCATATTCATAAAACTAACTTATAAGATAAAATTTACATCAAATTTTATAAAGTAAATTTTGAACTTCATTCAAAACCGACTTATAGTTGCAGAACTTTCAACTTTGATGGAAAAAGAAGATGCAAAAAGATAGAATATATATCTACATACCAAATATAAAGAAGGCTGCAATCCAACCACCAGTCTTTGAAAGATCAACGATGGATTTGCCATGGATGTCAACTGGTGTAGATCCTGCTGTGTACCCTCGACCAAAGGCCATTCTTCTATCCTCAGACTCAATGAAGTAAATGGCTAGCTTCTTTCTGTTCATTGCAGTTCCTGGTGTTCCCTCAAGGGACCCTTCTGGTGGTGACCTTATCTCGGAGCTATCCATCACTGGCTACTACTTTTCCTCAACCTCAATCTTCAGATTAAACACTCACAACACATCAAAAGGGTCATGGATCCAGCTCTTCAGCAATCAATAATCAGTAATGAAAAAGCAGAAGAGGGGTGGGAAAAATCATTCTGGAATATGGATACTAAAGCCACCAACTTCTACTACTTTTATGGTTGCCCTTTCTCTTCTACTTATGGATGTGGTCAGAACCTAATTAATTCTTCTCAGGATAGGAAAATGAAAGAAAAAGAACTCACTTGTCTGATGTAGGTTTGGACCCTACATAAAGGTCTGTCACTTTTTTTCACTGACGTATGAATACAGTGCTGAAGAGTTAAGAGTAAAGGAATTGTTAACGGTTGATCTTTTTGACACAAATAGGAAAAGGATCACCTACCAGATTCGGACACGTTTATTAAATGAATGTCTGGGTCGGACACACTTATCAGACATTGATACTTGTATAACACACGTATAAGATACGTATCATTGAAGTGTTTAATGTAAAAAATATTTGTTGAGTTTTTGATAATTCTGATATGATTTTATAGGAAAATCATGAAATAAAAAACAATTTTTTAAAAATCAAAATAATAATTAGTTACAATAGCAACTAAAATAGAGACCATTTTAGAAACTAAAAAAAAGATTAGTTTCTAAATTAGTTTTTATTATTTTCTATTATTGTTAAATGGTTTCTAAATTGGTATCTAATTAGCAACTAAGGTTTTAACTGCCAATTATTTAGTTTCTAAATTTGGTAGCAAAAACCTTGGTTTCTAATTAGATACCAATTTAGAAACTATTTAACAATAATAGAAACTAATTTAGAAATCAATTTTCATTTTAGTTTTTAAAATGGTCTCAAAATTTAGTTACTATTGCAACTAATTATTTTGATTTCTATTTCATGATTTTCTTGTAGTGTTAATACAATTTCAAAAATAAAAAATACAATAATTTTTTAAAAATTCAAACTTATTATATAAATTTATATATAATTATAAAATTAAAAAACAAATCATTTTGAACCAGTCCTGAAAAACATTTTTCTGCTACAAAAAGAACTAAAATATATTTGTACACATAAATCTCTATTATCAATTTATATAATGTATAGATATGTGTCTTTTATTCTACATTTTAAGAGATTATACATATCTTCATTTCTGTATCTTACTATATCTATTAGCATGGTGTCTGTACTACATATAGAACCGTCTTAAAGGAAGGTTCAACCAACACCTTGAAAGCAGGCATGAACAATAAATGGCAGTAGAAAGCATAGAACATGAATGGAAGCAATTGAAAAGAGTGCATTTATTGTGACCTACTGGAGAGGCTGGCACCATTGGTGTCATTGAATGGTGCTTGCATGTTAGTACTACTAATTTATTTTGAAATCTTGTGCCCACTATCTGTTTGCTTAAGAATTTTGGGGTTTGTTCAGCATGAAAATATGGATGCACATAAATTTCCATATCAATGGTGTTGGTTGGGGATTGGTCAGCACCTTGAAATTTTGTGCTTAGTTTTAAATTCTTCTACTTGAATCTTGTGGTCCTCTTTCTCCACACAACCCCATCTACATTTTAACCTTCTATTTATCTCAAATGAATTCTCTTCTACACATGATTGGTCATGTATGAAAGAGTTAAGTATATACCTAGCTTATTTCATAGTTCTAGTATTTAACACGCTATAAACTCTAAATTTCAACATCACCTTATTGTGCTTAAATAATTCTTCATATAATTAAGTGTTTTTCTACCCAAAAAAAAACAACTTTTTATTAAAATAGAACAACTTTAAAATTATATTGACCAAATCAAATCACATTGGTAACTTTCAATTTGTTGTTCTCAAAAATAACATTTTTGAGTATAATATTATTTTCATTCAAACTAAAGTTGTTTTTTTAGTTTTTTCAACTTGCATATTTGTTATTAAAAGAATTGTTTCTAACAAAAACTAGAGATTAGGACATTTTATTGTATATAAGTGGGGTGCAAACCTCACCTCATGAACCGATTTTATGGGGTTGAGTTAGGCTTAAAGCTCACTTCTTAACATGGTATCAGAGTCATTTCGAGCCTATCCTAACGAGTATTTGTTGGGTTTAGCAGGCCACCCGCTATCGGATCGTTATCGGACCACCCATAACATATATCTTCACGCACGAGTTGGTAGCCTCGGCGTGAGGGGGTGTGTTGGAGATCCCACATCACCTAGAGATTATGACATTTCATTGTATATAAGTGGGGTGCAAACCTCACTTTATGAGCTGGTTTTATGGGGTTGAGTTAGGCTTAAGGCCCACTTCTTAACAAAAAATTTATTAAACAAGTGATGAAATCTTTTTTAGTCCTTCAAATTTTAGATAAATTTGTTTTTTAATTTTAAATTTAACATTAACTTTTTAGTTTTTTTAATTTGAAAATGTTTGTTTTGTAGTCTCTCTATATGCAACATAGTTAGAAATTGCTTAAGCTAATGGATTAACATGATAAGACAAAAACAAGTTTAGCCCTAATTTAAAAGGTTAAAAACAAATTTACTTGTGTGCATGTTTTATCTGAAGCAAACAAAAATCTATTATGAAACAAGTATTAAATTACTCTTAACAGTTTCAGATAGATATCGTTAAACTAATTTTGGCCTCTTTTATAAGGTTCAAACTGTGGCTTAGTTTTTAGTGTAGGACTCAAGTCAACACGTTTCTAATATTAATAATTTTTTTCAATTCTTTTAATAAAGCCATTTCTTTAATAATGAGTTAGTGAAGTATGAGTTTGTTGGAATGAGTTTCTCCTTAAGTACTTTGAATAAAAAAATGAATTTTCTATAATTTAAATTTAAATTAGTTATGCATATAAAATTTAGAGAAATTATATAAGTTTTTTTTCAATTTTTCATTATTTTCAAAGTGTTTACAGAAAAAGTTTTTATAAAACAAACTTTTATTAAAAAAGTTTTATTAGCGAGTACATTAATTTTAGTCTCTGCACCGTCTTACCCTAATAAAAAAATTGCACTATTTGTTATTCTCACCCGTAATCTAACTCTTTCTCATAGATTTACATTGAACTAATTTTATGATTATTTTTTCATTTATTGGTGATTATTTTTGCTAGGTTTTATAGGATTGTGACATAGTGAGAGAAACATAATTTGTCATGTTGTTTATAAGTATAACTTTAGAAGAAAAAATATCATAACTACAACTATGTTTAAGAATTTTTTTCACATAAATTAAAAATAGAATTGATGTCAGAGTGAAGTGACATTTACCCTTTACTCTTTCTTCTCATGGTAAGATGAGATTATTTTGAAGATGCAATCAGAAGATCCTAAACATTCACAATAGGGTTTGGCCCATTTTTTTAAGAGCTAAAACAATGACAGAAAAACTTGCATGGTGTGTTGTCGAGCATTGCAAGTTTTGTTATGTTTTGGGCCTGTTCTTTGTATGCCAGGAACACCTAAAAATCACTACATGCATCCCTTATAAATTTTGAGGAGGACGTAGCAACCTTCTTTGAGGCAGTTTACCAAATTCCAATTTTCCTCGTTTTCACAGTGTTTTTCACCTGGATCACGTATCGATAAAGTATTTAATTCTAAAAATATTTGTTAAACTCCTAATAATTCCAACTCATCTAACACAATTTTAAAATAAAAAATCTATTAATTTTTTAAACACTCAGTTTCATTTATAAAATTTTATTGTAATTATAAAAATAAGAAACAAATATTTTAAACCAACCATACATATTTTTGTTTTAAAAATTAAAACATACTCTGTTTATATAAATCTTTATTGTCAATTTATATAATTATAATATATAAAGTTGTTTCTTGTATCTACATTTTAAAAATTATACATATATACATATATCTGTTTGCCCGTCGTATCAATGTTTGCCCGTATCAATGTCAGTGCTACATAGAGTTTTATGTAGAACCTAAGGCTTCATCTTAGAAATGAATTGATATGGTTATGGGAAGGAGGACCTTTTGATTAAACATTCGAACTAAAATGAAGAGTTGAGACATAAGTGACATCACAAGCACAAAGGAATGAAATCGCACAAATATTGTATACTCGGGAAGAAACAAAAAACGCTTGACTCGAAGTGGACAATTTCCCATTCCCATTCCCATTCCCATTGTATCACTATCTTCTAAATGACTCCATGAAGCACATTTACAGCAGCAGATGCACAGCTACTGCCTTTTATTAATCCCCAAATGGCATCATGCACAGCATCACACTTCAGTGGCTGACCAACTTAAGAGAGTTTGCCTTCTCTTGCAGAGAATCTAGGAGGCTGTCAAAGCTCTTCTTAAACGAATCCACTCCTTCAAATTCAAGCTGGTTACCAACAAAGCCCCAGTCAATACCCAATTTCTGGAGAGCATTGTATATTCCCTCAGCTTCAGATGCATTTGAGTCTATTGTTCTCTGAACAGTACCATGATCGATAAATGCTTCAAGGGCTTGGTCTGGCATGGTTGATACCTGGCATGTAAGAAGATGTTGTTATCAGATACAACAAAAACTATTGGTAAACCCTTTGATTTTTAACTTCGTGAACACAATCAAGGCCAAACAACGAGCCCATTATTTGCCTCGGATCAAGTATCATAATTATAACAGATAGACGAAGTGAAAAATAAGATAGCTTACAGTGTCAGGTCCAATAAGAGGTGCAACATATAAGGTGTCAGGATAGGCAGGATTCTTGACACTAGTTGAGGCCCAGAGGAGCCTTTGCTTCTTGGCCCCCTTTTTGACTAGAGCTTCCCACCTCGGACCAGAAAATTTCCTTTGGTAGAGCTGGTAAGCCAATGCTGCTTGGGCTACTGCTGCCTGTAAAATTCAATGTGCCTTGGCTATGAGAATATTTGACATTCATGGGTGTAATAAATCCAAAGACAAGAATAGAAATTTGGTAAACAATAAACAGTTACCTTGCCACGTAGATTAAGGGCCTCTGAGGTGCCAATTTTCTCAAGGGTCTTGTCAATGAGAGTGTCAACTCGACTGACAAAGAAAGAAGCAACACTTGTTACTCTAGAGAGGTCATTTAACCCAGATGCCTCAAGACCATCCAAGTAAGCATCAATAACAGCTTCGTATCTTGCGAGAGAGAATATCAGCTGTACACACAAATACCAGAAACATAATTAGACTTGAACCATGCAAGTAAAAGAGATCAAGACAAATGTCACTGTTCAGGACATTTGAAGACTGAGTTTTTCAAACTCCTATTAGACACGAGCATGAGCTTATAATAACAGTACAATTTGCTATGGTAGTAATGACAAAATCTAAAGGGTCACTTATCAAGAGTACCAATAAGCCAATCTAGAAATGCAAACAATAATTATATACAATACTGATTTATTTAATTTACATTATATGAAAGGATGTAAGGCAAACTCACCGTCACATTCACACTTATCCCATTAGCAATGACTTCCTTAATTGAAGGAACACACGCCTCTGTTGCTGGAATCTTAATATACACATTGGGGCGGTCAACCACTTTATGAAGCCATTTTGCAGCTTCTATGGTTCCCTCGGTATCATCAGCGAGCCTGGGAGATACTTCAACAGAAACATAGCCATCACCACCATCTGTTTGATCATAGATTGGTTCAAATAGTTTACAAGCATCTTGGATATCCTTCACTACAAGTTCCCAATATGCACTTTCAATGTCTTTCCCTGCTTGCACAAGTTCCCTGCATGATCGAGTAATTTATTCTTAGCTATAAGAGTAGGAAGGATATTAGACTATAGTGAAACGTACACCAATAAGACAGTTACTAACATATCCGTAAGACCTAAAACAGACACAACAGTATACTTAATGCAGTGACGAGCTGCCCCTCCCATGAAAAATTGGAACTAAGGAGTGTCACATCAGTGCAGTTTACTTTTACTACACTAAACATATATATTGTGAATAGACTGACAGAACTACAACTAAGTGAATGCTTGCTTCAATTAAATTTTGAGAAACAATCACTTTCTTTCTCCAGCTCCACGAGAGCTTTTGAAAAAAACAAAATCAGATGCTTCCCATGATAAAAACCATGCTAAACATGGGCTCATACACTGAAAAGACACACTATAGACAGACAAGCATGATCTGTGTCCATGACTCGCAGTTTGAGTTAAAAAGAAATATCAGAATTTATATATAAGATATTCATGGTACCTGAACTGATCATTGTAAGCATCTGAGGACGAGATAGCTTTCTGAAAGATCTGCAATAACATGGACAGACAGCAGATTAGAATAACAACATCCAAAGAATGCATCTTACAACTCACAAGAAATGTTTGGAACATCAATCAGTTTTCATTTCTGTAATATTATTATCAGGAAAAATATCTTCAATAAGGAGAACATTTCAAAAATAAAAAAACAATACCGCAGGGTTGCTTGTGACACCTCTGACACCACTGGCTATTAGAGGAAGCAGATCTGTGACAGGTCTGCAGAGATTATCATACCATGGACTCTGCCCCTCTTTCTCATAGAGATCATGAAGCACTGTCCTCTTTGCAGGACTTCCATTTCCATCAGTTTGAGAGCATTTAATCCTGAATCAAAACAATCAAGCGTCAAATATTTGCCTCCCATATAGAAAAAACAAAGCCTTGAAAATGTTCGTCACTTAAGGTGGCCCTTGGAAGAGCTTATACGAGACACAGAATCTCCTATAGTACAGAAACACAGAAGCATCGTCCCAGATGAACCAACACATGAAATTTGTCTTCTTTATGGATAATTTCAAAAAAAGGAACGACATTGATACTAATCATATATGTAGACAACAGAGAAAGTGATTGATTACTCATAATTTTTATTAGTTACAGTAATCAAATAAGTATGTTCTTAATCTGGATATACAAAAAAACAATTATATATTTCTGCGTTATGATTTCTTATAAATATCTACATATGCATCATACACGTATCTTATCCTACATACTTTTCTAATAATAATAATAATATATATAAATATATTAGAATAATCACACTATCAGCGTGTGTCAGCTCGCACGAAAATTGCAAAGACAAATTCTGCAGCAAAGAACTCTTCTAAAAACCTAGCAACCTCAAGCAAACTTTTGAAATGAAAATCTTAGATAAAAAAAAAATAACAAAACGCGTTCCACTTTCACTCTTCCGTAAAAATTAAGTTGTACCAGCTACCAAAACTTGTATCTATTTTCAGCTACCAACTTTCCACCACCCAGGTCACATCCAACCAAACACGTCCTAACGATGATTAAGATGGCGATCGCTCGCTGTTGCTTTCAACTTCAGGGATTTAAGCTAACAAACCAAAAAAAAAAACAAAAAAAAAAGAGGTGCATGTGGATGCGGTGTGAGAGATCGAGGTAGAGAAAGATGGTGGAACGGCGATCCGAGAAAAGCGCGAGAGGGATCGGAGAAAACTTACCGGAGAGAGGTTTTACGAGGTTGGGAGGGGAGAGATCGGAGGGAAGAGGAGAGGCTAATTTTGTAATCTGCGGCGGAAGAAGAAGGTTTGAAGGAGAGGAAGCAGTTGCGGGAAGAATTGCGGCGGTGTGGAAGCGCTTCTGATAAGGAAGCAGCTGGGTTTAGCGTTGAGAGATTGGAAACGGAAGCCATTGGGAATTGCACGAAAGGAAACGGAGAGAGTAGAGTAGGTATTGCTTCAACTTTATTATATATTATATATTATATTTATTTTATATATTATTCATTTTAAGCTTGGTTTTATGACAGTGGAGGTTGGTAGAGAGAAAGTTGGTGAAACTTTTGGTTGACCGAAAAGCCAGAGGCATAGCAACCAAAATAAAGGGTGCTGAAGGGGTAATATAGGAATTTTCCATCATTGGTTTCTTCCCCTAGCCGCCATCCACTGTGCTACTGCGTTACGCTATCATTTTATCTTTTCTTATTATTATTTATATGTTATCATTTTATCTTATTATTATTTATATGTTATCATTTTATCTTACTATTTTTTATATTTTTTTATATTTTCATTATTGTTTTCCGCTAGTCCAAATATAAATACTATTTTCAAATATTTTTATGCTGTATGATATAAAATGGGAGTTGTTAAAAAGCATCTATCTAAGTTCAGACGGAACGAGTTTGAGTTTGGGATATGTTGATATAAACTGGTACGTTAACCTCAGCCCAGACAACACAGGGCGTAATATTACGGAAGTTTCTTCCTGCACCCCTGCACTCCCGCAATATTATGTAAAGACCAAACTTTCCCTAGTATTTTTTAAAAACCCTAAAATGCACTTGAACTGTACTTATATTTTTGCATTATGAATTATGGAATCTGAAAAAATTTCAGATCCACCAATCTTTAATTCAAAATATGCATTTCACATTCAAAAAAAACATTTCGGATCCACCAATCCGTAACAGAAATATGCATTCTGGATTCAGAAATCCATAATTAGAAAAAAAACATTTTGGATCCACCAATCTATAACAGAATTAGGCTTCCGGATTTAGCAATCTGGAAATCAATAATTTATACAAAATTTACTTCCAGAATATCCCTCATCCAGAAAAAAAAAATGACTCAGTTTTGGATTGATGAATCTTTAGCATACTCCCAAATCCCTATTTGCGATAACCACGGTGCCCTTTTTCAAATAAAAGGTCAATAGCAGTTTTGGGATTTAGAAAATTATAGGGGTGCAAAAATAAAAAGTAAGGGTGCAGGAAGAAGAAGCCGGCATATTATTACGCTGGACGCGCTAATGGGCTTTGAGGTGGGTTACACAGTAAAATAAAATGGCCATTACTTCCTGCACCTTATCATATTTGAACCTGCATCTGATATTTATGTGAAATGATAAAAATAGCCTTAAATAAAAGGAGATATGGACAAAAATACATTTTTTTGGAATTTTTTTTTCTTGAACATATTTTATGCATTCCAGAATGATATTTTGATTTTTTAAAATGGTATTATTTGAATAGATACGTAACATTTTATTGCATAATCAGATGAAGCCAAAAGTAACTCAGTATACTTTTGGATCTCTGTTTTAGTAATACAAAAGGAGAGGGAGACACTTCAGATTCAACTATTTTCTCAAAACCTAAGATGAGAGGTTAATTATTAAGACAGTAGATTAATTTTAGTTATCTCCTTCGAGTAGAATCAAGTTGTCGTTTGCAGGTGAAGTAGGTTGCTGCAACCGGTGATCCAAGGTTATAAACCTCACTGAAATCTCTGGTGTTGAAATTCTGGCGCCACCCTGGAGCATACACAGTTTGTCTACCATGTTGACGAAACAGTATGAACACAATACGATGAATCCCCATCATAGGTCGTGGACCTTCATACCCCACAACCTCTTCACCTACAAAACATATTATAAACACACGTAAACTATGTTACTTATAACAATTCTAAAACTGCAACAACATTATCAGTTTTGTTCTGTCAATTCCCACCCTATCTCTTTTGCTACTTCACTCTCACTCTCTTTCTTTACAGATATGTTCATTTTGTAGTATATTTTAGAATCCGACAAAGATAGTTGTTACAAAGTAGGTGGTCCAATAGGAGGTGACACACTAGGTCCAACACAAATACTCGTTAGATAAGATCAAAATGACTTTGATACCATGTTACGAAGTGAACATTAACTCTAACTCAACCCATAAAACCGTTTCATGAGGTTGAAGTTTGCACTCACTTATATACCATGAAAGACTTTAATCTCTAGTCGATGTGAGATCTCCAACAATAGTAAAAAAAATTTTATAAACAAAAAATAATGAATAATCGTCTACATTTTAAAGATACTCTAACCTGTATATATTTAAAATATGATATTAGCATGACCCTTACAAACTTCTCTATTTTTTCGACATAAAATCACTATTCTTAATTAAACTTAAACCCAAAACCAAACTAAACGTAATAGTTAATAAAAAAAATAACATTAAAAAATTAATTAAATAAAAATTAATTTTAATGACTAAAATAATTAATTATTATTTAAGTAAATCACATAAAAAAAACAAATTACTATGATAACGACAGAATACGGAAAATATTTAATATATTGTTGTTATAATTATACGTCAACTTACAAAATGTTATAATTATAGTAGATTTTAAATATTTTTATGTTTTAGTGAGTTGTCATTGTTTGAATCTTAACCTAAGAAAAAAATATTCATGATCTCACAGATGAATTGAAGGTTCGTGTTTATTTATGTTTATTTATACGTGCAATGCTAATATTTCCAAATATACTGGTTTGGTGCAGTCTTTCTTCTTAAATAATTGTTTTATTATTTAAATTGTCTGGTTAAAATTTATTTATTGCATTATTATTGATACCACAAAGTTGAGTTTATTTTAGAAAATATAAGTTTTTTATGTCGAATGAGACAAGGCTATAGCCTCAATTTTATATAATATGGTTTGTGTAAAATTTGTTCTGCAACGAATAATATATTAAAATATTTGTAGAATATATTATTTATTTCGTAAGCATATAATTAAAAAGGTTAAAAGAACATAAAATAAAAGCTAAGAACATACCGAAGTTTGTTCCTGTGGTTCCTGGAATATTAGCTACTAACCTGAACATCCATCGAAGGATAAAGAAAGACATGTAAGATAAAGAGTTGTCATGTGCAAATATGATATTAGAGTTGAATTTTTTAAAGATTAAAATTAAAAATTTAAACTTAACATTATTTCATATTTTAAATTTTTTACAATTATATATATGAACACTTAATATCTAGACAGGATTTAGAAAAAAATAAGAAAACAAAAAGATATAAATACATCCTGATACAGTTAAAAGTCTAATAAAGATTAAGTGTTAAAGATAAAAAAAATAATTAATTTATAAATTTCTTTTCTTTAGTATAATCTGTTGCGTGATCCATTTTATTTATTTAATTTTTGTTATTAATAAACAAAATATACTAATTTAGAAATCATTTTAAATATTAATATTTTTTTAATTTATAGAATAGTATCTAGCTTAATCTTTAATTATCTCCTCACTTATATTAATTTATATCATGAACAACATATTTATGAGATACTTACGTACTAAACATTGATAAATCATACATAGAATTTTGATGACTTGACCTGACCATAAATGATTATAGGTATCTCAATCTTACTCCATAAATATACACAACTACCTCTATAAGATACTAAATAATATTGTATTAACACATAAACAATTAGATTATCATACCAACAATCACAATCGTTATTTTTTTTTTTTTTTTTAAGGTTTATAGTAAATGATAAGTGACAAAAGATTTAGATTCAAGATCAAGATTTTGAGAACGAGAAGAAAACCAAGTATGCAGAAGTTAGTAAGAGAAGTGATTTGATTAAGAGTATGGAGAGCTTGTAATTAGAATAAGTATTGATAAAATGTTTAAACAAAGAAGGTGTTGGTAAAAGAAGTGTGTAGACATAGAAGAATAATGGTGTGACTTTTGCCATGTTCTCCTAAATGTGCCTTAAATTCAAGGGAGGGATGCCACTTACCAGTGCAGATATTCCCTCTGATTTGGATTTCCTGGACTAGGTGCATCAGGATCCACCATCACCTGTAAATTATACAAAGTGCATGCAACAAAATTAACTATTAATTCATTATAATACCCTAAAACGTGGTAGTTATTAGATTTTTTTTATCAACAAAAAATAAATAAATAAGAGCATCTCAACTCTTATATGAAGAATCTCAAATCAAGCTTCTTAGCACTCAATCAGTTAGGGATCCAACAAACGTTACAACACATCAGTTTAATCATATTAACATACCAAATCAAGATATAAAAATACAACAAAATACAATTACATCAACCCTTCAAAAAAAATCACATTCTCAAAATAAGACACAAAACTCTAACAACTAAACAAAGTCATCAAACAGAAACAAGTCAAACACCCAATAACCGAAACCATCAAATATGACTAGAAAGTAGTAGCTAGGTATTGAAAGACCTAGAAAATTTGACAAACTACTGAATAAATGAATGATAATGGAACTTATATATATATATACATAGAGATACCAGAGTGTAAAGGGTTCTGAGATCATCTCCACCAATTTCAACTCTTGGTTGGTTGAGGATTTGTGAGGGTTTGAGCTCACAACAGTTGATAACTTCAGAGCCAATATTGTTATAGAGTATTCTGAGAGACACAGAACTTGTAAATGGCTCCAAAACATCACCTATTACACCTCCAATAACAAGAGGATTCGTTGATCTTGGCATAGTTAATGTTTACAAATAATATATAAGATCTTCTTCACCTACACTTGCTTTTGTTTCTTCAGAATGAACAAGGGAGATGCCTATTTATGCATGCTATTGCGTACTTTTTACTGATATTGCATTATCTCTGGATTCTTCTCCTTATACTTAAAATAAAAGGTGCTTCCACTTTATGGCAGGGAAAAATAATATTCATAGATAGATGCATAGATGTTATCTGAAACTTCCTTTTGAATGGTGCCACATACTTTAAGTTGTGGTCGTAAGAAAACCACTTACACTTGTGATGTAAGTTATGTTGTGTATATATATATTTCAAAAGTTATTTGGTCGTAAGCTAGTGCTGTTGGCTTCCATAAAGAAAAAATTATTCCATATTTTTAATCAAACAAACAAAGTCTTATTCCACTCATTTATCACGTTAAACTTTATTTTTTATTATAAACCATTTAACTACCTTCTCAATACACAATTTAGGTCTCTTCTCAACACTTTTTTTTAAAAAAATCTTCAAAAAAAAAATCTAATAAATAATTATATGCATAACATAACTCATGTTTTTTTTTAAAAAAAAAAGCAAATAAATAAATATGAAATATTTCAGGAATATCTCAATCTTATACAAAAACCTAGCATATTTCATGTTCCTCCTACCCTCTTTACCCAAACATACAAACAAGAAACCTGACTTTTGATCTAAACATAAACTATTAAAAATAAATCATACAAACCCTTCTATTCATCAAAAAATCACCTAGTAATTTTTGACCAATCTCATATACAAACCAATGGCTCAAGACACCAATCAGAGTAAGAAAAACTTATCCATCGGGCTTTGTTCTTTATCCACGACCAAGTCTTCAGCTACACCATTGTAAAAAATTTCGATATGATTTATCCTTTCGCTTTTAAAGATCCTCTTATTCTTATGTTTACACACTTCATATACAACTGTTATTCACGCGCAACTCCAAATCTAATTAACACCTTCATTTACACCACTCATCTTAAAATTTTAAAAAATATTTTTTTGACTCCCAATGATCCGTCGATGTCGATCTCATTCACTCGTAACACTTGAACCACACAAGTCAAACAAGTATCCATGTATAAAAAAAATGAGACATAATATCTCTTCTATTATATTATATAACATCCTATTTAGGTTTGGACAATCTATTTAAAATTTTGATGTTTATGATTTTGTAATTCAGGAGAATAAAAATATCACTTTTTAAAGTGTGTATTTGATTTTTTTTTAAGTGAATTAAATATTTTGTGACTCTAAGAATAGTGGTGTTCCTCCAAAGGGCCACATCCCTTCACCTTTTGGATTGTGCTGTGACAACTGTAAAGTGATTGATCCAAATTCTCTTCTCTTGACCGTGCAAGCTCCTCTCACTTTTTTTCCCATGCTTTTGTATTTTCAAAGGATCTTTGCCCTAAAATTTGAACCTAACTGCCATAATTTTTTATAAATTAGTTGGATCATAGATCAATATTGTTAAATTTGCATACGGTTTAATTATGAATTTACTTTCAATTGTGTTTTAAATAGTTATTATCAAATTAATATTTCATTCTAAATCATTAGTATTATGACAAAGAATCATGTCAAAATTTCAGAAAGTCGTTTGGCCTATGTTGCATAAAACTTTTGAGATAAACCACCAAACAACTTTAACGAAGATTCTGGTTGGATAGGTGCATGGATAAAAGTTATATAGAATATAAGCTTTTTGGAGGAGAGAAAAGTATATAGAATCTCATATTTTTTATGACAATTTTTTGGACTAAAAGGACAACCTAAGTTAATGAGGATTTTCCTTTTTTAGAAGAGTGATGGTGGATAAATATGTTGTGTTGGATTTTGAAGGGATCTCACTCAAAAGGGTCATTATATAAATACATCATAATTATATTTTTTTATAACTTTTTCTTTTATTCTTTTATATGGATTCACACACACATATTATATATATATATATATATATATATATATATATCTTTCTCATTCATAAATACATCATAATTATATTTTTTTATAAGTTTTTCTTTTATTCTTTTATATGGATTCACACACACATATTTTATATATATATATTACTCTTTGAACCTGACACGAGTTTTTAATAGGGATTTTAATATTTGTTAATAAAAATAAATTTTATATCACATAAATAAGAATATTTGACTTACTATATGTGAATTAGAATAACAACAATAATATGATAAAGTAATTAAAATATACCATAAAATTAAACATATTAATTTTTTATCGGTAAAATAAACTTGTATATATGATAATGAGCATAAAGGGATAGTATGGTAGACACTCAAGAGTTAGAAAATACTTGGATGGTAGACGATATGTCGGTATGAAGCATTATATGTTTGTATTAACCTTTATGATAAAATAAGATTGTCTATCCCTTTGTTTTTGTACTATTATAAGAAAATTGTATGTAAGAACAAAGAAGATGTTTTTATTATCTTATGTGTGTATTTACATAATTTTATGTATAAAAAATATATACTAGTGTAGGGAGACTTTCCCTCTCCAAATTACAATCTAATTAGGCAGGAATACACTCATCATGAGATTTTATCATTATTAAACTAATTGCATAATTGGGTACAATATCGTATAATGTTACATCATAATTATGTATAATTTAATAATTTATTATTTTCTTAATATCATGGTAGTGTTTCTCTTCCCACTTAATATCATCAACATTTAAATATTTTTCAGTTGTTTAAATTTAGCATAACTCACTTTTTTTTTTTAATTTCAACGTTTGATGTAGATAAACTAAAACATTTTTTTTCAGTTGAACATATTAAGAGGATCAATTTTATGTTTAGAAGGATAAATAAACTTAGCCTTTTTAGAATGTATAAAAAAAATCATAAGAAGGAAAATTAAACAAATTAGGAAACTCTAGCTAAGTTAGAAGATATAAATAAAACAGTTGCATTCATATGTTTTCTGCATGCTGAAAACTTTTCAATTCATTTTATTATATTTTATAAATTTCATGATGAAAGAGCATCTTATATATTTATTATAATAATGAGAATTCTATAATTCTGTTATCATACATAAATTAATATACATTATGTGGTTTGTACCACTAAAAAGTATACAATAAGAAAAACTACTTAAATTTATTATTTTTGAAATTAAAATTAGTATTATAAATTCTTATCAAAATTAAAATCTTGGATTACCATTTACTAACGTGAAAGTGGTTGGGATGGAAGAAGGCCATCAGATCCAACGCTTTTTTCTTTCCCATATATGTCAAGGCCCAAAATAGAAGCCCGAAGACATGCAATTTAGTTTGGTTGGGCCTTCATGATTTATTTTCACTGCTGTTTTTCTTTTCTCACCTCTATTTATTATTTCTTTCATTTTTCCTAAGCCCTAAGACATAAGCTCAATGTTGAACAAAGTGTCCAGTATATTCTAGCATCATTAGTTTTGGGTAGCTTCTTCCTACACCTACATGAATCCTTCAGTCACCCCATACTAAAAGCGAATTTACTGTTATGCCCTTTAATAATTTAAAAAATTAATAAACCCTGAAACCTCACTATCTTTGAAAAAATATAAAAGATAACAAAATATCTAAAAAATAATAATTATTATTATTAACTTGATTTAAGTAAATTTTGTAATTTTATAATTTTAAGTGATCAAATTACTTTCCTAAATAGTTAACATTTCAATCTTGTTTTAAATATTATATCTAAATTGTATATTTTATCACATTTTTTTCATAAATGTATGAGTTTTTTAAGATTTCATGTAGTTGCCTCGTACTATAAAATTGATTGCACACTTGCATATGAACTCTTTAGATTTTTTTTAATTGTTTAATCAAACAAATTTGATAGAAACTTCAATTGTTTGGCAAACAAGTCTCAATTTGAGTCATGGCACTATCTAAATGATTGCTCCCTAAAATTATAGTTTTTATTATTAGCTGCAAATTCATATTTGAGTAGAACATTTGAAATTAATATATTTTATTTGAGAGTTATATAAAAGAAATCTTACCATAAAAATTAAATTATCGTACCTATTATCATGAAGTTCTTTTTTGATAAGAAGAGAATTGTGAATTTAAACCTTATAAAAAAAAAATAAAGTTCTTTCATGTAGTTGCCTCGTACTATAAAAAATAAAAAATAAGAATAATTTTATATACATTTTTTTATTTAATCTTTCAAGACGGTTTTTTAAAAACAAAATCATGACAAAACTATTTTAAAGCGAACAATACTTCAAATGCGATAATTGATCTTAATAATGGCATCTCAACCGACGTGATATCAAAATATTAGCGTTGTTCATTAGAATAAAAACATGTTTCCGTAATCTTCGTCTAGCGTCTTGTCTTGTTTTCTTTATCTCGACTCCTAAGAAATGTGAAATTATATTGAAACCCAAATATTACTTACAAAACATTGAAAAAAAAAAATTTAAGAAACTATAATGTTGATTCTTGTGGTTCCATTAGCTTTTTAGGACAAAACTTTATGCAATAAGAAGACTTGGAATAAATTAAAGGTGTTTTTGTTTCTCTACTAAAGATGCTCTCAAACATTGTTAGTGGTTCACCTTCCTTCACATAATATACATATTATGGTATTAATTATATAGAAGAATATAACATGATATGACTAAATATCTCACTGCTCATTCTCCAAAAAGGTTATGATTGTGAGTGTTTGTTGGTAGAATTAAGACCTAGCTTCGAACTCAATTCCCATTCTCTTGTTTTTAGCTTTCCCCCAATTGGGTTTTCATCCTACCTTATGATTCCATAGGACTGGCTCTATTGCATAACTGGGTCCTTTTCTGCTTCAACACAACACCAACTATCTTTTTCTTATTACTTTCTTCCAAATTCAATGTATCATCTTCCCTCATACAATCACAATTCAATATGAAAAATAATCACCACAAGTAAAAAGTTAGTTCTTTATTGTACTTACAAAAAAGTCAAAAAGATTTTCGTACTCCCTTAAACTTTTTAAATTGTTGGTGTAGGTGGTGATGTGTAAAAGGTATTTCAATGCCTAAATCAATATTAGTTGAGTGTGGTTCATATGGTCATGATAAGTCTCTGACACTAATCTGATATTAAGATAAATTTTTAGGTTAACTTTCAAATTTTAACTAAATTTTTGTATTGTGATTACTTTGTTTATTTGATATTAGAGAATGTTTGTGAGAACTAGATATTAAGCTATCTTCATCATAAAAAATATCGTACAATACACTTATAAATAACAAAAAAAAATATTTGGAATTTATATTAATATTGACCTATGCTAAAAATTTAAAAATAATGAATTGGAAAGTCCGTTTAATATTAAATCAGTTTTGAATAAATTTTTAGTAGATAATTATATAAAATAAAATAAAATAAGTTTTTGAATAAACAAGATGGGAAGACTTTTTATCTTACTAATTGAGTCAACCTAAGAGGAATATTTTATTATCATCGTCATTAAATATTCTGTGTGTAAGAATAATAAAAAATATGTTTGAGAAATAAAAAAATAGTTTTGCAATTTGGTTGGATATTCATATTCCGAACTTTGATAAGTTTGATGTGTTAACTATGAGGCATCTTTGCGTGCGCGACCACACCACATGTTATTGTGTGGATCAAACATCATATTCACATTCTTCACTTTCTCCACACAGGACCAAACATCCACATTCTAAAGTACTACTATTATCTAATATATTCAAATATCTTTTTCAATTTCTCAAATTTTTTTTATATTCTTTTAGTCTTTTCAATTCAAATTTGTTTTAGTCTCTTAAGTATAAAATTAATGTGTTGATCTCTTAAATTAAAAAAGAAATATCTAAGATACTTAAATATATTTTTCAATTTCTCAAATTTAGATATTCTTTTTAGTTTTTTAAATTAAAATTTGTTTTAGTCTCTCAACTATAAAAAATTAATATGATAATCTTAAATTAAAATTAAATATATAATTTGAGGATGTCACATCAATTAAAAATATAATTTTTATTATAATATAAAAATAAGGATGTAATCTCGATTTAACAGGTGAATTTTATAAAATTAAATTAAAATTAAAAATCTTCATTTTAATTGTCTTGTACTTTTGAAATATTAGTTTTGCGGGTTCAGGAGTTTTTTTTTTATGTAATATTAAATTGAAAAAAGTAAAAGTAGATAATAAATAGTTAGAATAGGTTGTATGAGGGTTGGAATATCCATAAATTTTTTTTTTTTTTAATAAAACAAACATTTTGTGCTTGAAGACTACACTTCAATCTACATTTGGGCTTACTTATCTAAAAAATAACTATTGGCCTACTTATCTACATTTGGGCTTACTTATTTAAAAAATAACTATTGGGCCTACTTATCTACATTTGGGCTTACTTATCTAAAAAATAACTATTGGGCCTAAATATCTACATTTGGGCTTACTACAATTGGTCCAATCTATTGTGTTTTTTTTTCTGTGAATGTAGCTCATATACAGAAATCTTAAATTACTTATCAATAAAGTTTGGATGAGTTTTTTCTGTACTAACTTTCAAGTGATAAAATATATAAAAAAAAAGTTAATTATGTATTAATTAATTTATAAAAACAAACTATATAATTTTTTTCAATTTTTTTTAACTTGTATATAAGTTAATTTATATGTTTTTATTGGATATAATTCAAATTCAACATAAGAGACTCATTCATTACATACATTTTTTTTGTGGGTTTCACCATTTATATGCCAATCACTTACCAAAGAGCTTCACTTTCTGTTGCGAAGAACAGTGATATATATATATATATATATATATATATATATATATATATATATATATATATAATATTTGTCTTCTTTTTTCTCTTTGTTCATGAACACTAAAATAGAGATATTTGAAAAAGTTGTTGTTTATTGAGTTTGATGTGTTTAAGTGCACTCAATATAGTTTTACATAGTTTTTCAATAAAAGTTGAAGTTAACGATAGTTTATATACTATTTTTTTCTTTAACTCATCAAAGTATCGTTTAAGGACAAAATCGTGACGAAGTATATTGGTAAATATGTTACCAACCAAATACACATATTTATGAAAATCTCATTCTTATAACCTAATTTTATGAAGGAAGTTGTGCATACATAAACACTCCACCAAACATCTTATATTATTTAATAAGAAACATAGAGCCATGATAATAATAGTACATAAATCCCTATGACAGTGTTATTGTTTGGTGTTTGATTCCTTTTGATCCATGTTGTGAGTGGTTTATAAGATGAGTCTTCTTCCTCCAGAACCAGCTTGACGTTGGCAATTGAAATAGACAGCAGCAACTGGTGATCCAAGATTGTAATATTCAGCAAAATCTCTGGTGATGAAATTTTGACGCCAACCAGGAGCATGAATAGACTGTCTACCAGGTTGTCGAAACAACACAAATACTAGACGATGAATCCCTGATGTTGGTCTTGGACTTTCATAACTCACAATCTCTTCTCCTGTCAAATTAATACCATGCTTTATTTACCATATTTATGTTATAATCAACACATTTTTTCCCATCAGTAGTAAAATGTTCATTCACTATACGAAGTTGGTTAAATACCGACTAAAATTAAAGACAAAAAATAATTAGTCACTATATTAACTAAATTATATACTATTTTAGAGACTACAAAATTATTTGTATCTAAAGTGGTTTCTATTATTAATAAAAAGTTATAAATTATTTTCTAAATTTGTATCTAAATTAGCTATCAGAGTTTTAGCTACTAATATTTTATATTCTAAATTGGTCTCAATTAGTATTTTAGAGACTAATTTAGAATCTAAAATATTAATAGCTAAAATCTTGGTAGCTAATGATTAGATACTAATTTAAAAACTACTCTATAAATTTTTATTAATAATAAAAACTATTTTAGATATCAATAATTTTTTTAGTTTTCAAAATAATCTCTAATTTAGTTAAATAATAACTTATTATTCTGGTCTCTAAAATTAATTACAATTTGATGATCTCATGTAGTGATTAGGGTAAAAATTGTATTTAACCACAATTATAATCTCTTTTTTTTTTGTGTCACTTTTTGAGTAAAAGAAATACAATAGAAAAACTGGTAAAAAGAATGAGTTGGGTACATACCAAAGTTTGCACCTGTTGTTGCTGGAATATTGATTACCAACCTAAACATCCATTGAAGAAAAACATTTTAGATGAATTCTAAGATAATCGTAATTATAACCTACTAATTATTTTTTTAAAAATGATGTATAGTAACAAACACAAAGATTTGATAACATACATCCATTTTTTTAATAAAAAAAACTTTAGCAAGTTATATCTTACGTATTTTTAGAAGTATGTTCGCAATTTTGATTATGTAGTTTAAAATATATTTAAAGGGTAAATTCATAACATAATCCTTAAAAAATAAAAGAGCTTAGTGGTGTTGGGTAACTCTTTATGATGTTGAGAGTAAATTTCAAAAAGTTATTTTTGATCTTTAAAGTTTTACCATTTAAAAATTATCTATATATTAGAATAGTTAGAAAAAAAAAGTTAGAAGAAAGGTGAACAATAACTCTTTTAAAGTTAACTTCATATATTAAAAGAAATATATAATAAGAATATTTAAAAAATAATAATGTTAAAGTAATTTGATATCTTCTCTTTTATATATAGAGACTAAAATAAGAATATTCTTAAATGGAAAATGAAACTATATGTATTAATATTTATTGAAGTTTATTAAATATCACAGAAAAAAATAGATTTCATATGTATTAAAAAAATTATGTTATAAAATGTTTGTTAGTACTCTTTCCTTAAAAGAAACTTGTTAGAAAAATACCTTCTTTATAAAAAAAATGATGGTATAGAATCAAATAAAATCAAAATTAACACTTGTTATATTGTTCACTTATACTTGTATCGATAACATTTTATAGTAATTACTTTAACTCTTCCAAAATTCTGTTGGGTGTAGTTTTAAAAAATAAATTGTCAGAGAAAAAGAATATATGAATAAATAAATAAATAGTGTAGTTTTAATTGATTGAAAGTATAACAAATTATCAAAATTAAAATAAAAAGGTAAACTGTGAAGTTATGCATGTAACATATATTAGTTATTTTGCATGTGTTATATTAGTTGCATATATTTAACATATATTAGTTGCATTATAAAAAAAATAAGAGAAAAATTGTGAAGAGGGAGATGAAATACGCAACCAAGACCCATTGGGCCATGACTTGACGTACCCCCTTTCTTTCTCTATCCTATTTTTTTTAGTTTAAATTGTGATTAAATTTTCAAAGTTCACAATTTAAAAATATATTTCAAAAATTTAAAATATATTTTTAAATTAAAAACTATAAATTATATAATCTAAAATATATTTTTAGATTATACATTTTAAAATATATTTTTGAATTTCAAATTATAGCATTCAAAACATATTTTCAATTAAAAAAAAATTACTTTTGACAATTATATATATAAATGCATCAGTTTATAAGTATGATTTGATTAATATAATTTTAAAATTATTCTATTTCAGATAAATAATTTTTTTTTTCAATTATAATTTGATACAGAATTGTCAACACATCATCACTCTTTCAGATATACAATTTGAAATGTCTTTTTAAAATTGTATAATTGAAAATGTTTCTTCACTCATACTATTAGGGTTTTTTCAGCTTTATGGGAGTTTAAGAAGAAAGTAGTTGAAGAAGAAAGTAGGAGGTTCCAAAAAGAAAGGTCCTGAAAATATAAGAAACCCAAGCCCAAAACCCTAAACACATGCACATCTTGGATCAAAATCCTTTGACAGGTTGGATGGAGAAGGTGGTTCTGGTGTTCCATGCAGAACATCAAATATCTCTAATTAACATTCCAACACTATCAGAGCCTTTAATGCTTAATGGTTAGGGTTAAATCGTTTATGATATCAAACATGCATGTGGAGTATTTTATTGTTTGAGATTCCACATTTACCAGAAATTAAGACATTTTATAGTATATAAATAGTGTAAATCTCACTTTATAAATCAATCAATTTGATGAGATTGAATTAGACTTAAAGTTTCTTTATCATCGGTACTTGGTCTGAGTTCTGAGTTGATGAATGAACAGCTTCACAGAATATCCAAGCAAAAACAGTGATTCAGATAAAAAGATGTAATGAGCAGCAGATAAAAACAGTGAGAAGTTACCAGTGAAGATATTCCCTCATGCTTGGGTTACTTGGGCTGGGTGCATCAGGGTCCACCATGACCTACAAAATGAGTGCATGCATGAGTTTACCTAAGCATTTTTTGGTCACTAAAAACATGTATGATACGACTCATGCTTCACCAATAAATCAAACCTATATTTAATCTTCCAACCTTTATACAAATAATCTTAACACAAGTTGCTGAAAATTTAACAGATCAACTACATTAACATGATAAGCACATCAATATACATATATGTTAACCTTAAAGAAACACATTTATATGATATGAATAATTGTTGGAAGATTGACGTTGTACCAAAGTGTAAAGCGTCCTGAGATCATCTCCACCAACCTCAACTCTTGGAGTGTTGATTATTTGGGAGGGTTTGAGTTCACCACTATTGATCACTTCTTTGTTATTGTTGTACACAACTCTGAGATGGATGGAGCATGCAAAGGGCTCAAGAACATCTCCTACTACACGTCCTACAACAAGAGGGTTCGTTGTGCCACGCATGATTTCAGTATCTCCCTTTATTTTCTCACTTTCTTTTCCCTATACTTATGACCCAAATCTCTTCCCCTTTATATATGCTTTAGTGTGTGAGTTTTCTGAACTGCTATAACATCAATAGATTCTGACCTTTTCCTTTCATTTTATTCAGGAACCACAGTGTGAATGAAAAACTACATCACTGATTCTCGTTATGTTCCTGCAACACCAAGTCAATTGTTGTAAAAATTTGATAAAGTTTAAGAATAAATTCCTCAAGTATGTGATTGCTTGTGAAAAAACTAAACGTAACAATCTTACAAGCAAAGATAAATGCGATGGACACCAAGTACATTAACATGTATTTTTCTCTTATTCTAACTAGTGTCTTAATCCTTTAATCATTTGTTTGTATGAAGTTGGTTAAATGATGTTTTTTTAGGTTAAATGATGTTTTTTAGTATTGATTTGTTTTTTCTTTGTTCTTTTAAGTGTTAGCAGAAGTTTGGTTAGCTATTGATAGGAGATTAAAGTTATTACAGAAATATTAAGATTTTTTTTTTTAATTTGTATAAAGATTGAATCATCTATAAAGTGATTCACATTTATCTATTCTTCTTTTATGATAAAAAAAAACCATTAACATGCATTTGCATTGAATTGCCCAGAAAAATTGAAACATTAAGGTCACTTGTAGTTGCAAAATGTGATATAAAATTATCATTGATCACTTTATACAAGAAAATCATCAAATAAAAATCAATTTTTAGAGACCAAAATAATTATTTGCAATAATAACTAAATTAGAGACCATTTTAAAAACTAAAAAAAATATTGGTCTCTAAATTAGTTTCTATTAGTGTTAAATAGTTTCTAAATTGGTATCTAAAACCTTGGTTGCTAATTAGATACCAATTTAGAAACTATTTAACAATAATAGAAACTAATTTAGAAACCAATTTTTTTTTTTAGTTTTTAAAATGATCTCTACTCTAGTTACTATTGTAACTAATTATTTTAGTATCTAAAAATTAATTTTTATTTCATGATTTTCTTGTAGTGTATATTACATCTCACAGGGATTAATGGAGAACTAACACATACATAAGAGGGTCCCTCACTGTATTACTGAAAATCTATGAATTAGCATTTAATTCCTTTCTAATAGAGAAATATTTAAATTTAGGAATTTTGACTTAAATAGATTAAACAGGTGTATTGGATTAGGATTTCAAATTATGTTTGAAAAATATTTTATAAACAAAAATCGTGATACTCAATATTGATTTATCAGATTTTGTAATTTTGAAAAAAATAGTCAATTTTAGAATAAGATATTCTATAATTCTTTATTATGTGAATTTATAATTATCATCATTGAGATTTATGATCAATATAACAAATGTTTAAGAATAAGTATTACTTTTCTATTTATTTTTCAAACAAATCTAAGGAGTTGAAGTTTTTTTTTTTTGAATAATTCTTATTATTTAGATAGATTATTTTTATACCATGATAATTATTTTTTTAATAAACGTATAAAAAATTTCAATATTTTTTATTAACAAAATAAAAAATTAAAACGGGTTTTCCAACCCATACAAAAAAAAAAACCCTGCATTAGCTTTAAAATCCCAGCCATTCATTCTCATAATGACTGTTATATATAATATTTAGTTAAGAATTTTTATAACTTATAAGCATGTTGCAGGTATTTAAAACTATAAACATTTCGATTAATCATTTTATGGAAAATTTCTTATTATACACTTTTATTTTTCTTATTTGAAAGTATTATAGTTAGTTATTCATGAGCACAACTTGATAAATTTGCAATAAATTTTCCATTAAATCAACAAATAAAAATCTTTATCTTCAGTTATCTGATATATAACGGGTTTTTATTTCTAAAATTACCATATAATTATAAATAATCAACCTAAGAGCTTACTAATTAACTCTATATTGTTTTACATATTTTATATTTTATTTTTATACTTGTTAGTGAAAAAAATAATCTACATTTCAAAGAATATAACTCTGAAAATCCTTGCTTTATAATTTACATATTTTGTTATTATAAATATTGAGATATATATCATAAATCATATATTCTCCACTGAGCTTGTCCTCACGCAATCATTTTCTCTGAATATAGAAGCAGTGTATCTGAGATGAAATAGGTTATTGTCAATATATAAAGAGAGAATATGGAACAAAAATTTGTTCACAATAAAGGCTTTGATTCCTTCACCTTTTTGAATCTTCCTATCACATATATAACAATTTAATTTAATTTCTATAACCTCATAGTATCCATCATTAAAATTCCTTCAGTTTTCAGTTCATTTGTTGGTTCAAAACACAAGTAAAATATATTTTTTTAAATATTACCATATATTTAAAACTTACACTAAAAAAATATATTAAACAGAAATCAATTTTAGAGAAAAAAATAATAATTAGTTGTTATATTTACTAAATTATATATTATTTTAGAGACTAAAAAAATTATTAGTACTTAAATTAATTTTTCTGATAAATAGTTTCTAAATTGATATCTAATTAGCTATCAAGATTTTAGCTACCAGCTTTATAATCTAAATAATTGTTAACTAATTGAATACCAATTTAAAAATTATTTATTAATAAAACTTCATATTTATGTTGTTATGGACTATGTTTAAAGGCTTGTATTAGAAGTGTTATTTTGACCTTAAATCTAAATGATTGTAAAAGCTTCTAAATCTCATTGTCCTACAATTTAGTTAATTAACACTACTACAAGAAAATCATGAAATAGAAATCAATTTTTAGAGACCAAAATAATTAGTTACAATAGAAACTAAAATAGATACCATTTTAGAAACTAAAAAAAAAATGGTTTCTAAATTAGTTTCTATTATTTTCTATTATTGTTAAATAGTTTTTAAATTGATATCTAATTAGCAACTAAAGTTTTAACTACCAATTATTTAGTTTCTAAATTTGGTAGCAAAAACCTTGATTGCTAATTAGATACCAATTTAGAAACTATTTAACAATAATAAAAAATAATAGAAACTAATTTAGAAACCAAATTTCTTTTCAGTTTCTAAAGTGGTCTCTAATTTAGTTACTATTGCAACTAATTATTTTGATTTCTACAAAATTGATTTCTGTTTCATGATTTTCTAGTAATGTAAGATATATTTCTGATTTTTATCAATGAACTAAAACAATCATTTCTTTGTAAAATTTAAACATAGTAAGACCATCCAATCAAAAGAAAAAGTTCATGTTAAAATAACATAAGGGATCAAAAGTTACATCATAATCCTAGCTTGTCATCAGCCAAACATCATAAATATAAAACAAGAAATTACAATGAAAAATATTACATAAGAGTAAGGGATACTAAGTTATTAGTATGATGATGCAAAACTATAACACAACTTTAGTAAAAAAAAAATCATCATAATCATTTCTTATATCAAGCACATAGAAGGGGTGTTTGTTTTAAGAATGAGTTTTAAAATTCAGAATGATTATGCTAATTTTAACAAGATTGTGCTAACTTTAGCATAATCATGTTTTTTCTCTTTAAAGCAATTTCTTTTCAAATAAGCCTAATTTGCTATCTTTTCTTCATTTTCATTTTCTTGTAGTAATAAGGATTATATTCAATTTTTTGCTATACTCATTATCTTTCATTTCTCTCTATACCTCTTTACATTACAAGAATAAGAAATAAAAAGAGAATTTTCTTATTCTAAACCTGTGGAGGAAGATATGAAAGTAGATGATAAATTTTTTGAATGATTCAATTATTCTAAAATGTGTTAAGTATCATTGTCATCACAGTATGTCCACTTATAACGAAAATGTGACAAAAGTGAAGAATGAGAATTTAGTATAACATTTTGCTTTTCTAAACATATAACTTTCGAACATATTATTTTATTTGGATGTATATTCTTTTCTCCCTTCTCCACATTATGCCTCTTAGATATTTTTTATATATTGTGAAATATATTTTTTATTAAATGTTATATTTTCAATAATTTTATAAAGAAATTAAATTTGGTGATGGGATGATTAACTTGTAATTTTATATCAAATTTGTTAAACAAGATGGTTGGTGATTTATAAACATCGATTTTTTTTATTTGTATATAATTTTACCACTTTTGCAAAATTTAAATCAAACTAAGTCAGTTATACTTCATGTTTATGAATATTATTTTGTACTGAAAATTTTATTGCATGTTTTCCTTCTTATTTTTTATCAGCAAAGAACAAATAAAATAAAATTAGACATTTCAGTATCTCGATCCTTATGAAAAAAAATTCAGATCAAATTTCTTAAAACCCAACCAATTAGGGATCCAACATACTCTGCAAAACATCAATCAAAATGACATAAACATAACAAGACTGATATAAGCATGATCACAACAGAATACAATTACATCATCTTTCCAAATGATACACGTTCTTACAAAAGAATACAAAATAAATATCGTCCTATCATTACAAGAAAAACATGAAATAGAAATCAATTTTTAGAGATTAAAATAATTAGTTACAATAGTAACTAAATTAGAGACCATTTTAGAAACTAAAAAAAAAATTGGTTTCTAAATTAGTTTCTATTATTGTTAAATAGTTTCTAAATTGGTATCTAATTAGCAACCAAGCTTTTAACTACCAATTATTTAGTTTTTAAATTTGGTCTCTAAAGCCTTGGTTGCTAATTAAATACCAATTTAGAAACTATTTAACAATATTAGAAACTAATATAGAAACCAATTTTTTTTTTAGTTTCTAAAATGGTCTCTAATTTAATTACTATTACAACTAATTATTTTGATCTCTAAAAATTGGTTTCTATTTAATGATTTTCTTGTAGTAGTGTATATCCTTAATAAAACCTTTCTCAACAAAAGAAACATATGTGAACCATAGTAAAGTTGTAATGAGATTAATAGGAATGAAATATGTTATTTATTATATGAAAATTTGAAAAGTCATTGTGGTGACTGTGACAAGGATATTTATGTGGAAGTAAGAAAAAAAGATAGAATTTTCGTTATTCTGAATGCGTGGATGCAAATGATTAATTGGTGAGTGATTCAATAATATTCAAAGTATTATTTATCAGAATATCTTCTTTTGCTTGTCCATCCAAGAACTAAAAGGTGGCAGAAAGTAAGAATCAGAATTTAATATTTCATTTTTCTTTTTTATTTCTATATCTCTCCAACATATTCTTTTATTTTTCGAACTATCATTATTTTTATTTTCATTTTTCACAATATGCCTCTCAAATATTCTGTTTATATATGCATACAATAATTTTATATAGAAAGTTTCTAACGATGTGATAAAATTGATCAAATAATTTATTGAAGTGTATGATAATTATAGTACAACAAATTCATAATTGGGAAACGTATAATAAAGTAGAAAAATTAAGAAAAGAAAGAGATATTTTGAGAAGATTTGAAGATAAATATTTGAGAAGTGAAAGAGAGAAAATGGAGTGCGTGAGGATTTGTGGTACCTGAAAATGTCAAAGGAGAGGAATCATTTTGTAGCTTGCAAAACCTGGAAAACAGAGAGAAAGAAAGAAACAATACACTTTTTTTTTCTAATCTCAAAGGAATCTTTCAAACTTTGGTGAAGATAAATATATGCATCCTTTAAATTGTGAAATATTCCAATCAACTTTTGTTCCTAGGTTTCTTTTCAATAAACTTTCTTTGTTGCCAAATATTTTTTTTTTTCTTTTCTAATAATAATTCAACAATGTGTGAGCTGCAACAAATCTTAGGGTTGGAGAAGCATGTTGAAAGAAAACATTGCAATTTATTCCTACAACTCCATAGTTTCTTCTTGTATATATTATTGAAATTCTAAAACTACCCTTCTAAATAAATCTGTATTCCAAATTTTACAATTAATTTCTGCATTTAAAAATCACTTTCGAATTATATAATTGAATATATAAAATTGGTTTCTGAATTTTATAATTTTAAATATAAAATTGATTTCTGAATTCTATAATTCGAAACTCATTTCTTAATCTAGAAAATAGTTTTCGAATTCGAAAGTCAATTTGTATTTCGAATTCTATAACCTAAAATATAATTTTTAAATTGTAAGATTTGAAAGTTTACTTTTATTTTGAATTATACAAAAGTCATGAATCTAGAAAATAACTTTTAAATGGTAGAATTTGGAATACAAAGACTTAGAATTAATTTTTAATTTTATTAAAAATAAAGGTGACTTTTCACAAAAATATGGAGGTGTAGACATAAATGTGGAGAAAAATATGGAGGTGTAGACATAAATGTGGAGAAAGAAATTGATGAAGACCTATTAACCTTTCTTTTCATGTTAATTAATCAAGAGTTCATAAAAAACTATGAACGTATCAAAATGCAAAAGAAGACTCTAAAATTAAATTTTAATATAATTGATTTTATTTTATACTATCAAACATTACTAAAATGTTCAAATTGAAGAAAATCCTCTATCCAACACCACTTCACTATATTAGTTTATATTTTTAGTCATGTTTTTTCTTTAAATTAAAAATTAAAATTAATTTAAAAATTGATCTCTTTATATTCTATTTCTAAAAGGATGTAAATACATTAATATTGTTATCTGCATCAGTAATACATACCAATTATTAATTATAAATGTAATACGTAAACATAATGTTGTTTTTAATATTTCCAATTAGATATATTAACCAATCAAATACTTGCAAAATATTTATATTATTAGTATGATTTTAATTGTGTGTGTGAGAGATAGAGATATATAAAAAAAATTATAAAAGAAAAATCTGTTGGAATGAGCTTAGACTTTCAGTTCACCTAATTTTGGTGGATAAACCCATCTTATCCGATTGCACCCCATTGTTTCCACATGCACCACCATACTTTTGTAAATCTCACAAATATTCTTCTAAAATTGGATTTAGGTTTTGATGTTTATTGGTTGGAGTAATATTATTTATTTATTTTTAATTAAGGGTAAAATGGTCTTTTTGCCACTCCATGAGGTAACATGCAGGAACCAATGGGTGCTGGAATAAATTGTCTCGTCTTTATTACCCTTATATAACAAAGATATTTTTAAGCCCATATTATTGTAAAAAAATGTGACTATTTTCAGACACAATTATATTTATCTTCCTTGAGATTATTGTTAAATCTCATTTGCACTTTGTTTTAGTTAAAAATAAACAATTATTACTTTTATGCTTTCAATTAAATGGTATACATACTCATTCTTACTTTTTCCTTTTTAAATCATTTTTCATGTTTTTATTAATGGCACTCTTTAAACTTATATTTTTTTAAAAACAACACTCACCTCTCTTGTTTTATTTAAAATATTTTATTATCTAAAATTTAAATAAAAGTATAAAAATTAAACATTTTTTTATAAATGAAAAAAATGAATGCTTTCTACATAATATTTAGGTCAGTGTCATTTTGTAAAAAAATATAAGGAAGATGAATGTGATTTATCAATAACATATGTTATTAATTAAATGTGCATTGAGAAACTAGAAAAAGTGTAAATGTTTATTTCAAAACAAAAAAGTTTGAAGGACCATCAAAATAAGTTTATAAATCAACTTAAACCGTCATGAGTTCATGTTGAATAGAGTTGAGAAAATGAAATATTTTTCACAAAATAAAATATTTTACAATAAATTAAAATTTAGAACTCCAGCTACTTGAATTGAAACTTGTGTAGAAGGGACTTGACCCATCAACTCATTAAAAAAAGCACTTAATTGTCAAGATAATATTTAGTTAAAACTTTAATTTATTATGTGAAAACATAGAAGCCTGTAACAGTGCATTATACATATTATTTTGTCTAGAAACAGGTTTTCCTAGCCCAGTAACCAAAGACAATTTTCGTTCGTTGTAGTACTATGCTATGAACATCGCTAACACGACGAATTTTCAGACAAATAAAATCAAATGCAAATTCTCTATTGTATAGATCATTCTCATGAATGCAAACTACTCATCAGATCAAACTAACAAACAGAAACCATTCCTAAATTACTAATAACGACGATTATTCATAAGCACATCAAATACGATAGCAAGAACAAGGGTAAGTCATAAATTTCATATCGATTTCAACAGAAGCTTCAGACACGTCAAAAGAAGCGTCAAACCACACTAAGATATAAATAGCCTAACCATATCTCATCAAGGAAAAGTGATTTGAAATTTTCAGGGTGGGTTAAAAAAGTAATAACAAAAATGCATTTCACCATATTCCTCATACAAATTTAGGCAAGACAAGCATGTGCATCAATACCTAAATTGACAAACATATCGTACAGAATGTATGACGGTCGTTTAGATGTATTTAAGACCAGAGATATATTGTTGCCTAGAAATTAGATACTGAGCCAGGGAATATATAACTCCTAATATACCCAAGATCTTAATCTTGAGTACATCTGTACATGCAATGGGAAGCAGATTAAGAGGCAAAGTTATCCAAGGGGGTGAGTCACTTTGCTTCGTATGGCTCCACACGTACCTGTTGAAAAGTATATGACTGGGAAATGTGAGAATGAGGAGGGCCAAATTCTTCACCACAAAAATCCAGTCTGGCCCACCAATTTGAAGACCCCATCCACTGTTTCCTTGCCAAACGTCTTCCCATATGCTGTAGAGGGTAGTTAAAACAAAGTAGGCTGATATGACTACAGTCACAGGAAAATATCTATGTTTGTCCCCAAAACCAGCAACAAAATCAGAGTCCTGATTAAGCAGCAGCAGGATAGGAGCCAGGAAAAATATGGCCCTGTTTGAGCCACCAGTAAGATTAACATTCAGGACTAGACATATAGCAAAGCACAATACTGTGGCAACATTGCCGACGGCAGGCATCCAGGCTCCATCTGCAGCCATCTTCTTTATTGTAAAGGAGGGTGCTGTAGTAGCCCGACGATGCTGCATAAACCTCATTCTTGGCAGGAAACTAGCAGATGCAGTTTGACTAGCATGATTTTGTCTGCCCCCACCTGCATCAATAACCTTCTCCCGCAAAATTGACGCGAGTTTATACTTTATCTCCAAGGCTATAAGCATAAAGATTGCTGCATACAAACCTAGAAGAGATATTCGGGCACCCTCAATTGCTAGCAATGTTGTAAGCTTCTTCTCCTCCTCACCCAAAATTCCCAGCTCACTTTCTTCAAGAATATTTTTAATTCTCAGTTGGCCCTCTAAAAGATAAGTAACAGGAAAGAGAGCCACAAGTAGAGCAAATACCCAGGGCAAAACCTTTGTGCTCGTAGCAGAGGGCAGATGAGTGAAGACAACAAAAACAGAGGCACAAACCATAGTGACAACAATGAGAACATGCAGAACACCAGCCCAGAGAAAGTATTCAGCAGCAATATAAATACCAAGGGCAATCCCCATAGCAATGGAGTAAAATGTCCGTAATTCAACAATGTACTTAATGGGTATAATAGATGTAACTGATGCCAGAGTCAGCAAAATTGCAATAATAATAAGCCAAGAAGGCCAGGTAGGCTTGCCAGCTGTATACCCATAAATTGAGATATCATCAGCAGAGTGACGGGCAGTCTTGATTAGATCTGACCGGTAAGTCAATGACACAGGAAGAGGGGGCTGCATCAGAATAAAAAGCAGACCAGTTGCCACTACCAGCACTAGACATCTTTTGGCAGACTGCAAAGAAACCAAAAGTTTATGATCAATATTTAGAAATTAGAAGTAGATTAGAAAGGAAGACATGATTATTTACTTTGTCAACCACAGTTAATGTCTAATTGGTCGTGAATCAATTGACTAGCAAAAGTTTGCAAATTGCAATGAATATCATATGATCCCCACACCCAAAATAAACAATGAAAAACACAGGATTGGATAGATATGCATACCAAAACATGCGAGAAATGAATAGCAACAATTGGAACACAAGCCAATCCGGTCAACAGTATACAGAATCCCAAAATTAAACCATCTGAAGGAGACCTTCCATTCCACCACTGGAGAGCTTCAAAAATTGTTTCACGGCAAAACCATACAGACAAGCCAACTACACAGGCATGTGCATAACCTTGCCATGGTTTCATCCTAGAAGTTGTTTTTGATCTCTCCCTACAAAATCCAACAACAGTGAATTACCAAAAGTTCGACAATAAAGTCTAGAGGTGAAATATATGTAGGTTACTTAAGGTAGGATCCCCCCAAACCGACAAATTCCAGAGACTGCAAAGTTACCTGTAAAGAAGCAATGGAGGGGAAACAGCCAACAAGAGGACTGCAGAAACCCAAACAACAGACTTTGAAGAAATAAACAACATGGCTAGCTTTGAAAAATAGAGGCAAGTCAAAATCCAAACTGCTTTTCCTCCAATTCGATTATCCACAGATAGCCTTCTGACCAAAGCCAAACCCAATAAAGTTGTCATCACAACCATATAGCTAGGATACATCACCTCATCCTCAAATCCATAATAGTATATGCTAGAATAATTGAAAAATCGGTTCTCAATGTAGCACAAGAGCAGCGCATGACTTATCAGACCAGCCTCAGATAGAAAGTTTAGCTTTGAAGGCAGTAGAGCTAAACCGGGAATAGCCATAGCCAAGACAGAATTTGCTATTATGAGTTTGCAAAAAGATTTAAGGGACATCCCTGCCATCCAAATGTTTAAATCCCAGAAGTTGTGCAGAACAAACCATGTAACCATCAAGCTTCCAAGAATAACAAAAGCAAAGTATGACACTAGACTCTTCTTTTCAAAAAACCGAGCCAAATAAAAGCCAGCGACTGCAGGCAGAGGGAGGAACTGCAAATCAAAGGTTGAAATATGTCAGCAATAAAAAGAGAAAATCTACAAGGGTTAATGGAATAAAAATATTAACCACAAACATAAGCAATATTATCATTATCCTCCAAAGAAGTCAGGACACCAAAAATTGAATTCTTAAGAAAGATGCAGGCAGTTAACCAACCAATTGTTTCGTGAAGCATTATGGATTTTAGCGTATTAAGCGGTGTTTTCTGGTTTCTACATCTTAGATAGGTAGTTTAGTGGATCACCGCTATGCTAAAGAACACTATAACAATATAGTAGATTATAGAGTGGGCATTCTACCGAAGACAACAGAAATAATTAAATGTTACAAGGATTAATTATTTTAATACAAATGAAACTGAATTTTGCATTAAAATTAAACATACTAGCTTTAAATGTTATCCAAAATTATATCAATATTATCATTGTTGAGATCTCACATGGACTAGAAATATAGTCAATGTATTATAAGGCTGGGAAGTCCATTTCTCACTTATAATTAAGACTGAACTAAGGAGCTTAAACCCAGGTAACTTAGATGTTAAAACAGATTATTCCATAAAGGTTTACTTAACCTGGTCTCCACCATATTTCTGTGTGCCAGTACACCCAGACATAAAAAGATTGACCTCGAATATGTATTTGCATAAATCTGCATTTCCCATACTAAATAAAAACAATTGCACATTGCACAATATAAGCATACTCACATCAGACAAATTTATATCATGAAATAGTAATGTCAAATAAAACAATAAAACCAAAACAACCAATCAAGGTTTGCCTATCATAAAACATATAGATCAACAAGATTAAGAACCAATATGTGTGTGTGTCCAGACTGAATCTCAACTTACGATCAGATTAGGGACAAAATCAAACAATATCAACTTGATCGAACTAAATGACTAGTGGAAAAGCATTTTGGATCAGTTCTTTCTAAGGAAACACTGATTGATTTGGTTCTTGATTTGTACAAGTTTCTAACCAATATAGATCATACCAACCAAAGAGGTAACACAAAAGCAGCACCAAGCCAGCACAAACCTAACCAATTTTCCAAAGCTCACCCTCTGACCTAACTTGTCACACAACATAAATGATAAATATTTAGATGGATCCTTCTGTACATCTAATATAGTCATCTAAACATTGCAAGAAACTTAACATTTTTTAACTGAATATTTTTAAACCTCTAACCTATATATATATATATATATATAATTCAGCTCGGAGTAGATTAAAAACATGGATAAATCGAAATATATAGAAGTGATCTCGTACATTGTGCAAGACTATGAGCCTTTAAAGGGGAGATGTTAAAGAAAAACATTTGAAGCTTTAGGATTTAATAGGTCAGGATAATATTTTTGTGGAAAGATGACGGTATAGCCTATAGAAGATGCGAGTAAGAAATTTACAAGCCGTGTGAGGGGATCGTGGGGTTAGAATTGGGTCTGTTGGGGTGCTGTCTCGGTTTTGTATAATGATGTCCACAACCTACCTTTATTCAAAGGCATTCTAATTTACTATATATGTTCAACTAGAATAATACACACACAACTGCCTCATTCACTTGTCCTAATTATCACCAATTATTGTATACGCTAGCAGCACTTTCAGTGGTAAATAGTGAAATAAAGGAAAAAATATACAAAATGACAATAGTTAACTCAAATCTCTAATCTGAATTTAATGAAGCTATAAAGCTTTTACAAAAAAAAACAGGTTGGGACTTGTGAGGCTGACTTGAATCTAACTATCTGCAGTTCTACCCATTCCCTCGTATACGTGTTAGTTCCACGTTTCCATCAAGTGTGCCAAAAAGCACACGTTAAGGAAAAATTGTTTCAGGAAAATACACACTTAATTTATTTGTTACAATGGCAGGTAGCACAGGGGTTTGACCAACAAATGAATCGAACTTGAATTGTAACACTAGCTCACTCCTATTCCAAGTACCTTTACAACACTGCAAAAATCTAAAGACTGAACGGTGAATAAAATTAACAATCTCAAACTGCTTACCAGCAAGGGAAACCCCACAACAACTGCTCCAGCAGCACTGACCACAATAGCAGAAGTAGTGAACGCAACAGAGCTGAGGGCATCGGAAACCAAACCCATGGCATAAGAACCGGCAGCAGCAGACCCTCCAAGCATGGTAATAGTCACAAGAACATAATTCAGCGGCGGCGGCACCTGGATGTACCTTCCAAAGGCATGGAAAACCACCCTGACCTCCAATGCAACGACGACAAAAACCAATGCAACAGCGCCATTGACGACACGAATGCTGTGGAGCTGGTTGGGGTTGCCAGTGACCCACCAGAGCGCACCCCTGGTGGAAGCATAGAGTTGAAAGAGGAAGGGAAGGAAGAAGAGGAGGATGAGGTCACAGAAGGAAGCAGCGGAAGAAAGAAGGAGAGAGTAATGGGAGGCAATGTGGAACAAGAGAGGAACGAAGAGAAGGTTGAGAGTGTGGACGCAACTCTCCAGAGGGCCGAGGATGAAGCTGTCACGGGGAGCCTCGCCGCCGTGATACCTGGCCTCGTGTTTGGTCTTGAAGGAGGAGACGCGAGGGACGGAGAAGAGCCAGTAGAAGCAGCAGTTGAAGGCGGCGAGGTAGTAGGCGGCGTTGTTGATTCCGACGGCGGCGATGGCGGCCCAGGCGAAGAGGGAGGATGCGGAAATGGGGAGGCAGGCGAAAAGGAGACGCTCGAGGGCGACGGCAATGGAAGGGTTTTCGAGGAGGAGCCACTTGAACTGGAGAGAGGACCACACGCCGAGGAGGAAGGTGGTGTGGGCGCAGAGGAAGGAGGCGATGGCGGCGACGGCGACGGAGGAGTTGAAGGCGGCGAGGAGGGAGGAAGAGGCGGAGAGGAAGAAGGCGAGTTGGGCGAAGATGAGGGAGAACCACACGGCGAAGAAGGCGGCGGGCTTGAGGCTGAGGGCGTCGAGGATGTAGGAGATCATAAGGCCGACGACGAGAGTGGCGACGACGGAGGTGCCGCCGAGGTCGAGAAGGAACAGTGCGGATGGGACTAAGGCGATGGCGATCCGGTAGTTGTGGGCGAATGATGAGGGGATTTTGAGGGATCTGGAGGAGGAGGAGGAGACGGCGGTGGAAGTGGAGGAGATGCCATTGCCATGGAGGCGATGCGACGGCGACGGCGAAGGGTGGGAGTCGTTAGGGTTTGGGGAGGAGGAGAATGAAGGGGCGCTGTTGGATGAGGACAAAGATACGTGAGGGCGAAATGCGCGTGGTTGCAGCATTTTACAATCTCTTCTTCACTTTCTCCTCTCACCAAAACTTGATCGCTGAACAACCCAATTTCTCACTTCATTCGTTCATTCTTCTCTAACAGAGCTAGCTTCAGTAGAGTCTTTTCTCAACTCTATTTTTCCTTTGGTCAAACTCGTTGCTTCTCTTCTCCTCTCCTCTCTTCTCTTCTCTTCTCCTCTCTTCTCTTCTCTGTCTCTGCATTTCGTGGGCCTTCCTTTTCTCAAACAGGCTTTTTCTTTATTCTGTCTCTTCATTTCGTGGGCCTTCCTTTTCTCAAAGTCTTTTTCCTCCTACACCCCCTCTTATGCATCTTCCTCTCAAAGAGTGCAACAATGGTAGAGAACAAATGTGTAATTGGAGGTGCATCAGTAACAATTGTGTGGTGCAATGAGGGTGAATATTTTAATCTTTTTGTTGTTGGTAAGAAGATGCAGGTAGTAATCACAGGGGTGCAAGTAGAAATAGTATTTTCATTTCTTATTCGGCAATTGCTTCCTGCACCACATCACTGCACCCAATTCCATTCGAAAAGACGAAAATGCCCTTACTTTCTTATTTTTTGTATTGTGGATTTTCTTATCCGAAATGGGCTTTTGATTTTTTTTCTGAATTTTTATTTCTGGAACACAAAAAGCTCTTCCGGTTCTACTTTTCTGGAATGTATTATTTTCAATTCTAGATTTTCATTTCTGAAATAAAGGGTATTTTTTATAATTTTAAAATTTTGTTGGATGCAGGTTAAAAATATTGGGTGTAGGAAGAATTTGCCTTCTTATTCCCACTCACCCTTTCTTTCATTAAAATATTCTCACAATTGCTCTTCACACCCCATCATTTCTTCTTTCGCCTTCCCATTATAATGCAATAACCTAATCGTTTTTGAAAATTCTTATACTTTTCGTAAATTGATTACACGTCACATTCTGAAAAAAAAAACTGAAATGAGAATTCCAAAATACGCTTTAGAATGCATAATTAAAAGTTATTTTTTAACCGTTCATTTGCAAAACCGCATAATAAGATTTATTATCATGAAATAAAAAATTTCAAAATACCTCAATTTATTCTAAAATGTTCTCTCTGAAAATTTGCTATAACTTTTTCAAAATACATTGTTTCTAAAATATCTCTGCAATATTTAATTGGAAAACTTTTTAATACACTACAGATAACATTTATCAGAACGTGAAAACTCTAAAAGCTCGTTTTTATCAATCCACTTTAATGGGAAGGTGAAGTAAACAACTGTTGAGGTGCCAAAAGAAAAGGCCGAAAATTATTCAAGTATCATTTCATTTTCTTAAGAACACATCATTAGAGGCCTATAGTGTGGTTTTGTACAAAAAGAATAATGTTTTTTTCCTGTATCTTTACATTTTTCCTTTCTGCACCTCTATATTCTTCAAAATACTCAAATTACTCTTGACACTTACACTTTTGGTTGATTTCAGAATACGGGGTATTCCATAAAGAAAAGATGTTCCCAAAATATAAATTTCACAAGACAAAAAAAAACTATTCCAAAATTCTGGAACACAATTTTTCACTTCTGAAATGATAAATCCAGAATTTATAAAATGTATTTCAGAAAGTATGTTCCAAAAACATTCTGAAAAAAATAATTCAGAAGTCATTTTTAACAGGAATAAAATAGATTACCGTGAATTTGGGCTCAAAGAAATGGTGGGGGTGCAGGAAGAAATTTGTTCGGGTGCTACAAAAAAAAAAAAACTATAAAGTAGATTTGTATGAATTTGGGCTCAAAGAAATGGCGTCATGTCCTTTCTAGTAATACTCGTGTTCTATTTCTGCTATTTCCCACCTGTTTTTTTGTTCTTGCATTCTACAACAATTTAAGCGCGTTTTTTGTGAACATACAGTACATAACCTGATTAATACTACATGTGCAATTGTACTCATTGAGAGTTTTAATTTCAACCTTAATTTTCCCCAATAATCGATATTTAAGCTTATATAAATGAAATAGAGAAGCTACAGTACAATGTGCATAAAAATTACAGAGAAGTAACTTGTAGTAATGAGTCCACTTTGTGTCAGACAGTGGAACCAAACACGCAACAAGTTGTCACAAGTTGACAGGCACAGTGAGTTACGTTAGAAAGTGTTGGGAAAATCAGAATAAAATCTTCCTCGTTGGTGTAATGGAAGGGACAATCTAATTTCATCCCGTTAGTTTCTTGATCAACATGTTGAATCAGATTCAAACTCTGATATCACTATTGAAAAAATCAGAATAAATTCACCTTTTGTGGTGGAGATACAAAATGGACACTACTATAGGTTGTATTATTTTTTCTTTTATTCTATTTTTTTATCTGCTTATTTTTTCAGCAAATGTTTACTAAAAGAAGAATTTGTTCTGACTTTTCTGATTAGAAGAGAAAGAACATGAGTGGGTTATGTTTGTGCAAACTTAAAACCTAATTACATTAGAGCTTGACGAGGAGGTTTCCTAGGAGGACAAGATATGGTCCTTTGTTGTTGTCGGCATCGTATAATTTCGTAGAAACTGTGATGCCTGCGCTTTCACATACGAAGCTTAATTAAGTTCCATGATAATGACCGATGGGACGGGTGGTTCCCCTTCAATGCCAATGCAGCCACCCGTTACGCGCATTTACGCTGTGCAACACCACTTCTGCACGAATCATTATCACCGTCATTAATATCCAAGATTATTTTGCGTACAATTCACTCCACCACTTCATTTTTTCAATACTGCTATTCTGACCTTTTCAAATTACAAGGTTACACACTTTTGTTATCATTCAGTCCAATTTAACGTTCATAACTTCTTAACAACTCAATCTCTCCTAATTATTGCACACAAATGCATAAGTCTTTTTTGTATGTGACACTTTTCAACACAGTTCAAACATCTTATAATGCTAAAACGCGTACAGACACCATAACACATTCTTCCCATCTATTCATAAATCGGCGTAATTGGTGTAGTTATTGGTGTAGTAGTAATTGGCGTAATTGTAACGCTGGATCTTTACTCTGAGTTTTAGTACGGAAAATGTTCACATAGCACCACCAAGCTGCCACACTCACGATGCAACACCCCAGCTTAGTTCATGATCAATTTTGCAAAGAATTAATGTAGAAGACTTTTTTTTGCTGAAATTTCAGGGATTTTATTTGTAATTGAATAATAAACCTGAAATCTTAGGACAGGATTCTAGGAGAGAGAATATCTTTTATTTCTGAGTCAGTTTTTCAGTACTTATTTGGTCATAGGGAAGGTTTGGAACTCTATAAATACGATGAATCCCATAGGGTGGAGGACTGAATCATTATGGCTGAAAATGGCTTAAGTTTCTAAACTAGAACAGATTTAAAAAAATTCCAATCTCCAACCAAAGTCTAAATAACTGAACTGTGATGTGCAACTACCACAAACTAAACGATGATCAAGTCACAACAAAAACATTTATAGGGCTGTGTGTATAATGTTAATAATACTAAACAAATGATGACCCCTGACCTTTTCTAAGGTACTCCATCTCTTCACTACTCGATAAGGTAGGTCCCTAATCAACGGGGCTATTTTTGCTGGGTGGGATTTCAGCTACTGAAACTTGGGTTGAATACTTCTTAATTCTCAGAGAAATAAGTACACTAGACAAAATACCAACTACAGGAAAAAAGTAGGACCAAATTTGAGATTTCTCAGAGCCAGAGGCCGTAGCGACAGCAGCACCAGCAAGGCTTCCAATAGATGTATTCTGCAAGATCATGGGAAGACATCCAATGGCGGTAGGAAGAATAAAATCCAAAAGGAACCGAACTTCAGTAGCCGCCAAGGTATAGTTAATAACATAAGAGGGCATAGGTGAGAACCGAGCAAGAAGAACAAATTTCCAACCATCTCGCTCAACTCCTGTAGAGATCATGTGAAAATATCTGTTTCTTTTGGCCCACTCCATTGCTGAGCTTGAACTCCTGAATACCAACCTGAAAGAACCCAAAATTAAGCAGAGAGAAACACCCCAGAAATTACATGCAAGCTTAAGTTCGCACATGCAATCAAATCAACAATGCGACATTAACACCCGGATATCATTGTTACTACTAACTAGACAAGTTAAACTATAATAGTATTCGCATAAAAGCCTCCTTCACTAAACCTATGAATAAGATTTTATTGTTGACTTGTATATACACTGACAACTGTTCTCGGCAGTCGGTGGTAAAGTCAAATATGCAAAAACTAAAATGGCAATGATTTTCTTGAATTTCTATTCTGATAAAGCTATAAAGAAGAATTTTCAACAAGTTTTAAGGCCAACTTGAATTACTCGATCTACTATTTTTCCCATTCCCAAGGACATAAATTAGGTCCACCTACTTGAAACTGAGGCGAAGATACAAGTTAAGTAAACATAGACACGGTTTCAAGAAAATTCACAATTGTTTTCGTACAATGACAGCACCGCTTTTGAACACATAACCCCTACAAACTAATCAAGGACAACGAACCAATCCATATTCTCTATTCACAAAAGTAGTATTGCCAGTTACTTCCTCCTTAACATGAGTTAACAAGTTAGCAAATGTTCATAATTACGAGTGTTATCAACATAGTACCCCAACACAATTTCTGCTAATTAAAATTTGTTAAAAACTACAAAATAATTAGTGATGTTCGTTAAATATGAAGGGGGACCCATAAAATTTTATTATTTTCGATAGATTTCAGGTCATAGTAGCAAGAAGTGTATTAAAAGGGTCGAGTTCCAAACTGTGCCATTGTTTCTCTAATTATTTTTGGCTCACTTATAGAAGGGTAAAATTTTATTGCAATGCAAAGCGAAAAATAATCAAAAAGACTAAAGAGGAGAATATAACCTCTGCAAAGAAAACAAAAAGATAAAACAAAAACAAGTCAGCACAAAAACATATTCCAATTGCTTAGAATATTTTCCTAAAAGATTCCCACAATAAAAGACATGAAGCTTAACATAAACAGGAAAACACCAAATAGACAACGATACTAAAGTTCGTGGCACTCCTTTTCCATAGACAAAAGGAAATCCAAATTCCAATTAAATTCTTTAGAGCCATCCAAAAGACAAGATTGAAGAGGAACAAGGTGTTAAAAAACAGTCCACAACCACAATACCTAGATCTTTCTATGTCTGAAACCAAAGGCCACGTTTATCCTTAATTTCCACAAAACAAAAGATCGCAGTCACACTTTAAAATCTCAATGAGGACTAACAGCAGAGGATAATTCATTGTTCAAATTGCTCGGATCAATCAGATAGTTTCCATAAATTGCGGTAACTGATTAAAAACCTAAACACGAGCTATTCAGTTTTAAATGCAGCCAGAAAAATAACAGAAATTCGGATAATTAGTTCGATCAACCACAACTAGTGTCCCTACGCCAAAATCAACCATCAATTAAACGTTTCTTCATAACGAATTGACAATTAACAAGCTAAAATCACACGGAAAGCAAAGTCAACGACTACAGTAGTTCTAATTTCGAAAAAACTGAGTGAAGAAACGTGAAGAAGAGGTATAAACCTGCCAATGGAGAAGGAGAGTGAGGCGGCGAGGATTTTGGCGGAGAAGACGCATAAGACGGAAGGTAAAAAGCCGAAGAGAAGAGGAGCGGCGGTTTCGAAGAAGATTGCGGAGGGCAAACAGAGGGAGATGGAGATCGTGTGGAGCGACACGTAGAGAGGGATCGCCCAAATCCCTAACTTCTCCGACCATTCTCTGGCCAACCTGAAAGACGCCTCCCTGTCCCATCCACCGCCTTGCCAACCTCTCCACACCGCCACCGCCACCGCCAGCACGGCCACTATCCACCACCAACCCCGCCACATTGTTGCCGCGATTTCGTTTCTCAACGAACACACCCACACGCCGCCACTGGAGTTAAACCTTATTGGGTTGTTTGTTACTATTATTTAATACTGTTAAATATTATCGATATGAAAGATGTCAGTTTTGTCTATTCTATTTTTAAAACGCTGGCGTTTTCCCCACTGTAATTTTCATAACATAACTTATCAATATATTATTAAAAGGTAGATTGGTTTTCGTTTTCTATTTGTTTTTATGTTAATGTTTTTGTCATTTTCCCTCAAGTTGATACGGTAGGAAAGGCAATGCAAGCACCTCACTTTACAAGAAAAAGTGCTGGGTGGATTCAGTATTTTAATTTATTAGTTTGTTTAAAATCATTTTATATAACTTACAATTGGTATAAAATGTTAACATCACTATTTACTAAGCACATAAATTCATAGAAGATGGACACAAATATACGTATCATCTCTACGATATTACGATGTAAGAGAGAAAAACATTTGGACACAAATTTATATATTATATAATTATAAATTATATAAATTGATAATAAAGTTTTAGTATTTTTAAATTTTTTAGCAGAAAGATATTTTTTATGACGGATTCAAAAAAATTTGTTCCTTATTTTTATAATCATACTACAAATTTATACCATAAATTTAAATTTTAGAAAATAAATGTATTTTTTCTTTTTTATATTAGAATTTTAGAAAATTAATGTATTTCTTTTTTTAAAATTATGTTAAGATCATGTTAGAGTGATTAAAAATCCAACAAATATTATTTTGAATTAGACACTTTACATCTTAACGAGTATCTTATAAGTATACGAGTAAGATTTCAATCAATAAATAAATGATTACAAAACTTGTAATATTTAGTTTAGAACATAATATGTTTTCAATTTCTGATCCGTATTTTTTTGTCTTTTCCATGATTTTAATCTAAAAAACTTCAATATCGGTCAAAATTTTAATTTTGCATACGTCCATATTTTTCATATTTTGATTAAATAGATTATTTATTGAAGTTACCTAAACATATGCTAGATTTAGGATTCAATTACACCATAATAAAATAAAATAAAATAAAACACATTAAGAATTTAACTAAAATTGAGAAATTTCTAAAATATAAAACAAAACTTTTGAGAACACATAAAAGAAACAGACTCACGAATAAACAGTATTAAATAGGATTACGTCAACCATTTTTTCTTGAACACCAAATTAGGTATTTACTTTAGAATTAATAAAATACAGTTCATTTAAAGTTTTAGTCACGATGTACGTTGGTTGCAAGAGACTCTGAGTGTATTATGACTTTTGTGTCATTAAATAATTTATAGACTAATTATTTTATAAATTTTAAAGTATATACTATTAGATATAATTGATAAAAATATACAATAACCAATTTTTATAAAAATATACACTAACAACATTTTACAAACAAACCATAAACCATCTTAGATTGATTATAGGAAGATATTATACTTGTATTTGTATAGAGTCTAAACATTATCTATTATTAATTTTACAATTGAATTTTCTTTCTTAATCGTGTTTTTCTCTCTCGTTTTTTATCAACAAAAAATAATAAAAAAATATGAATTACTTTAGAAGTGACTCAACTTTTAATACAAAAATAAAATAAAACTTTACATCATAATCTAAATCAATCTCTTAATAAAAACTGTCTACAAATCATAACCATATAGTAAATCCAACACAAGATTTACAAGTGTGGCTATGGTAATAGTCACACTTGTAAAGGCATTACCCTTAAATCCCAAACCCTCATTTAGAAGCATATACAAGTGTGGCTACCAGAAATAATCGTCCTTATAAATATGATTTACAAATGTGGTTATATGGTCGTTTTCTTATCTTTGCGATTTAAGAATGCGTGTTCATCAAATGTGACTGACTATATAGTCATTTTTATAAATGTAAAATAGCCGCATTCGTTTTGACTTTCTACACCCATGCAGGAACTCACCCTTGACAATAGTAAGATCAAATTCTAAAAGAACATAAACAAACCACCAAACACAAATCTCCAACAAGTAGAGGAACTTAAAAGACCCTTCTTTACAACTAACATAACAAAAGTGTAATTCACTACTTCAAAAAAAATAAAAAATAATCTTTTTTCACATCATGAAAACTCCTTCTTAGAGTCACTTATAAAAAATTCTCAGATGATATAATTAATATATTAATAAAATCATATTTTTTATATAACATGATTATTTATAGGATTTATAATGAATCTGATTGGTTACGTATCCTCTTAATTCACCTTGGTGTATTAATTCCGATCTGTCAGACAACCTCCAATACTGAATGACGTTGATTCCTTCAACGTCGATCAGTTCAGTTCATCGCCGATACCAACTATGTAGAAATACCATCACAAAACTACATTGGGTTAAACTATGACCAATTGCAAACTATAACCAATAGCAAACTGATACGCCTGATCTGATTTTTTCTACAATATAAATGACAGTGTGACCACAACATGAAGAGGAGATATTGTAATTTAATTAGATTGGTTAACTTTTACCAACTCTGTGAGGAAAGTGCAATAAATCATGCAGTGGTAGTGGTGTGTGCTTGTAAAAGTGTGCATGCCACACTATCATATATTTGGAATTTGGCTAACGTAATTGTTTACTTTTTGGTTTTAGACCAATATTTGAGGCAAAGCAAGAGAATCTAGGGCCTAATTAAATTATAGTTGTTTAAAAGCTGATTAAAATAAATACATGAATACAAAGTAGATGTATCTGGCGAATGAGTGGAGGAGTTATGAGAGAATACTAGTTTTAATCACAAACTAATACACATGCTAATGTTGCAGATTTGGTTTAGATAAACTACTTTTTAACTTATATTTTACAGTTTAATTATTAGGTGAATATGAACATAGACAGAAAATTATTAAATAACAATCAAAGTTAAAGATTAAAAATAATTAATCATTATATTAACTAAATTAGATATTAATATAGAAACTAAAAATTATTCATATCTAAAATTAATTACCTAGATTTTAATTACTAATATTTTAGATTTTAAATTAGTCTTTACAAGACTAATTTAGAATATAAAGTAGTAAGTAACTAAAATTTTGATAGTTAATGATTAGATATCAATTTAAAAACTCTTTTATAAATTTTTATTAATGATGGAAACTACAATAGATATATATTAATTTTTTTAGTTTATAAAATAGTATTTAATTTAATTAAATAGTAACTAATTTGATAGTTAATGATTAGATATCAATTTAAAAACTCTTTTATAATTTTTTATTAATGATGGAAACTACAATAGATATATATATATTTTTTTTAATTTATAAAATAGTATTTAATTTAATTAAATAGTAACTAATTATTTTAGTATCTAAAATTAATTTTTATTTAATAAGTTTTTTTAGTGGTTTAAAAATAAAGATGAGGAGTGAGAACAACTACCTTAAGGATCATTGGTTTAGGTTAATTAATTTGTCTGGTTTGATGCATATATAAGGGCCCTAACCACACTAAGCAAAAATTAATTGTTATAATTAATTAAGTGAAATTTGGATTTGCATGTATGATGCATTGTTCATGCCATTTGAACCAAGTTACGTATAGGGAATGGACGGTGCAGTGTCGTGATCATACGTTATCTTGAATATACCAAGTCATCTTATCTTCTGCACTATGCTTCTGGCCCTTCATTTTTCCAGCTTTATGCCTCTTCCAATGGCCAAATACCCCATCAAAATTAGCTTCATCCCTTCTCATTTTTAAGATTACTCTCACTAATCATGTAATTAATTTAATTATTCCATACAAAATGATGAGATGAAACCATAGTTTACATGTTTTATGAAAGAATAATCTTTTTTTAAGCTTGTGTAAACATCTCTTTCCAATTAGTCACAATTTTATCAAAATAACTTGTATTAAGAAATATACTTTTTAAACCAAATTCAAACTTATACTTATAAAGTGAATTATATATATATATATATATATATATATATATATATAATATGAAATATCTTTATTTTTAGTCGATATGAAATTTTTAACACACTCCTCTCGTGTCAATGCTGATAACTTGTGAATAAGACTATATATTTATGGGTGATAATAATTGGATAGTGGGTGACATCATAGACCCAACAAACTCTCGTTAAGATAGACTCAATGAGTCTGATATCATATTAAGAAGTGAATTTAAATCTAACGCAACCATAAATCCCAAACCCTAAATCTTGTAACATTGTTTTATAAAATGAGGTTTGTATCTATTTATATACTAAGAAATGTTCTAGGTGATGTATGATCATCAATCATTCGTTATAATAATATAATAGTTTTATGCCAAGTTTTTTTCCTGAAAATTAAACTAAAATAAAATAAATATGTTTTTAGTATTGTAATTGTACTAGTGTTAATTTTTTTATATGATTTTATTTATTACATGAAAATAAGATAATTAAATATAAGTATCCTACGATAAGAAGTTTAAGTATATAAAATAGAACATTCAAAATACTTATAATTTATTTTTTTTTAAAATATAAATAGTTATTTCTTTTAATCTACATAAGTTTCTCTTCCCACTATTTTGTTTCTCTTTTTTTTCGCTATATTTTTATATTATAATTTAAAATATTATAACGCATAAAGTAGAAAAACAGTTTATATACACTAAACGGTTGAGTTTCCAATAAATAAATATATGTATATGTATGTATATTATCAATGAAAAAGAGACATTATTTGTCTTTAATTTTTTAAGTAAATAAAATTAATAATATTTTTTTAAAATAAATAAAATTAATAATAGTGGTATGTGGATGATTTATATCATATCATATATGGTTGAAAAATGTCCATGTAATTACTTTTTATATTTGGATAATTTATTTTGTTTTTTGTGGTGACTGAGTATTCAACTTATTAATTTTTTTTAAGGAGACACGTATATATACTTTATTCAGATAATGATTAGTTTTGTTTTTGGAAAAAGTTCAATAATATTTTCAAACTTTTGGCGAAAATACACTTCTACTTCCCCTATTTAAAATAATAATTTTAGTACCTTTTATTCTAACTCTGTTAATTTAGTATTTTTTTTAGGATTTTTTTAATTATTTTTTTCAGTTAATATTTTAATCTTTGAAAAAACAAGTAATTAAAACATTCCAATTCCCTTATTTGTCTTGTTAAATGTGTTTATAAGATTTAAAATGCATTCCTCATTTTTTTTATTAATTGTAGGATTCAAAAAACACTACTTTTATTTTATATATATATAAAATCACTCAATTACTCTCGCTCAAAATTCTATTCTACACTCTAATAATATCGAAATTATTGAGATTATTTTTGTTATATTGATGTTAGTTAAACATTAATGTGATTGTTCTAGGTTGTGAAATATTAAATAATAATTAATTTAGAGATAATTATTATATTGATTAAGTTATGTATTATTTTATGAATTACAAAATTATGTGTATATAAAGTAGTTTATATTATTAATAAAAAATAAAAAACTGTTTTAAAATTATTAGAGTTTAGGTTTTAATTAAATTAGTAACTAATTTATAATATAAAGTAATTAGTAATTAAAAATTTGATAATGGTAACTTAAAATTTCAAGAAAAGATTGTTTTCGGTAAATTATTTTATTTTTTTAAGTTTATTTATCGGTTTCTCTTAATTTTGAATACAGTAGTTAATTTTGTTTTCTTTATAACATGAGATATAATATGTTTAAAATTTAAAATAAAAAATCATTGGACATTGCTAGTAACGAAATAATACAATAACAATGATAAAATAATAAAATAATAAAATAATAAAACTATTAGCGAGAAAAAAAAATGAACAAATATTTTACCAGGATATAAAATAAAAAAACATGTACTATATTCTTTGAAAATACAAAAAAAATGTATATTTTGATAACCAACTTATATACTTATTATGTTCTGAAATATTAACCATTTGGATGATGATTAACATGTAACAATGTCATAGTAAAAATCTAACTTATATAATATCTTATTCTAAAAACATATAATTTTTTTTTTTATGATTAATTAGACATTATTAATTTATGGAGATATTTTTAAAAATAACATAATAAATATTGAGTTTCATAAGTAAATTATATATTATAAGACTTTGTGTTGAAACAATTATTATAAAAATTAAAGGCAAAGTTTGAAAATGTATTATGGTTGCTGAAATTGAAGGGAGTTATTGCAAATATCTATATCTACCAACCAATAATAATAAAATGAATTTAAAGCTACTTGCATAACATTCACATAAATTTCTCCATCACATCACAAATGTGCATAATGTAGTTTAGAAAACAAATGATGGAGGAGGAAAGGAAACTCCCATAACAAAAGTCATTTAATTCTATTTTATTTTTCCTACTAAACCCAATTATCAATAAAAGAGATTAAAGAAATATAGAGAATAAGAGGAGTGAAAGGAGGGAGTCTCTTGTTTTTAAAATTTTATTTAAGAGCTAATTAAACAAAAAAAAATATAAATACTTCTATAAATCATAATAAAAAAAATATTTTTAATTTATTACATTACTATTACTATTGATTAGACTAAAACTCATTCTTATTATTATATTAAAACTTATCTTTTAATTTTAATCGAGATCAAATAGTAGAATATATACTTTACACTACTAAAAAAAGAACATTTTAAGTGTGTCGAAGTGGGGTCTCCAACATACTTTCATGTCGAGACTGTCAACTCATGTATGAAATTATATATTTATGTGTGATTTGATAGCGGGCCAATAGTGAGTGACCTGATAAATCAAAGAAATTCTTTTCAGGATAAACTTTAAATGACTATAATATCATATTAAGAAGTAAGTTTAAGCCAAATTCAACCTTACAAAACTGCCTACTTATAAGATGAGATTTGCATTCACTTGTATATTATTAAATGTCATAATTTTCAGTTGATGTGGGGTCTCCAACACACTCTGATGCCAAAACTGTCAACTTGTACATAAGACTATATATTTATGTGTAGTTCGATATCGACATGATAATGAATGACCTGATAAGCCCAACAAACTCTCGTTAGGATAAACTCTAAATAATTATAATATCATATTAAAAAGTAAACTTTAAGCCTAACTCAACCTTACAAAACCAACTTATAAGATGAAATTTGCACTCACTTATATATTATTAAATGTCCTAATATTTAATCGACGTCAAGTCTCACATATACATCTCCTTTCATCCAACACCTCATTTTTTAACACAACATTATTTCTCCCAATTTAAGTACTCCATGTTGTTGCCCACCAAACAATACAATTTACCATCTCTCCTTCATTCATCTATCTAGATTTCATTTATAATCAATGTTGTCAATAGTGGTCTAAAGTATTACTTAGATCTAACAACTTTTACAAAATTTTATTAACTCCACCACACATCAAGAAAATATGAAATAAAATTTATTCTTTGTTACCACAAAAAGAGACATTTGTCATTTTATTGCAATTGGACACCACTCCTTCTAAAAGTTTCTCTTTAGGATTTTTGTCTTTAAAACATCTCCACACAAAGAGTATATCATAGATGAAACTTTGATGTTCCAAACAAAACTCCACAAAAGTGAATTATTATGTACAATGTGTGTGGAAGCATGATATTTATGCTATAGCTACCACCATTACCACCTTCATTAATCTTGCTTCGTATCTTTATTGTATGGTCTTATCCATGGAAATGGTTTCTTCCTACATAAACCACAAACTCTCGTCCACTTTTACCTTAAAAAAAAAAATATAGAAATTCCTTCACTTTTACTTTTTTTTTTTAAAATCAATATAATAAATATAATCGAGATCAATGACGATTATATACTTATTTTTTCTCTACACCGAATTGTCTTTTAAGAATAAAATCATCACAGAATATCGATCTCCAAAAATGGACAATACTCAAATACAATAATTAATCCTATAATTAATCCTGAGAATATTTTTTTGGACTTAAAACCAAACAGAAAAGTATTTTTTTTTTTTTATTTGACTATCTAAATAAGAATTTGAATTTTGGCAATCATAATATACATATACCAATGCGACAAAATGCAAAATAAAATGGCATTGTCAATTTGTCACATCCAAACTTTTATTAGCAAAATATTATCAGCGGATATTGTGGAAAATATTGTGGTATATGAGTTACGGAATCTCAAGGCTAATTCATAATGTTTTTCACTCATTAAATCTTCCATTGCTCAAAACTAAATAATATTCATAGCTATCAACTACTCCCATTTTTAATCTAAAGTTACTTATAATGTGTGTTAACTACCAAATAAAGCATAAAATAAAATAATGAACCGTAACTCAATTTTCTGCATTATTTTCTGTTTGTGATATTTCTAAACGTGCACCGAATGTTTTTCTCCACAAAAAAACGTGTACGGAATATCCCCTTATTCTTTTTTTATCCTTTCTTCTTTTACTCTTTCCTTCTTTTTATTTAACTTTAAACTTACACTTTTTAATATTTTTCTTTACCCACTAAAAAAAGTGCTTAAATTCTTTTAAACTGTCAGATAATACATATCGTTGTACTTCGTGTTTGAATTAAATTGTTTTGATACAGTTAGTTAGTATATAGTATTAAATCGTTTAAAAATCGAGTTCAATAATACTTTAAATACATTAATATACTTTCTTACTTTAATATTTTGATTTTTTTAAGATAAAATCGTGATGAAACATCGATATTTAAAATAGACAATATTTCAAATACGATGATTGATCGTAGTAATATTATATCTGCATTTGAAGTGGGAATGACAGATGATTGTTGTTACTTGAGGTGTCAGCTTAGCTGAGATGTCAAGTTGTATAGTGATACCTAACACGAAAACCTTATAAAAAAAAAGATGGAAAAAAAAATAAAAAAATGAATATGAACATGTCAAAATCATATTTGAATATTAATTAAAGTTTTGCATACTAATATTAATTTTATTGAAACAATGAAGCAGGTGAAGAGAAACTGGTGGAAAGATGAAGGCCTGGTCGAAATAAGGGTGCAGTGAAGAGGAGCTGAAAATTTCAACACTAAGACTTGGTTCAGATATTTCTGAAAGTTTCAGTTCAGGAGTTTTGACTTCATACTAGTTTTTGAAACACTACTCTTTCCATAAAAAGTTGTTCATCTGTCTATTACCACGAATGAGTTCTGCGTAATGTGCCCAACACCAACATCAATTAAAAACTCATTAAAACTATGTCAAGAAAATGTTTGAAAAAATATCAAATAACTTTTGTACAAACTTTACCATAAAAATTAATTTAAAATATTAAATTAGATTTAAAGTCGACCTCTTAATAACATATCATCATAATTTATTTTAAGTACAATTTGTTGAATTTATCACTCGTTATCGAACTATCTATAAGTATATAGTTACGCATGAGTTGTGAAAGTGTGAATGTGATGGAAATTTCATATCGACTAAAGATAAAAACATTTCATAATATATAAATTTTATTTTTGATTTTTTAATATTGAGTTAGATTTATAATCTATTTCTTAATAATGGTTTCAGTACACGTTAATATAGTTCCACAATGGTCAGAGTCTATAAATATTTTTTTCTCTCAACCCACTAAAATATTTTTTAATAATAAAATTGTGACGAAACACCGACCTTTAAAACATGAAGTTATCTTTTAATCTTAGATTAAAACAATATTTTTTTTTATTTTGTGGAATCCGTACAAGGTTAGGTGATGATAAAAAGTTATGTTAAATGTAATATAAAAAAGCTGGTAACTAACATTTAGACGATCTTTTCTACAAAGCTGTGTTAACTTGTTTCTGATTTTGCACGTTAACCAGCTCAAAATTCAAGTGGCTGAAAACAATACCCAAGAGATTTTGCTAGATTTCCCTTAACATAATTTTTGTTATTTTTTCTATCTATAATACAAAAATATTAATTATAATCAATACTATTTCATGAACATAAAATATATTAAATCTGACCTTTTTTAGGATAATTTAAATCTCATTGCTAAAATACCAAAACGTGAATCGAGAAAAATAAATACCGAGATAATCACTGCTATATATTTTAGGCAATAACATATATTTAATATTTTGTACCTGATAAAACAGTTAAAAATTGCATATATACCATGTATGTTTTATTTTGCCAACATTAAAGTTATCTTTTTAGGATATTTAAATATTATTATTACGAGTAAAAATATATTAAAATAGGAAATTGAAGCGCGTAATTAGTTAGTCATTAACTATTAATTATGTAGTACGAAGATGAATACGGATATATTATAATCTCTATAATGTAGAATATGAAGACACAAAATAATTATTAATTATATAAATTGATAATAAAGATTTATGTGTATAAATAAATTTTAGTTTTTTTTAGAGTAGAAATTTTTTTTATGATTGTTTCAAAATGATTTGTTTCTTATTTTTATAATCATAATAAAAATTTATACAATAAATTTAAATTTTTAAAAAATTAATATATTTCATTTTTTAAAATTATGTTAAAATCATATAAAATTATAAAAAATATAATAAATATTTTTAAATTAAATACTTTATCAATACATATTATACACGTTATGTCGTGTCCGATAGATGTATCTAACACGAACTCGACATTTAATAAACGTTTAGGAGGCTCATAGCTTATTAGTAGAATATATATTGTTGGGAATAAGGAGTGGCCTTGGTGTGGATGAGGGGGTAACAAGAGCGTGGTAATTTGGTTAATAGTTAATGGTTTATGGTAAGTGGCACACAAATCAACAATAAAAATATAATATATTTTAAATAAATATAAATTAAGTGCAATTTTAATTAATTTTTTTTTCGATTTTTATTTTAAATTTTAAAAATGAGTTACACATTTTTATCCTAGGAAGCTTTTTATTTTTTTATTTTTTATGGGGCATATATACATATTTATGTTATGCTTTATAATAAATAATAAATAGAGGAATAAGAGACGGAAAATTATCAAAATTGTGTGTATTGAAATTGGCTATAAAAGCGAGGGAGAAGGGAAAAAAAGAAGGCAACGAAGAAAGAAGAAGTTGAGGGAAGAGTAGAAGGAAGGGAAGAAGAAGAAGAAGAAGGAGAAGAAGAAGAAGAAGAAAAAAGTAGAAGAAGAAGAAAACTCCTTCAACTACTGCATTGTTCCTTCAAGTAAGAGCACCTTTTCTCTATTTCTTTTTTCATCACTCACTCACAAAGAGGGATTCTCCTAATCATTCGTTATCATTATCATTATTCATCTGTTTCTTTGATTGGATTAAACATGTAGATGCGTGTATAAATATATGGTAGCAAGAGAATCAGGAAGAATCAGGAAGAACAGGAAGAAGCATTGTTGTTAATCAGGGAGATGGCGAGTTACGAGGCTATAAAGAACTTCGACGATGAAGAAGATGACGTGGAGATGGCACTTCCCCATAGCCAGATCTCCGAATCAAGATCTCTAACTATTTCTTCCGCCATTGCTCAAACCACTCCGCTTCACATTCATAACGTTCAGGAACAACCATCCACCTCCTCCAGGAACCAGCCACACACTCTAACCAAACCTCCGCGGCTAGTTTCCCTCGATGTTTTTCGTGGCCTCACCGTCGCGGTAATCTCTCTCATCCTCTGTTTTTTTTTTTTTTTACTGTTAAGAAAATAAATGCTTATTTCTTGTTATTAGATTTGTTTTAGCTGTTATGTTAATCACCTAATCTGCCATGTTTGGATTAATTTTTTTTTAAAGTTAGCCCTTAGATTTCGCGGTGGGTGTGGGACCCAACTTATCTCCGTTTCTTTTTGAGTTCGAAACGAGATTAATTCTTAATTAGGAATTTAGTTACGCTTTGCAAAATGTGTTGCGAGAAACATAACAGTCACGGAATACGCTGCGAGGCTTCCTTCCTCGCAATTTTGGGAAGGGACAAACGACGTCGTTTTAGTGGTTTCGTCTTTCTTTCCTTTCTTGTTGGATTTTAAAAGAGTGGAGGATAAGGGGCTGTAGTTGCGCAATGCGCACCAGTAATCACTAATGGTTGTTATAATTGGAGGGGTGGAAAGGTTGATTGATTGAAGGGAGAGATTCTTGGGATTTTTTTTTTCTATCATGGCTTTGATTTGTGATCGCAGAGAATCGAAATTGCAATGCAAATTGTGTGCACGTGTTAAAGCTATGTTGCTTTACTTTGAAGAAAAGAATAGCGTTTGTTTGTTTGTTTGGTGTTATATGGAGATATGGTGTGTTACTCATCTCTTGTCATTCGGAAAGCCGTCCATATAAATAGCACTACGGCTACTTTGTCCCCTTTTTATCAAATTCCTCAATATTCTCCCATTTTACTTTTAACCCGAACCAACATTTCCCACCACTTTTTGTTCTTCTTATTTTAATTTTTTTTATTCTCTTATCTGAAACTGCATTTCTAATTATATAAACTATTTGTTTTGATCCCCCACCGTTTTTGGAGACTTTGGGTTGTTTCTCTTTACTCTTCTTTGGGAGCAATCTATTGAAACAGCTTTACGGCTACTTGCCCGTTGGAATAATTTTCACAATATTCTCTGATTATAGTTATAATATATTTACACTTTCTATTGTTTTCCATTATTGTTATTCTTGTATTTATCTTCTTCGTGTATTAAATAGTAGTTTTTTAATAACGTTTCAAATTCTTAATACGATTTCAGTGGAAAAAATAGCTTTTGTAATTGTTGATTATTGATTTGAGAAATAAATAGTATATATCCCAACCCCCAAAATTGAGCACTTTCGTAACTGCCTCTTGTTATTAGGTTTCTTCTCTGATTAATTATTATTTTTTTCGTCGTTTAACATTCAGGTTTAATTGTAGAAAAAAAATATATTCATAGTAGCAAAAATGATTCCTAAATGAGAATAAAAGTACTTTTTTTGGCTCTCAACCTGCTTTACACTTCAATCATCATTAACTAAAAAATTCACGATATTCTCAACGAAGATAAAAATATATTATCAGTCAAAGTGATGTTTGGCCACTCCCGAAAAGTGAACGTCAGTTTTTGCGTATAGAAGTTCTGTTTTGACCTCAGTTTCACCACTTTTCACGCATGGCTTGATACGGTAGTTCTAACCGAGGCCACAGAAAGAAACCATTGTAAATGGATTAGGTTAATCAGAAATTTCCTATTGGTTATCTTGTTTAATTTTAGGTTACTAATGCATCATGCAAGTGGTGGTGGTAGCATAACGTGGAATCGGTTAGAAGTAATACCGACTGGTCACCACTATGACCTACTTTTGTATTACTTTTTGAATTGGTGATGACGAAGAAACGCAATGTTTGCCATTCGCTTTGGAAAACAGCATAATGCATTGGATCATTGTACGTGTTAGAAGTTACATGCATATCCAATGTTGTTGGCAAATATGCATCACTCACTAAGAAGCCTAAGATGATTGTTAATTAAGTGAATTTTATTTCAATAAACTCTATTAGACATTTGTTTAAGTAATTATTTGCCATTTGATATTCTTTTAGACTCTAGACATTGTTTGGTGCGCCTGATAAAATTGGACTGGATGGAGATAATTAAGTTGTGCTGTTTTCAAGAATCATAGAATTTATTAATCACTCATTATCACGCAGATGGTAATCCCAATGGACCTTTGATATTTAATTTTTAGGCCAAATGGAATATGTGTTTTAGAAACTCAAGATGTGTTAATATCTCAGACAGACAATTTGACTTTTAATTTTTTTCTTCATGTTTTAAATTTCTTTAACTGAAATGATCATATCTGGATGCACAGCTGATGATACTGGTTGATGATGCCGGTGGACTCATTCCAGCGCTCAATCATTCCCCATGGAATGGTTTAACACTAGCTGATTATGTCATGCCGTTTTTCCTATTTATTGTTGGCGTTTCCCTCGCTCTCACATACAAGGTATGCAGTTGTAACTGATATATAACTTAACAATGAATAGTAAAATAATTGTGACAGCGTTGACAAATTTATTCCTTTTTTTTTCTTCAACAGAAACTGTCTTGCAGAGTGGATGCATCAAGAAAAGCAGGTTTACGGGCTCTAAAACTTCTTGTGTTAGGCCTTTTTCTTCAAGGTATTATTGACTAAAATTTAAGCTTTTTTAGCATTTGTTATTCTTAATGTATGTCAGGCTAAAGAGTTGAATGTTGAAACAGGATAGTGTTTTTGTTCATAGCATCGTGTATTTATGTTACATCTCTCTTTCGAATGTCTAATATTATTGGCCTTCTGCAGGAGGTTATTTCCATCGTGTGAACGATCTGACATATGGAGTGGATATTAAACAGATAAGATGGATGGGAATACTGCAGGTATGCTCTCTCTGCCAGTGTTTTCTTTGCCTCTCCTTTTGACTGGTTATAATGGAGAAAACATCAGGTCCTAAGTGTCAATTGCAACTTCTGTGTCTTCTAAAGAAATCTGAACATAAATTAAAAACAACTAACTGTTAACCATCTAATCATTTTCCCGGTTAAGTGTTGGTTTGTGGGCTATGGTATTTTTTTACAGTTGCCCAACTGCCCATAAAGTTTATGTTCATCATCAAAATTTCTGTTTGTCTTTCTATATTTTTGCCTTATTAATTATCGTTCCCTATTTTCTTCATTGGATGTCAGAGAATTGCGTTAGCGTATTTGGTCGCAGCACTGTGTGAAATTTGGCTCAAGAGTGATGATTCTGTTAATTCGGGACCATCCCTGTTAAGGAAGTATCGATACCAGTGGTAAGCTTAATTTTCCTTTGAACTGTTACTTTTTTACTTGATATTTGATAAAAGCACAACAATACAACTTTTTAACCTTGTAGAACACAATAACATGTATTTCATATTTTTAAATTATCTATTTGTCTTATGCATGGCATGCATTTTATTTGCGATGTGTTTTGCTCAACCATATTTTGTTGGGAATGAATTCTAGTGTCTTCTCCACTGAACCTGTTTCTTAAATCTGTTTGACTGTAACAGGGTTGTGGCTTTTATGATTTCCTTCCTTTATCTTTGCTTGCTATATGGATTGTACGTTCCTGATTGGGAGTATCAAATTCAAACAGAACCTTCTTCAGAGCCAAAGACATTTTCAGTGAGTATAGATGTCGTATGTTGGTTCAAGGTTACTCGAGAGAATTTAACTTCTGGTATCGGTTTAAAACGGAATTAATGTGGTTTGGTAGGTTAAATGTGGACGAAGAGGTGACATTGGACCAGCATGCAATGCAGTTGGGATGATTGATAGAACGGTGTTGGGTATACAACACCTGTACAGGAGGCCAATATATGCACGCATGCCTGTATGATTCTCTCTAATCTTAGATTTTCTGATCCAATATGCAACTTCTTTTTGCTTTTCATTTTTAAGTATTTTACCTTCTTTTTTATCATTATCAATAGGAATGCAGCATTAATTCTCCCAACTATGGACCATTGCCTCCTGATGCTCCTGCTTGGTGTCAGGCCCCTTTTGATCCCGAAGGACTCTTAAGGTGAACTCATTATGACACTCTAACTTAGGGGAAAAAGAGAGAAAAAAATTACCAATACTTGTATGTGAAATTTATATTAATTTAGTTCATAAAAATGATTGCTATTCTTTCTAGTCCCTAATTTTGTATCCTTTTTGTGGCATTATAGTTCAGTGATGGCTATTGTTACTTGCTTGGTGGGGTTGCACTACGGACATATCATTGTCCATTTTAAGGTAAAACTTGCTCTTATATTATCTTTTTCCTGTTTTTGCTTGTAACTTGTTAGTTACTCAGTTGTGTTCCTTGTTGCTGCATGCAGGACCACAGAGTTAGAATCATATATTGGATGATCCCAACCTCTTGTCTTGTAGTTTTTGGCCTTGCGTTGGACTTATTTGGTATGCACTCATTTTACCTATTTCTTGCACAGGACCATTTTGCCGCTGGCATTTATGTTATGTTGTTCTTCTTGTAGGAATGGATATAAATAAAGTTCTTTACTCCCTTAGTTACACGTGCGTCACTGCTGGTGCTGCTGGCATCCTCTTTGTCGGAATATACTTAATGGTTAGATTTTATTTTCGTATGTTTATCTATACAGCATAGACACTAACATGAATATTAACATGAATATTGATACAACACGGACATAAACACAGAGATATGTATCATCTTTAAATTATAGGATATGGAGACACGAATCTACATATTATATAATTATGAATTATATAAATTGACAATAAAAATTTATGTGCTCGAGTATGTTTCAGTTTTTTTAATAAAAAGATGTTTTTGATGACTGATTCAAAATGATTTATTCCTTAACTTAATAATTATAATAAAAATTATATAACATTTTTTTAAAAAATTAATGTATTTTTCTTTGTTAAAATTGTATTAAAATTATCAGAAATTCAATAAATATTTTTTGAATTGAACACTTCATTCAGCGTCCACGCACACCCTCAGGGCCTTATAGGTGTTTATACAGAGATTTCTAACTATTGAAGGTCTATTGTTGCATGATTTCACACTATACTCTTTTCTTGGCGAATTCTTAGTTTTGTTTCCTCCTCCTTTCAGGTTGACGTGTGTGGCTATAGACGAATGACTATTTTTATGGAATGGATGGGCATGCATGCGTTGATGATTTATATCCTTGCAGCTTGTAATGTTTTCCCAATTTTCCTCCAAGGCTTTTACTGGGGGAGTCCTCGCAATAACATTGTAAATTCTTTCTCCTACTCCACTTTGGTTTCAACCTTGATACATCTGGTTCTGATAATCATAATTTTCAGTCATCACATTTACTTGCAATGTTCTTCTCATGCTGATAATGGAATCTGATATGACTATTTGCCTTGACAGTTGAAGTTGATTGGAGTTGGTTCATGAAGAGAGGAGCATAAAGATTATATAGAGTAAAGACAGTGAAGCATATTTTCACTGTGAAGAGCGACCATGCGGTGTTGGTTATGATTATCAAAGTTTTGTTCCTCTGATCTCTTGGTGGAGTCACTTGCATGGACGACGAGTATATTTTAGTTTTAGCTACATTTCTTGATAGGGAAACCTTTTAAGATATATAGAGCAGCTTTTGTTTATAGTACCACTGCCATATAATCTCTACTTTTACTTTATATATTTTAAATCATAGATTTCAACAGACCACCATATCCATGTATAATTTAGGTTTATATTTTTATTGATTGTTACTATTATTAGCCTACAAATCTTATTTTTTGCATGCACAGGTTCTGTGCTTCTCTTCGTTTCCAAATAGCTTTAAGTTAAGTCTAATACTTTATGCACAAAGTACTCTAAGTATTTATTTATTTGGTACTATTGCATTAACAAAATGAAAGGTTGTAAATCATTTTCCACCACTCATTCCTGCGAGTAGAAGCATTAATGGATAAGTGCGAACAGGGAATTGAAGTTCATTCATGCAAATTATCTTCACTTTATCTCTTTTCATGATTTTTACACTTGTGGTCATGGAAGAAAGATTATGCGTGGCCCATTCCCCTACAAAAAAAATAAAACAAACATGAAAATGCCATCTGAGAAAGATAAGAAGTGTCTTAAAAGCAAAACGTTATTGGGTCTTATCTTTTTTGCCACCAATCACTTTGGGCTATTTAAAAATCACTAACTTGTTAGTGATAATATATCTTATTGGGCTTACTTGTGGTTGAAAAGTGGTTCAATTGATTGAACAATAACACTTTGAATTCTATCCCAACCAAAGGATAGAAGGATGCCACTACCATAGCCTTTTTATTTTTCTAAAATGGTTTGACTAGAAATTTATTAATTTTTTTATTAAGCAATAATAAATTGTTATTATTTTATCTAAGGTGGTAATTGCTTCCTGAAGAGGACGCATGCATTTGTTTTTACTACATAAAATAAGCTTATATCTGCTTTTCCATGTGCTCATTTCACCTCGTCATTCTTCTGATCAACATCAATTCTTATGTACAATTGCAAACAAAAAGAATGACTAAAAATAATAGTAGTTGAGATATATAAAAATAGTACATTGAATTTTATTATTTTTCCTGAAAAAAAATGGTGGCTACTTTTTACGTTTAAACATTAATTTAATTAGTAACTTTTGACTTTGATCTATATAATATGATAATGACCTATATGTTGATCGAAATGCGACTAATCATCCTAAATTATATCTAACCGTCCTAAATTTCATCTCGTAGTGTTCTTGGTATAATTTCGGTTAAGAATGCAAAGTTTTAAAGAAATTTTGGAGAAAACGTACGTAAAACTTTGTATTCTTTACTGAAATTTGGAATTTGATTCCTATTTTATACATAAAATCATATCTGAAAGTACTAATTTATCATAGACCATAGAAGGGAGGACTATATCTCCTAGGTAAAAAAAAAAACCATTTACCTTACTAAGTTCGGAATTCTTTTGACATTGAAATAAAATCACTTGCTTAATAGAACAATTTCAGATAAAACCGAAGCAAAACATAATTTCTAGGTCAAGCCAAATGAAATACTTTTCAGATTCCCTCTGATTGCAGCTAGGATAGATAAAAAACTTTCACCCCCAACTAGAACCCAGAGAAGCAAGGGGAAAACCAAAAAATTGTCAAAATAACATTTATCTGTGAATGTTGCAGAAACTATATTAAACAAAAGAAAAGGGTATCTACTAGTTGACAATCAGTAATATCCTGTAGTTTGATTCATAGCTCAAAAACAAGACAAAATTTGGCAACAGAAAACTATGATATGTCAACCTAGATGGTGACTACTAAAATTCAATCATTCATCTGTAGACGTAGAAGAATGATGAGGGAAAGTTGACCACACATCTTCCCATGTCCTATGGCCTTCAGTTACCTCCTTAACAACAGTGGCAGCTTTTTCCACATCAACACGCACTTGATCCTTGCTGTCCCTCTCCCGAATAGTCACTGATGATGTTGAATCTACTGTGATAGCAAATGGCACGCCAAGTTCATCTGTTCTTGCATACCGTTTTCCAATTGATGTACCTAAATAACATTTTTAGAAGATATTAACAAGTTGGTAAACAAAAATATAAATTAGTATTTAGGACAAATTTACGAAGAAAAAACTCTTAACAGAGTAGCTAAAGACCAAATTTTCACCCAGCCTAAACCAAAAGCGAAACAACGCAGGTGAGTATGCAAAACCAAATCTGCTCGTCAGCCATACCCAATATGATTTAAAAAAATATTGTTCTTGCCAAGGCATTCAGTTTCAAAGATGTTTTAAGTGGCTAGTATCTCAAAGCTCGTGAGCACGATCCTCGGTTCCTCAATCCTCACTCAAAATGTTGCATTTCTAATTTTGAAAAAGAAAATTGAGTAACACATAGTTTGGCAGCTTATTTAGGGACACAGGGTGTGCCCTAGATCAATTTGGTTGAGTAGCTTTAGAGTTGTTGTAGTACATAGTTTTAAGGTTTATTTGGCTCAAAAACAGATTCGTGAAGCTTAGGAGTTAGCTTCTATTTAGTGGGGATTACCTTAAAAGCCAGGAAGAGAAATTGAGAAGCTTCAATCCAATAAATATGTTCTTTCTCTCTGTTTCTTTGTTTTATTTCACCTTTGTCAGAATGAAGGATCTCTAATCCTCCAGGGCTCCAAATTCTAAAAGGTTATCCACTTTTTTATCTTAATTTAACTTCTTCTTTTTATACGTATTTATGCAATCATTGAGTGTAAACTGCAAACCTACAATACTCTAAATTATCAACTTGTAGTATATTTTACATATTAAAGAGAACGTCATCTACATACCTGTAGTGTCAATCTTATGTGAAATTCCTGCAGCGGTTAATGACTTGGAAATGTGTTTAGCAACCTCCTCATACTTCTGATTCTGAACCAGTGGGAAAACTGTACACTTAATTGGAGCAACAAGTGAAGGGAAGCGAAATACATTTAACTGTTCATCACCGGCTTTGCTTGGCCTTGTGTAGAATGTGTGCTCAAAGAGGCAATAAATTATCCGTCCAATTCCAAATGATGGTTCAATAACAGAAGGCGTAAAAACTCGCTGGTGCTCTTTCTTCGTCTCCTTTTGAATGGTCACCATAGTCTTCTTAATAGTCACATTTTTCCCAAGTGTACACACTTGAAAATCCACCTCCCCTTTTGACTCCAGAGCAGCCTTCATATCCAAAGCTTCTTTCTCAGGCATTGCCTGCAGAGAAGATTTGGAAGGTCAAGTAATGCAAACAGCTCTTGAAAAAGACACAACACATGGTACTACAAAACACGCCAAAATATAACAGCATTAATTACCTCAAGTGCTTCAACCACCATCCTCTGGTTCCCCTTGAATGCCAGACCCAACTCTTTCTTCACTGGAGTTATAACCAATTTCTGAAACAATGTGCAAAGCAACTCGATCAATGATCTCCAAAATACTTGTTTAGGGTGGTGCATTAAGTTGAAGAGACCAGTCATGTATATTATTGATAAAAGAAACAACTTGGGTATTAAAATAGTACCTCCACTTCCTTAGGTTCTGCAAATTTTTCTTGAGCCAGTAGTGGAACACCACTTTTATCCTGCAATATCAAATATGGGCATTATGAAAATGAAGAAATTCACACATTATAAAGCAATTATTACTTTTTGTTTCAATAATAAACACATTATACCCCATCAATGTATAGTCATTCCTCAATGTAAATGTAATTTAATTGTAAGTGAAAGTATTATTTTTTAGACAAAATTAAATACTAGTTAGAGCCCAAACACCAAAAACTAAACTTAGAGATGGTCAGGTGGTAAAGAAACAAGCACCGGGAGAGTTTAATAAACGGACAACTTTTTTGCATAACTGGACCAAAATGTCGAGGATGGTAGGTTGAGGAAGTACTTTCTTCAGGGAGGTATATGTATTTTAGGCTATTATATATGATATCTGAACACCATCAACCCTGAATTATAGCAGCAGATAGTATTTAAAGACGACAAAGAAAACACTGTGAACGACAATAACCCAAACCAACAATTTATCAGTTGTAACAAAGAAGCCATTGCACAGAGTTAGAGAGAGTGGTTACTGAGTGAGCACGCAAATCATATGCAGATCTATCAGCAATTCCAACACACTCAATCCAACCATAGGAGCACTCAATCTCGGCATCCCAACAGTCAGCAGCATAGTGGGCCATCTCATTTGCAAGATGTTGCCTAAACCTCAATCGCTCCTTGTCTACACCAAGACGCGTCAAGAAAAGATACACTCTCCCAATGAAATAACCAAGAGTCTCATTATTGACGATACCCTGATGAGAACATGCCATGAAAAAGCAGAATAAGAACAGAAACTCGAAAAACCACCAGGATAACTTCAAACAGGAAACCAAACCAACCTTGGAAACAGCATCACGAAGACAAAACCTCTTGGCAGTCTGTCCAGACATTTGCTGCTCCCTCGGGAACATCAAGAACTCCAAGTCAGCAACCTCATCGTACTTAGGATGAGACTTGTCTTGAGGGTCAACAAAGTGCTCAATCTCTGCCAATGTGAATTCGCGCACTCTGAGAAGCCCTTGTCGTGGAGATATCTACACACACAAAAACCATATCAACCCCAATTCATTCCACATCCCATAAGAGAAAAGAATTTTACATTGCCACCAGTCGTGCAATTACAAATAGTCATAGTATTAAAGATTATGAATTCCAACGGTTTAACAGCTTAGATTCTGGTGAGATAAATTTCTCCATAAACACTAGCATAAAAATAAAAAATGAAATTAATTTCCCATACACAAAAACTAGTTTCTGGAAAAACCTTATTTATCTTAACTTCCATATTTTCTCCTCTTATATAGTTGCATGGAAAACCTTATCCAAAAGTGTGTAACTTCTTAACTTAGAATGTATTAAAATTAATCTCTTAACAAAAACCAAGTTAAACAAAAGAAACACCAACTTCAAAACACCCTCACCTCATTCCTAAACGCCTGTCCAATCTGCGCAGCAGCAAAAGGCAGCTTGTTCCCATTGTAATAATACAAATCCTTAAAGTTCACGAAGATGCCCTGCGCAGTCTCAGGTCTCATGAACCCAGGGACCAACCCAGAGGGGCCAATGGAAGTCTGAAACATCAAATTGAAAGGGTAAGGGTCAGAGAGCGCGTTCTTAGTCTCAGGAGCAACAATCCCATACTCCTTAATCTTAGCGCCAAGCTCCTCCGCAGAGAAATCATCCAACATGGCAAGCACGTGCTTCAGCTCCGAAACCTTGTCAGAGGACAAGGTCAGGTCACGCTGAAGCTTCTCGTTGCAGAAATCCTTGAGCAAGTGATCGGCGCGGAAGCACGTGCCGGTCTTCTCGTCCTTCACCATGAGATCGGTGAACTTGTCAACGTGTCCCGAGGCTTTGAGAACGACTTCGGGAGTGACGCAGGGGCAATCCACCTCGAGCATGTTCTCTTCAAGAACGAAGTGCTGCCGCCAGAACGAGAGGACGTTCGATTTCACGGCGCAGCCGGGAGGACCGTAGTCGAAGAGGCCGGCGACGCCGCGGTAGATCTTGAACGACGGAATGTAGAACAGGCGCCGCTCCAGCGTGTTCACCACCGCCTGCCGGAACGCTTCGCGGGTGTCGGAACCGCCGACGAGGGAGCGCTCGATGGAGGTTTTCTCCAGCTTGAGAGCATTTAGGGTTTCGATGGCGGCGTCGATTTCCGACTTGGGGGCTCCCCCAGCCTTTAGCGCGCGGACGGCGTTGCCCTGCGTCTCGACGGCGGCGTGCTTGTCGGCGAGGGATTTGCGGAGGGAGTCATCGGTGGCGGCCATGGAAGAAGATGATAGAGAGGGAGTGAATGTGAGAGTGAGTGGAATTGAAAGTTGAGAAGATATTTTAGGCGAAGAAGATATCGCTATGGCTTTCGCTCTCACTCTCACTAAATGCTTAAGCATAACATTTCTAAGCGACCAAAGAAAATGTTCAGTGGAGAATACCACACAATATAATAGGGTAATGGTTTATCACTCTGGGCCGGGTTATGGAATTTCTTCTTGCACCTTCCATATTTTCTTCTTACGCCTTCACGTATATAGAAACTTTTTAAATTGTATAGACATAAATTGATTTAGAATTACGAAATATTTAAAAATATATAATATATCTTTACTTCATTCAAAAATATATTTGGATGTTCCTTTTCCTTCATCTTCTCAGAGGATTCTTTCATAAAAATTTGTGATGTTTTTATAAATCTTAGTCAAGATTTGTTTGTTGTTGAAGTACATTATATATAATAGCTTTGCCTCTTGAGCAAGGTGGGTTATTAATGGAGTATAGAATTTTTATGGTAACATGGAGCATAGCACTTGCTATCTGATTTCTTATTACATTAATCGAGAAAAAAATCAGTCACGTGCATAAAAAAGTGACAGTCTTTTTTTTTTATATCTCCTCTATTTTCCTCTCAAATAAACAACAGTCTTGAGAAAATAAACATATAAATTGAAAAAGGAGGATGATTCCGACATTGACATGAAATAAATTAATTTTGTGAAATATTCCAATTCAAATTAATAATAAATATATTTTCATATTTTCACCCTAAGTACGTGTTACTTTCTTTTCTATCTACATTAATTTGATGAACCTAAGCAGGCTTCACCAGTGAAAGTACACATCAGCGAAGATGTGTAGTAAAATAACATTCAATGAGTTCTTTAATACATTTCATTATTTTATATTTAAAACAACAGTTAAGAAAGTACTTATTAATAATATTATATTAAAAAAGTAATTTAAATTTAATTGTTTTAATTCAGTAAAAGATTTTGTTAACAAATATAAATAATATATATATATATATATCTTTTATCTCGATAATCAATAAATTTCCATTTCTTTTAATTTTTTAACACTTACACTATCTTTATAATTTGAAAACGTACTACATAAATCCCTTTTAAATTATACCGATTCTACCTAATTGAAAGATATTTTATCGTAGTGATTGCTGTAATATATATAAAAAAACATCGAGTTTGTCTAATTTTACAAAAACTAGAGATAATTGATGTATAAATAAATAGGACTTAAAAATATTAATGTAATTAAATACAAAAAAATTAACTTAAGTTGAAAGGTAATTGAATTTATTTGCTATAAAAGAAAGTATAGTTATTTAACTCAACTGTGATCTGCAAGTGATTCGGGAGCATTAAATGCAAAAATGAATTTGAAGATTCATATAACAGCAACAATAAAAAATTTATAAATGACTAAACCAGCAAGCCACATTCACCTGATGAATAAAACACATACAGAAGCACTGAAACATTGTAAATTCCAAGCGCAACTCACTTGAAATTATGAAATTCATTAATACAATCCTACTATGGCAAGCCACATTGGATCTATATTAATTTAGGGTAATACATATCCCATCAACTACCACATCAATACTCTCATGGCCTATTCACCTGGTTGCTTCGTTGTCTCCTTGATCTCATCCCCAGCATCGTCCTGAATATTAAAGGCGATTCAAGTCAAAAACTCGAACGAATACAATCTCAAATCGATGAGAAAAAAGAGGCAACTCAAAAATATTCTATATATCTAGCAAGCTATCAACGACAACAGAAAGCTGGTCAGTGCAGTCTATTTTAACTGTGTCATTATTTGAGTATGAGGATAACATTTAACTAGTCTATTAACAGCAACACAAAAATATGCTTCAACGGAGAAGGTACTTAGTATTTGGACTTCGACAGCTAGAATAATGTAAAACCAAACAAGTTTAAATTAGTTTTCAACTTTCCTATGCTGGATTCTTACAAATGAAACGTTTATGTTGTTGTTCAGCTTATTAAAGAACTATATACCATGGTTTGTTCTACTCTAAAGTCTACAGTTAAATGCAAAACAAGAAATATTTAGTACCGTGATGTCTGATGTCCACAAAGTCAGATTGTCACGGAGAAGTTGCATGATCAATGTGCTGTCTTTGTATGACTCTTCACCCAATGTGTCGAGCTCGGAAATTGCCTCGTCAAATGCCTGCCATAGTAAGCATTTTCCCAGATCACCAAAGAGAAAGCATAATTGAGGAATGCAGCGCGTGAAGGAAAAAAAATATATCAGAGCATCCATACACGTCATATAACATGAAATGGGACATAATACATTAATATTGTCAGACAAGGAAAAAGTAGATTCTAAGGAGTGAACACATTATTTAAATCAGTATAACATTGGTAAATTCAGACCCCTTGAAAGAGCTAAATTCTAAGATCTTCGAAAAAAATACACGAGTGCTTTTGATACTATATATTCTATGAATTCATCTACCGCGACTTTTGTCATAAGCACTTTAAACTAGCTCTGCTCAAAAACAGAATTTTCAAAGTAAAACAAAGTGAGTGGACACAACAGATTCCGGCGAAGCTCGATAAAGAGGAACTTGAGCACCAGCTGATAGAAAAACTCAGACTAACCAACAAACAATCAGCAAAGACTGAGGTCCATACACTAACCCAAACAATTTCTTAATCAACAAATGAGACATACCAGCAACAGCAAGAAATTGAAAACACCATTAAAAGGCTTTAGATATACCTGCTTGGCAAGATTACAAGCACGATCTGGTGAGTTAAGGATTTCATAATAGAACACTGAAAAGTTGAGAGCAAGTCCAAGCCTAATAGGGTGGGTGGGGGCCAGGTCAGCAAGAGCAATATCCTGCATCAAATAAACGCAAATTTTCAGTTCAGAAACAAGTAGCTAGTAAGTAGTAACAACTACCATTCCATAAGATAAACAACAATATATATTTTACCTGAGCGGATTTGTAAGCAAGCAAAGTACTCTCTGCAGCATCTTTCCTCTCTGTCCCAGTCTTAAACTCAGCAAGGTACCTGTGGTAATCCCCCTTCATTTTGAGGTAAAAGACTTTACTTTCGGGAGATGCAGCAGAAGGGATGAGGTTGGACTCGAGGAGGTTCAAAATCCCATCACAGATCTTGCTGAGTTCGGTCTCAATCTTTCCCCTGTACTCCTTTATAATAGCAACGTGGTCCTCATTGCCTCTGCTCTCCTCCTTCTGCTCAATGGAGGATATGATCCTCCACGAAGCCCTCCTCGCCCCAATCACGTTCTTGTATGCCACAGAGAGAAGATTCCTCTCCTCCACAGTCAACTCCTCAACCTCCACAGTCTTCGCAACCTTCTCCATGAACTCAACCATCTCCTCGTACCGCTCAGCCTGCTCGGCCAACTTCGCCATGTAAACGTTCTCCTCCCGAGAAGAATCTGCCATTTCTCTGATTCGCGAACTTCACCACGTAATCCTGCAATGCAATCACATCTTAGTTAAAATGATTCATTCAAGATCTAAAATTAATTCAAGTTTTAACAATTTTGAATAGTTTAATAAACAAAACTACACTCAATTTTATAATTATTAATTTATTTTAGAATAAAAAAAGAAGAATCGGTTTCACCACAACTCGACACACAAAACGATCCGTTTCTCAGTTTAAACTTGTTTTCCCTCGTACGAAGAGAAAATTGGTGAACAACACGATATGCAAAAACAAAAATCTAGGAGGCATAATCGGAATCGGAAGGAAAAATGAAAATAAAGAAAATTAGAAGTGAGTGGTGAGAATGAAAACCTAGAAATAGAAGATGCAGATCTGGATGATGAAACCTAGGAGAAACAAAATAGAGAAAAGAATGCGCGGAATGAAACCCTAAAAAAGAGACGAAAGTGCGATGATGAGGTAAGAGAGAGTGGAGAACGAACCTGAAGCAGAGAGAGAGAGAATGAAAATGAATAAAGGGAGAAAAACACGAGAAATGAAGGCGTTGATATAGGAGAGGATAATCCAATGAAAATGTGACACGTGGCGGATGGCGGAGATTCCGTGAGAAGTGGGAAACGTTGGTTGACCGGTGTTGAGGAATGTGAATGTGTAGTGTAGCAGTCGGGTCAGTAGGGTTGTCTCTGTGCTTTTATACAATAATTTTATAAAAAAATATATATTTTAAAAAAATTATACGTTTTAGTTTATGAATGAAAAATTACTTTTTTATTTTTTATAATTTGATTATACAATTTTTATTAAGTGTTCTCGAACTGGTTTTCTATCTTCTTCGTCGAACGGCTCCTCAGACTGGTAGGATACCTGCAGATGGTACTCCGACGTTCAAGTCAGTGGGGTGTCGTATTCGGCTGGTTAGAATACTGTAGATAATGACGTACCTTCTTCCATGGAATGCGTGATATTTATATTACTTTGATGGGTCCTTGCTGTTGGGCCGGATTAGGGGTTGTTTAGCGATTAGGGTTGGATTTGGTCGTTTCCTAACTATGGGTTAGCCTTTGCTAATCGGGTCAACCTTTGACTTGAGCATCTTATGTCGGTCGTCCACATATGCCATGTGGTCGACCTCGTACCTTAAATGTGCTCTGGTTGCGTGGGTTGACCGGATCAAACGGCCGGTGGGTCATCCCAGTATATTAAGATTTAATATTTTTATTAAGATTTTGATTAAAATTGGTGATGAAATATTGTTATTTAGATTGAAGTGGGCCCATCTTAGCCTCGCACCTCACGGTAACATTCACCATTCATCACGTTTTGTTTTTCTTCGTCAACTTTTAATCTGTGTTCCGTGCTTTCACTGGACCCCAAACAAGCCACTAGTTACTGCTTATAAAACCGATGCATTACTCTTATACAAGTTGCAAATTATTATTATTATTATATCGGACAAAGATTATAGTTTTTAATATTTATTTAATATCGATCATCATTGACTAAATCACTCAACTTAGTAGTAGAGATTAATTAGTCTAAAATATTGATTAAACATTATATAATATATTTTTAATTATGATTTTAACGCTAAAATTAATCAACAATAATGAGTTAATGATAATCATATAAGTTTCAATAAATAGGTATGTCATCATCACATATTACACACAAAATACTGAGATCTTACTTAAAATTCAGAATAATACTAAGATCTTATTTAAGAGTTAAAATGTCTTTTGCAGGTTTTATCCAAATCAAAATCTTACGAAAAAATGGAAGTTAGTGAAAAGATAGAAGAGAGAGTAGTTCAAGTGAAAATAGTTATTTAGTAAAGTAAAAAATGAAGAAAAGTGATAACGAAAGAGGTAATACTTTTCTCCGTCTCAATCATTACGAGAATAATTATTATTTTGGATTCTCATTTACCTAAAAATAATTTAATCAAAGGTTTCTCAAGGGTTGTTATAGAGTAAAATAAGGACAGTGATTCTAAAATGAGGCAACATTGTTCTCGCTAAATTGATTTTCCAGTTGTTTATTCAGTAAACATTATAAAACATTATAGTGAATGCAAAAGAACAAAAGTAAGAATTTTGCAGTAGAAACTTTGTAATTCTCTCTCTCTATTTTTTTTATATTTTTTTTTAACTTATAATGCAACATTGTTTATATCGGTTGAGGATAGTTAAGTTAAATGTAAATAAGTTGGTATGGTTGAAATATATGAAATAAAATTAAAATTAAAGATAGTTATTAAAATAAATGTGTCGAAATAAGTAAGAAATAAGAGATTATGTTTTACAATTTTTTAAAGTTATTTAAAATAATAAATATGTGGAGTAATGTGTGAAACCCAATTGGTTGATGTGACTACACATGGCCTACCTAAGGAGTGTACCATTGTGGATTGGTCATAGAACTTTACTTCATTTTCACCGTCACTTCAGAATTTTGTCAACTTGTTTAGGTTTAGTTAATGCTTTTCATAAATACACGGAAATGCTTTCAGATTATTTTAGTTTCCATTGTATTAATTGTTCAATTGTCATGTTTATGAGCTACTTATTTTGAGTGGTTGAGCCTTCAATGGTCTAAGGCTCCTTAGATTTACTTTTGATAGGAGACTAGATGAAGCTGACTGGTCAATAGATGAAAGTAGAAGTACTTTCCAAACACTATAAGAGAATGGTAATATATGAAAAAAGAAAAGAAAAATGTACATATGCTATAATTACGAGTAATGATATTTTCATAGAGTTTTATACATAGACATGGAAGAATATATATGTTATATTTATAGATAATGATATCTTGAAATCAGTTATATACATATACGTTATATTTATAAATAATGATATATTGACATTGGTGTCATACATGGTGGTCGACTGTTGTATATGTTATATTTATGAATAATGATATCTTGACATCAATTCCATACATAGTGGTCGACTATTACAATGTTATATTTATAGGTAATGATATATTGATACCAATTACATACATAATCATCGACTATTATATATGTTATATTTATGGATAATGATATCTTAATATCAATCCATATATAGTGGTTGATATTTATGGATAATGATATATTAACATCAGACCATTCATAGTGATTGAGTGTTATATATGTTATATTTATGGGTGATGATATTTTGACAACAGTTTCATCCACTTTATAAAAAAAATTATTATTTTATTATAATGTAATATTTTATTCTAAAAAATGTTGTAGAATGATTATTTTTTAGTGTAAGATAAGAGTATCATATAAACTTTATACACTCAAGTTAGTAGGTCTTGATACACATTATTTGGCACAGCAAGCATTAAAGAGGAATATAAATAACCTACCCTTATTGCTCGTCTCATTTACCATTCTCCAATAGAAAAATATCACAATTTGAAAAGTAATAGTAACATTTTATCTCTCATTTGACATTTTCTTGTTGCTTTAGGGCCACTTTTCCACAGTAAAGGGAACACAATTACACAAATATCACATGTAATGTGAATACGTTGAATGGGTTTATCCAAAATGAATGTTCCTAACAAGTGCAATGAGGAAGTTATGCTCATCGCAAAGTCATATGCTATTCCATGAGCCCACATTCCCACTCTTAACAGTTATGCTGAACTTTTCTAATTTCAACTGATCATGAAACTTTTGGTAGCTCTATACCTCTCATCTATTTCTTTTACAGTTACAACTATCTTCTTTGTAGTTCTAATTTAACCACACCAGATGCAATGCCAGCTTTGTCTCTTAAGCGAGAAGAATAAGTGAGAGCATGAAGGTATCTACTGCTGATTCTCTTATTTTAAACATATTTTCATTTTAGAAGAGCCAAATATCCAATGCAGCTACTTTATCTTCTAGATTTTTCTTAATCAGCAATCAATAAACTAAATAAAAAAGGAAATTTCAACTCAAACAACTTCTCTAAGCATCCTGCAAGTGCAAATTTCACAAAACAAAGCAAAAATATCCACTGATCTAAAAAAGAGTCATGATAAGCAAGAAACGCTAAACAACTTCACAAGAAAGGAGAAAAACCCCTCTCATACAAAAGGCAGAAGGGAATAAACTAAGGCCAAACCGTAGTTCAAGTGCATCCAAAATACTAAACCAAATATGTTTAAAACATCAATCTTCAGCTAGCCATACTGAAAAAATCATTCATGGGCAACACGAATGACTTGTTTACCAACGTTCTTGCCATGGAAAAGTCCAACGAAAGCAGCTGGAGCACTTTCCAAGCCTTCATTCATGTCTTCAATATACACAATCTTTCCCTGCTTGTAGTAATTTGAGACATCTTCCAAAAAGCGCGGGTATAGATTCAAGTAATCACTTTGCAGAAAACCCTGCATTCTGATGCGCCTTGAAATGAGGTTGAATAAATTGTATATTCCAATGGGCTTGGAAGGGCTTTGCTGAGATACCATCCCACAAACTGCAATTCTACCATGAATCTTCATGTTAAGGAGTGCAGCATCAAGCATGTCCCCACCCACATTGTCAAAGTAGATGTCAATGCCATGTGGAAAATACCTGTCATGTAAGCCAGGAAAAAATGTGTTTGTGACTGGAGTTTTGAATGTCAAATTCATGAAGGATAACTAACCAGTGAGAAGTAGAAATAGTTGTAAACTTATTTCTCAAGAACACTTCTAGAAAAACCATTTTGTTTCCTTAGACAATAGCTAACAATTCAATTGTTCACAAACCTTTGTAGAGCCGCATTCAAGTCTAATTCTTCTTTGTAGTTAAAAGCTTCATCGAAGCCAAGCTTATTCTTTAGAAGGTCAACCTAACACAACAAATTCAATGAGAAAATTAACAAAGTACTAGGTTCAAGTATCTGTGTGTGCATCCATGTGTCTAGATGTCAATATCTCGTGGGTTTTTCTTTCTTGAGTTGAAGAAGTTTTCCATAGTTAAAAATTCTTGGTGTCATTATTCTATTTGCTCTATTTTCTATTATTTGCTTGTCCATTTTGTATCTACACCAAAAAGAGAGAATTACTTCTGATTTTTCCAACAGTATACATGAAGGAACAACTAATTCAAGCATTCAGTTTTACTTTTGGCAATCATTAGTGAAGCTGACCTTTTCCTTTGATCCAGCACTTCCAACAACATAGCAACCGTGCAACTTGGCAAGTTGGCCTACAAGCTGACCTACAGCACCAGATGCTGCAGATACAAAAACATATTCTCCTTTGGTTGGGCTGCAAACCTCAAAAAATCCCGCATAGGCAGTAAAACCTGGCATTCCTATAAAATTAAAGAAAAAATGAATGGCTAATTATTTATCAAACTAGACCACCAGTAGAAGAATGGAAAGTGATTTCACTTCCATACGTAAGTCAAAAAAAAGAAAAACACAGAGCCTGAATGTTGAAAGGATTTGCAATGTCAAAACAACTGTGCCATAAAAGACATGATTGAATAAAATATAAACAAAGGAACTCTCTAATATTAGAGGATTCCCTCCAACCCGAGGAGACGAAAATAATGAATAAGCTCAAAATGGTGCAATCCTACATTATCAATTAGTGACCATAATGTTCAACAACAGAGTGAATCTATAGGCAAAAAAAAAATACTATCAACACTTTCAGCAAACTAAAATCCAAATCTGGTGGCACTCGGTTATGAATCAGGGCGATGTTGGGCTAAAAATCCGGAAAAAGGGAAGTTACACATAGCAGGGTATTCTATTATGTTATAATACATATAGGAGCCACACACAGATAAAGGAAGGAAGCTAGTTATTTAGGCAAGGTGGAGTGAGGAGAGGGGAGGACCAGTCTGGTTAGTTTTTGGGTTATAGATTGGGCAAAGATGATTTTCCAAGTTCGTGGGTAGAGATTTACCTATTTCTCAGTCTATTTCTTCCACTGTTTCTTCACTTTTTCTAATCAGTAATACTAACATTTTACTTTGGTCTATGATCCTTAAAACTACTGAAGACAACACATAACTGTATATTTCAAAGAATAACACATTGAATTTGAAGACAAATAAAACTAGCACTTGTTTAGTGAATTAAAAGAATCCAACAAAAGTGGTGGATGTTTTTCTCAGTATAGCTGTGAAACAGGTTTCAGAACTTTATTCCTAAACAGACAGATAAAATAAACAATAAGAGGTGTAAGACTCACAGGTCAATGTGGAACTCAAACTAACACTTGAATTCCTAACAATCTCCTCCTGAAGTGAGTTTTTTTCACATTAGTATCAAACTTTCAATACAAGGTCCACTTTATATTGCACTCACCAAGACAAACCATCGACACATTGAGGAGATTCGGTGCCAATGAATCATGAAACAACCCATATAAGAGACCATGACACCACCTCCAAATCAAAACCTAAAAACAATAATTTTGTAGGTTTTATTTCCTTGTATACTTGTCATCTTACTCATTGCTACTCAATGTGAGACTCAAACTCACTTGGAATCCTAAGAATCTTTCCTTCAAGTATGAATTCCTTTCACATAGGTACACTTTTCCTCAACCAACAATTATGACTTACATGTACCACTGTTTTACCAGAAAGGGACACTAAACCCCTTTCAGAAAGACATTCGATACAAGGAATCTTCAAATCTAGGATTTTTCACGCAATTGTTGAAGAAGAAACTATTGGAAATCACATCAATTATCCTGCGATATAAGCGAGGTGGACCAAGTAAGAATCAAAGAGTACAATTCCTAGTAGGACTATAACGAAGGAGGGGATTGTTACAAGTTACATCAATTATCCCATGATCGCGTAGGCTAGATGAGTCAAGTAACAATCGAAGAGTTTGACTACTAGTAGGACAATGATGAAGAAAGAGATTGTTATAGGGTGCATTAATTGTCCCTAAGGGAGTAGGTGAGTCAAGTCACAATAGAATAATAGTGTTTAGAGTGCTATACTCTTAACTAGAAACAGAAATATTTGAGCTCATAGTATTAGCTATAGATAATAATGTACTCATAAATCATATGAGTAAGCACAAGCAAAGATACCAATCCTACCCGTCATTGACATTCAGATACAAATTACAATAAACTTGTAAAATTATAAGATATAAATCCAAATAGCAAACAAAATAAAGAAAAAAGCATGTGTCGGAAAGTCGATAGTAATAATTGAGGGGAGTGACATACCAAGAAGACCGACGTGGAAAGAGAGAGGAATGCGGTCATCAGGCTCAATTTTTCTGAGCTGCTCTGTTCTTTTGATGAGGCTATACTCTTCCCAGCCAGTGAACCCGGTAATGAAATCACCAGGCTTGTAATTTGGATTATCCGAGTGTATAACTTTGGACACACCAAATCCTTCAAGTGCCTTCATCAAAACACACAGGAATCAGTTATTCACTGTATCACACACAGGAATCAGTTATTCACTGTATCACATGGCGTCATATTATAACATAATTAAATCATCAGAAGTAGATTTTAAGTCTAATTTAACCAGTAACGACTCATAATGTGAGGTTTGCATTCACTTATAAATTATTAAATGTTCTAATCTCTAGTCGATAAACCCTAAACCCTAACGGTAAATGATTTGTAACTTGATTTACACCTATTTATAAACTATTAAATATCCTAAATTCTAGTCGATGTAATGTGGTTTGTAACCTAACCATAAAATTGACTTATAAATGAGTTATAAATGAGTTTTGCATCCAGTTATAATCTATTAAATGTACTGTTCTCTACTAATGTGGAATCTCTAACAGTGAGTGGTTTGTAACCTGGCCAGGGACAAACGGAGGGATATAAGATCCGTGGAAATCACGCATGCGACCGCGCATGTAAGGATCGCAAGAGAGGTAAAGGTTTTTGACGAGAATTGCTGCGGAGCCTTGCGGCGGAGGGTTGAGCTCGAGATTTGAAAGCTTGAGCTCCATATCTGTTTCTTTAGGAATATCATCTATGTAGCCTTTGAATGTGACCTTCTTGTTCTGCACTACTTCTTCTGCCATGGTGGGAGAAGATCCAATTCAAATGCTCTGTGCAAGAGGAGAAAAGAACTACTACTACTGCTTCTTGGCTCAAAGTTCAACAGTGGAAAATGTTTATTTGAATCATTACGTGTGCACCTAATCACCTCGTTCTCCAAGTAGCTAGATTTGGATGCCGCGGTCTTCTTCATTCTACCTACCACCCTCTTTACTTCTTCCAACCGCCAATTAGCAGAAACACGAATACAAATATTAATACGAAAAAACATATAATCTTTAAAATCTAAACATAAATTTATATGATATAAATTAATAATAAAGATTTATATATATATATATATATTATGCCTTAAATAAGTTTAAATTAAAAAAAAATTATAACTGATTTAAAAAAACTTGTTCTTTTATTTGTATAATTATAATAAATTTTGAGTTTTAAAAAATTAATATATTTTTAATTGTGATACAATATACTAATCTCATACGCCACTTTAATTGTGATACGATTTATGTACTGTACAAATCTCATACGCCACTCTTGGGTTCAGTAGAAACATGTAAGAGCAAAACTATACTTTTTGTTTGGAATGGAACACCAGTACACACTGGAAATATATAAAAACATTTGTTTTTTCTAATCCATTATTTTAATTATTAACAATTACATTCACATAGTTTTTTAATTTTCAGAAAATTTGGGTTAATAATAAATACTTTTTCTTATAAATATGTATTTCCACAGTTTTTTCTTTTAGTTTTTTGGTCGCTACTTTTATTTTATTTGACATGACTAATATATTTTTTTCTAAATAATAAAAATATTAAAAAGGTATGGTGTCAGATAGATATTTTTCATTTGTATTTAAAAGTCATCTTATGTCCTAATTCAGATTATTCATCTCCGAATATTTATTTACAAATTCATAGGATTCGCATTTTTAGCAAAATTTTGTTTTATACCTAGAACTTGAATAAAAATCTTTACTTAAAAAATTGACTTACTTATGTAGCAACTGGAAAATAGGTCAGGTGAACAATGCATCTCCATCTACAATTTGAGATTGAGTTCATAGAATCGTTAAAAAAATACATTGGTAATTAATTAAAAAATTATTTTGAAGGTAACCCAAATGTGATTCTTAAAATTCAATAATTTTATTATACATTAATTTATAATTACATAATAATATAAAATAACTTAGTGTCAATATATTTTAATTAAATTATATACGCATTAAAAAATTATTAATATAATATAAAAATAACTCAAACTTGAGGTGTCTCTTATTCTATAATTAATAATATAAAAATAACTTAAACTTTCATTAAATCGTATGCATGTTAAACTAATAAACATAAGTTTGAGGTATCTCTTAATTAGAAATGAATAACAAAATCATTTATAGTGAAAAAAGTATATTAAATGAAAAGGTAGATTTAGATATTTCAGATATTTACAATGTAGGTACAGACAACACATACATTTGTTGGAGTAAACTTCAAAAAGAAAATCTTTCTTCAACTATTTGAATTCAATGCCATCCAAGTTTCATACAAAATTATAAAGGTTAAAACAAGCAACTTTCCAGGGTAAAAAAAAGCATTCTCTCAACTAATTTTCTACAAAATAGATTATGCTTACAAAATCCAAAACGATCCCAAAATTCAGTCAGAGTACACTTACATGATAAAATCATTGAAATAAATAATAAACTGGGAAAAAACAAAACCCAGAAACTTTTTCATTATAGCAGATTAAAATAAGGGAGTCAACAATCCCAACCAATACTGCTGGCACCTCGAAATATAGAGAAAGTTCATCAGTTTACGGCACAGCCTATCCAAAAGAGAGCTTCAAGAACATCTAAGTTGGCTTCCGCATGTTACGTCCAGCACGAATCACTTCATCCACCACCAGTAACTGAGATACTATAACTGGCCTGTACGATGGGAGGAAAGAAATGAGGGGAGAAAACCCACACTTATGGTAATGTTAATATGAGAGAAAAAAAATTCAGATAACAATGTATTTACTTTTTGTTAGGAGAGTTGAAAGAAAAGAGAAATATTGACTTCTAAAAAGGAAAAATCAAATTTCTCTCTCTTTTCACTTTCCCTGCAATTAAAATCTGTTTCCTCACTCACTCTCCACCATACCATTAGTAATGGCACTGTTTTACTGTTTTAGTATTACACGTTCCTAGTTTCAAAGCCAAACAACAAACTGAATGTGTCAACAGATCAAGATTCATACCCTGAGTTTATGATTTGGCGTTTCACAGAGTAGTTGTCAAAAATACCCTCCATTGCAGGGTCTACAGGTTCACCTGTGTTCAGGCTCAACCCCACGATATTTCCTTTGTCATGCTCTCCCTGAAACACCATTCAGCAAGTACAATAATAATATATCACTCTTCTATTTTATATGAGAATATCTATACAATCACATTAGGGAAAAAAAAGATAAGTGGAATGAGTTTAAGGAAGTATACCGTGAGGGCAATAATCACATCTTGAGTGTCAAGCCCAGAGTTTTCAGCAAGTGTCTTAGGAACCACAAGAAGTGCATCAGCAAAAGCCGCAACACCAAGTTGTGCACGCTGTTTCAAGATTATAAACATCAGAGTTGAAAATTGAATAAGTAAATACAATTAAACATGGACAACCAGAGACACTCGTAATTACCCCTTCAACTGTTTTCTTAACTTCGTTCATCAGATATTGTCTAGCAGCAACTTCAAATGCACCAGCACCCTGATCATGGGAAAGAAAATTCTCTTCAAATCAATTACAATCACAAAAAATTGCACAAAGAGTTCGTTATTGGAGATATATTAATTTTAGCTTCGTTTTTTCGCATGTAACTAGCTTCCTTGTAGTTGTACTGATTTCTTTCCAACTATTAACTACTTGAGTGGATTCAACAATAAGCTCAAAATTACTCAATCAACTATGGGTAGGAACAAATCAAGTTATTTAACCTAAATTTATGTAAAAGCACATTCTTTTTCTTCTAATTGAATTCATTAATCAACTCAAGCACACATTTGCAATAATGTCCAATCCTACAATAATCTTTCCTCTTTAATCTAATAAATTATAAACAACACAGTAGCTGCAATGCTAGGTCCAGAATTTCTTCTATAGGGTAACTGCTAGGTCGAATTTGATTTATTATTTTCTGAACATTCTAACAGCTACAACAACCTTCTCAGAAATCAGACCAAGAGCTTTTGGTTTTGTACAAAAGCTAAACCAAACGTTGTGTGCATTCTAGGGAACAACTGAAAATTCATTTGACTAAGGAAATTATAACAAGAAAATGGAGTTAATCAATATGAATAGCATGAACATGCATATTACAAAAGAAAAATGTACAATTCATGTATCAAAATAATTGATTGACATAAAAATGTCTTACTAAGACAACAGATTCGTCTTCAAGGGTATTCTTAACGGCCCTCAAACCATCGCGTACAGCATCTTTAATCTGAGCTATAGTATGGTCATTAGGACCTGTTTCATCATGACAGAATTGCAAATCTTAAATACATTACAGGAAATAAAATGACAGTTTGTTCAAAAGTCAAGTCAGAGAAAAAATAATAAATAGCAAAAAAGGATCTGCTTAACAAACGCAGATTAGGTGAAAGGACAATTTACCTTTAATCAAGATTGTGCAGGAAAAAGGATTCTTAACATTTTCTATGAATGTATATTTCTCTTCACCAAGGACATGTTCATATACCAAACCTGCCCAACCAAGACATTCAGGAGTCAAATCATCTACCGAGTTTACTGCCTCTCCTCCACAGGCCAAAACCAATCTTTCCATGTTTCTTCTCTTTGCTCTCCGTAGGCCAATTATCTAACACAAAAGGTCAAAAAATAAGCAGATGAAAAACAGGATAGGGATTGTCCAACTGATGTCAGCTTATGAGAGTTTACTTCGTGCTACATTAGCAACATGAAATTTGTGTCATGAGATATTTAACATCACAGACATTATTATAATCAAAACATACAGTCTTCAAGGATCACCCAATGGCTTTCGCTCATAGAAAAAATTAACCTCTGAATTTTAACCTAGGGACAGGTCCTGGTTTTAGCTGAATCAGTTTATATTTCTAGTATAAAATGTTTCTTGCAAAACCGACAGTCTTCAATAAAAACTATCTTCAAACTTCATGCGTAAATAATTTAGCAATTTGATCAGACCACACTGGGGCATGGTCATTATTTATTGGTAAAACAATTAATTTCAAAATATGTTAATAACTTTCTATGTATTTTAATTTGGAATATTTAAGACATTTCAAACTGGGTTTTTCTTCCTTCAACCAATAAAAGAAAATTATGCCTACTGGTCATTTTCAGCCTATTTGTGCATCATTACCTAAATAACTGAAGAGTGAAATGAATTTCCAAGAGTACTTAAACATTATATAGTCATCTTCCCAATATTTAAGTTTTAAAAAACCTGAATGTGATGGTATGCTACTTACTCCTTCCCTTGCAAGGAGGTCCAGTGATGGAGGATCAATTCCCTTTTGGTTGATGACAACAAAATTGGTATTATCATCAGTGCAAACCTGCATACACATACATGAAGTTATATAGTCAGGAGCAGTGAAATAAAATCAAGCTATTGATGAGAGATGGATCAAGAAAAAGGGGGTTCCAACAATAATCCAGAGACGATTAGTATATCTATTTTACAGAAACATGAAATAACATTATTATGTTATTGGCAATATAGCAGACCAGATTAACATGTAAAAATCAATACATACAGGGAGCAAAACTTATCTACCTTATTCTTCAGTTCAATGATTTTCTTAACTCTCTCATCAACCTGCCGTCTTTCAGCAGCAACCATAGCCTCTCTCTGTTCCGCATTTGAGTAGAAAAAACCTGAATTTACCTCACTGGGAGAAGAAACCATTGACTTCATTAGTCTTACAGACATCAAACATAGTTCAGATAGGCCAAACATCTGATAGTGAAAACCACACAATGTATATACATCATTGACTTAAGTGATATAACTGTCGACAAAACAGTGCGTTGATGGGTTGAAATTATTAATTTTACCATTACAAAGTTTGCATGGTTGAAATAAATAAATAAAAAATAGATTTCCCTTTATTAATACATATAAGCTTGGTTTGTTCTAGGTTAAAACCGGTTTTTCTAGAAAGAGAAAGCAGGTAATTCAGATTAAAAGAAAAGACAATTGAAGTGGCAGTACCTAATTTTCTTACATAGTAAATGAATACTTTATTTGTTTCAGGTCAACTAAACCTTCCTTAGTAAAACAGAGTAAACATAAAACCAACACTAATGGTAACATATCATGTCATGTGAGCTTACTCATTTTATGTTTCAGGTTAACTAAGCCTACCTTGGTAAACCAGAGTAAACATAAAACCAGCACTAATGGTAACATTTCATGTCATGTGAGCTTACTGATTTTATTATACAACATAAACAATAGTGTGTCTGAAGTAAAGACATACACAATCAACAAAATAGAGACTAGAGACTGATAACATGTGATATTGGTAAACACTAAAAACAATACATAGTAATTAAACGGTTTATACATTAATTTCAACAATATGTCTACCATTCATAATTTATCACACTGTCATACTTAGATAAATATGATAATGTGATAAATTATGAATAGCACTAACATGTTTGGATTACAGGTAAAAGGAATCAAATGACAGCCATAACACAAATTGGAAGATATTGACAAATATCAGGCTGATTACCTCTTCTCATATTCCAAAGATACATTACACGTTAAGATATAGCAATTCTCTGCCCGTCGCTTCATGTCAGGGTGTCTTGAACCATGATCAAGGACAAGACCCTCAACCTAGAAAATACAGAGGAATGAACTGAGAGGGAGCAAGAACCGCACAACCCAAAACATAAGGTGCATTAAAATAATATAATTATAAGTGAAGTAAGACAATCAAGGTAAGTTACAGTTAAATATGGTTTGCTATTTGCGATATTGCTACTACAGAGCCCAGGTATTATAGATTTGTTTATTCATGATTTATTTGAGTTCAAAAATTTATAAATAACAGAAACTCTCTACTTTACTTTGTTTTTCATGATTTATTTATTTGAGTTCAGAAGCTCTCTAATCAAAAGATAGTCCACTACAATTATGCTTCAGCTCTCTATAGAAGCTCTCTTCATAATGCTTCCTCTGGCTATTTCTCTCAAGAGCTACATATTAAACACAAGGCCACTATCAACTATCAATTTGGTAATCACAACCAAACGCAATTGTTATCAGTTATGACTTACAGTAGCACACAGAACATGAATTATATGGCCTATCTTAGTTAGCCAAGGAGATAAGCAAGATGTGAAGAATGTCAGCACAACTTATGCAATAAGAGGATAACCTGCCCAGAGGTTAAATTCGAATCTCATATCAAGATTCCAAACTTTTAGAAAATGGTCTGAAGGATATATTCAAAGATGAAGATGATGAAAAACTACCATTACCCTTCATCAACTTGCTATACTGAGTTACTAACTACTATCTAGGAGAATGCGAGCCTGGTTCATACACCGAATGGCAGTGAACAAAGAAATGCTTGCTAGGAGACAGTAGAAATGGATTTAATTTATCAATTCTTGATTTATGGTACATAAGAGGGAAAATATGATTGAAAATTATTTTAAATAGCTTCTTGTTAAAAACTTCTTTTACAAGTACAGATTTTTTTTTTATATTAGCCAGGATATGAATCTCTATCCATAAAGCAAGATGAGCAACAAAGCTTAAAGATTGACATACCAAATGCACAAGAACTATAGACTAAATGTTAAAAACTTTTTCATATTTGGTAATAACTGAACTGAGAGCACCAAACTGTAATAATTAAAGCTATAATAACAACAAAACTATATATGAAGTGATTTCAGCACAAGATGGATAGCTTTTGATCATAACAAGCAAACAGTCCCTCTCAACACGAAACTATAATGCACTAACTAGATCTCAATCCTGCATTTAGAGAAAATCCACCCTGACTGGTTTTCAACAAAGGAAGATAAGCATAATGATTTCAACCAAAACAAAGTCAAGTACTTGATAAACTGTTACTATCATAAAAAATAGGCAAACTTATTCCTCATCACATCCCAACTTATACTTGACTAATATTAAGTTGAGAATTTTAGATGCTGTCAAAAGATGGAAATGTAATAACGTGAACATCCAGGTATACAATATATGTAATATGAAATTTAAAAAATTATCAAAATAGTATACAAATTACTGGAAAAGTGTGGCTGCAAACAGTCATTCATAAAACATACCAAGCGTGTGTCAACATCAAACTTGTGTCGCATATGCATAATCTCCACCATAAAAAGATCAATTTCCTCCTCAGGCTTCCGGATGCATAAAACCTATCATAGCAAAAACCACAAGTCACTGAACACAGCTGTAAAAGTTCCGGGTCAATTAAGCAGCAAAATGTACATCTTTAAATAACCAAACAAACATGGAAATAAAATTTTCATATTTATAAGGATTCAAAGTTAAAATGTCTAAAATTCAATATAAACTCACCGCATTAACAATTATGTCAGTCAATTGATCTGCAAGTGATTCATGCAACTGCAAATGATGAGGAAATATACGGTGAGAACTTATTATTCACTCTGTCTGCAGTATCAATGTATGATCAAATTTGAGCAAAAAAACAGATAATATAAAATGAGTTTTACCTTTGTCCTCACGGTTGTTCTAGCTACCATCTTGAGAATCTCTTTATCAGGCTCACCACCCATCACAACAGGAGTCTTGAACTTTTCAAGGAATTGCAGAGTTGCTCTCTTTGCAATATCAAAACCATCAACCAACACACGTGGATGCATACCTAGAATATCCATATATCATCTCAGCATTAGCAAAGGATGAAATGACAGATAAGGCATCAAAACGAGAAAGGCTCATCCCTCCACATTTTGAGGATGTTTATTTGCCCCAAATCCTACAACTGAATAGAATAGGATAGCATTTAATGCCTCTCTTTTGTAAACAATTCATGGCCGTTTCAACTGTGAAGGGGATCACACCTGCTGAATCGCTAAGAAACTGCACTCCCTAGTTACACTCATGTTCTCACATCTTTTGCGCATTCAGTCTTGTTTCTTCTAAAATCTGTTTTAGAGGATATTGTATCATCACCTAGTAGCGTTTTTCATCTTCTCTCAAGCCAAAAAATCGTCTTCTCAAAAATTTTCCCTTAATAACTATAAGAAATCACCACCAGTAGAAAATTAACGGCAGTTTCATAGTAATAAAACTGTTCATATAGATAAATAGTCTTCTTTCTTTTAAAATCTACTTTAAAGGTTATCATATCGTCATCCTAGTTGCATTTTACCTCTTCTCTCTGTAGCAAAAAATACCCTCATCTCTAATAAAAAAACCTAACTAACCACAAAATCACCACTTAATCACAAAAAACAGTAAGAAAGTTCATACTAATAAAGCTGGAAAGCTGGATAAAGATAAACAGTCACATGTTAGAGTGTACGCCTACGAACACACAAAGAGAACAAGCAATGCAAAGAAAAACTCAGAAACAAATACAAACTCCAACAGAGACTCAAACTCACTAACCTTCATCAATGTAACGTTCCGACTGTTTCATAAGTTCGCCAATGAAGATGACAGTGGAAGTGGTGCCATCTCCGCTAGCGTCATCCTGCGCCACAGCGGTCCTCGCAATCATAATCGCCGTAGGGTTCTGGATTTGCTGAGATCACAACAAACAAGATCAAAACACGTTCCGCCGCAACGGTTTTCAAGTGCTCGTAGTAGCAGATCTCAATTAATAACAGAAAAAAGTTAAGAAAAAAAAAAAACTAACCATCTCTTTCAAGAGAGTGTTGCCATCTTTGGTAAGCTTGATATCACCAGCGCCACCAACGAGCCTGAATCAAAGAGTGTATCAGAAACAACAACACATAAACAGATACGAATAGAAGAAGAAAACGAAATGGAAAATATAGAAGAGAAAGGAAGAGAGAGACATTTTGATGGTTCCTTTTGGACCGAGGTTGCTTTTGAGTACATCTTGCAAACCCTTAGCGGCATTGATGTTCATGTGCAGTGCCGCCGATTTGTTCAGCACTTCGGCGTTAGGGTTCAGCGCTCGCAGAGACATTTTCGAGAGAAGAAAAAGCAGCGAGTGAATGAAACGAGTGCTTACAACTTGAACGGAAGCAGTGAAGAGGAAGTGGGGTTTTCTAGGGGTTTCAGTCTTTGCAACTCGCAGTGAAACGGCAGCTGAATCCTCGTTTTATGTTTTTAAGCAGCGCAGAAATACGCCATGTCGTTTATGAGGTCTTTATTGTTTGGGACACGTTTCTGGGCTTTAGACGGTAGCCCAATTCTCGATAATTTCTTCCTGCACTCCTATATTTTCTTCACTCACCTTCTCCCACATTGCAACCACAAAAAGATGACATTTTAAAACATTTATGCTTCTAAAAAAAACACAATCCATATTTTTTATATAATCATATTATAACTCTCAATACTATTATTTTTTATATTATTTATTATTATTGGAGATCCCACATCGACTAAAGATTATAGCCTTTCATAGTATATAAGTGGGTGCAAACTTCACCCCATCGAGCTGGTTTTATGGGGTTGAGTTAGGCTTAAAGTTCAATTCGTAATATGGTATCAGAACCATTTCGTGTCTATCTTAGTGAGTGTTTGTGTTGGGCCTATCGTGCCACCCACTATCGGGCCGCTATCGGACCACACGAGTTGGTAGTCTCAGTGTGAGGGGTGTGTTGGAGATCCCACTTTGACTAGAGATTAGAGTCCACCCCATTGAGTCAGTTTTATGGGGTTGAGTTAGGCTTAAAGTCCACTAATAATTACAAATTTACTTTTTATTATATATTTATTTCTAAATTCATGCATAAAAATGATATAGGATTCTAAGAGTTATCCAAACATCATTTTCCTTAAAAAAAAACATTTCATATCATATTAAAAGGCTTTCAAATAACGCATCCTAGAACTAAAAATATGTATTTTTCGGAATGATGATTTCCAATAGTATGCACAATTTATTACTTGTAGTTAATTTTTAACTATTTTGGATTATCATTCTAAAATGCTTCATAAAAAAAATCATTACAAATAATATTTTAAAAACAATGTAAATACATTCCAAAATATGTAAATACTTCAAATGTTCATAGCTATCAAATGTTCTTCGTATTTTATGGATAAATAAAATGAGATGAAACTTACTATTTAGCTAATACTTTTGGATAACTTTTGTTTTTTTTTTTTTAGAAATTAATTTTAGGATTTTTTTATAATTTCTCCACGTATTTAAAATTAATACGTTATCATATATTTTGTGTGAGATGTGTTTGGTAATTCCTTTGTTTTTTTTATGAAGAACTTGAAAGTGATATTTGTTCACTGTAAATACACTCTACTTGTTCTTATTATAAACAAATTATATATGAATTATTTGAGTTTTGAGTTTTTTTTATGTGACTTTTAACGATAATTATAATAAATTATGACTTAGAAGATACAATGATATGAGAATAATCTATCACATAAAAAAAATACAATGATATTAATTGAAATTTAGTTCAGGTGAAACAAAATTCCACTTATGATTGTGTCATTAAAGTTAGATGCATATGAGTTAATCAAAGTTATGACCTAAGAATTCATTAAGGTATACTATTATTATAAGATGAGCTCAATATGTGTTTATGTGATTGAAACCTTTCGATAAATATTCTTTCAAAACATAAATTCAGAATTTAGGAGACAAAACAATGTTTTTAAGATGCATAAATTTGTGAGTGTAAAGCAAACTATGGGTTTTATGGGTTTGGTTGATTTCTTTTACTTAAACTCTTATGGAAAAAAATTGTTTTGTTAAATATTGAAGGAGAACTATACTTAAGTTAATTGAAAACAAATAAGTGATGATAGCTTAACCTTTGTGATTGAATATTTTATCAATAAAAAATAAAATTTTATTGAGTAAAAATAACTTTTTCACTAACACTAAATTAACATTAAACAATTTTAATATTTATTATGAGAAAGTATTAGATTATTGTAAGAGTGATTAGTTTATGATTTGCAACATATACTTCTGCTTGTTTAAGTATAAAGTAAAAACCACTTTCATCAAATCTTGATGAATATATGTAAAGTACTCGTCAACATGAGACTTTAGTACATTATCTAATAACACAAAACAACAAAAAATAACAAAGGACATTAAAAATATAATTTGATTTGTAAACCAGTAACAAATATAAAGTGTTCCTAATTCACACTATGTGTTAAATATTTTTAGTCAAAAGATTAATTCATAAAACTTAACAACCTCTTCTTATATGTTTTCTCATTTAGGAGTTTTTGATATCATAATTTTTATCTAACACAATTGGAAAATTCACAAAATAATTGATACTTTTAATACAATCAGTGGTCATTTTACAAAATAAAATAAAATAGAAAATGCTTAATCTTCAACATGTGTGTGAACACTAATGTTTAGATTTGACTTATCTCTACCATGAATACATGTTTATCTAACACTTTGTGTGCGTGTTTGGTATAAAGTTATGAGTTACTAGAAACTTGTTCAACATAAAAGTATTGAAAAAAAAACACTAAGATGAACATCATTTGGATTGTTTGAAGGATAATTCCAACAAGCCCTCACTAAATTTTCCATTTGAATCATTCATTGAGTTAATTTATGTGCTTAGTCAAAGTACATCACTCTCTTACGAAAAGGCATGTATGGTTTATGAAATAGTTTATTCTTTCATTAGTAGTTAAAAAAATAATTACTTCATACATAAAGAAATATTGAAAAAAATATTTAGTGATTTGTGTTAAAGATCTCACAGCATTTTATATTATATAACTGGGTGCAAACATTATTTTATAAATTGATTTTATAAAGTTGGGTTGAACTTAAAAGTTCAATTTTTAATATATGTTACCAGAGTTTAAGGGTGGACAAAAAATCCAAATTACAAAATCCAATCCATAATTTTCCAAATCCATATTAGTTTTGATCCATTTAAATGGATTTATTTCAAATCCAAATCCATATTTTTGGATTTCAAATCCAATCCATTTAATTGGATATGGATTAGATATGGATTGAATACATTTTTGGATTATCCAATTTGTATTTTGGGTTGGATTTTGACTTTGCCCGATCCAGGTTGAGCCAAGACAATTCAGGCGCAGGTTGAGCAAAGTTGACCCAAGTCCAGCTGAATGGGCCCGGACCGATGTCAAGCCGAGCGGGCCCGGACTGATGTCGAGCTAAGAGGGTCCAAGCCGATGTCGAGCCAAGGGGGCCAGGGCCGATATCTAGTCATTCGAGGTTGGGCCAATGTTGAGTCGTGCGAGTTCGGGCCGATGTCTAGCCGTGCGGGCTCGGGCCAATTAGTGAGTCATTCAGGCCCAGGCCGATGTCGAGCCGAGCGAATCCAAATCGATGTCGAAGTAAGCGGGTCTGGTCGATGTCGAGACTATCGGGACCGGACCGATGTCGAGGTGAGCGGGCCCGGGCCGATTTCGAGGCGAGCGGGCCCTGGCAGATGTCGAGTCGACTGGGCCCGGGCCGATGTCAAGCAAACTGGGCCCGGGCAGATGTCAAGTCAAGCGGGCCCGGGCCATTGTTGAGTCAACTGGGCCCGGGTCGATGTCAAGTCTACCGGGCCCGGGCCAAAGTCGAGTCGACCGGGCCCAGCTCGATTTTGAGGCGAGCGAGACTCGACCGATTTCGAGGCAAGTGGGCCCGGACAGATGTCGAGACGACTGGGCTTGGGCCGATGTCGAGGCGACCGGGTCCGGGCCGATGTCGAGCTGGTTGGGCCCGGACAGATGTCGAGTCGAGCGGGCCCAGGCCGATGTCGAGTCGAGCGGGCCTGGGCCGTTGTCGAGTCGGGCGGCCCCGGGCCGATTTCGAGGCAACCGGGCCCGGGCCGATGTTGAGCCGACCGTGCCCGCGCCGTTGTCGAGGCGACTGATCTCGAGCCGATGTCGAGGCGACTGATCTCGAGCCGATGTCGAGGCGACTGATCTCGAGCCGATGTCGAGGCGACTGATCTCGAGCCGATGTCGAGTCGACTGGGCCCGGGCCTTTTTCGAGTCGATCGGGCCCGGGCCGTTGTCGAGTCGACCGGACTCGGGCCAATGTCGAGTTGAGTGGGCCCGGGCCTATGTCGAGTCGAGGGGGGGCGGGCCGTTGTCGAGCCGAGCGGGTCTGGGCCAATGTCGAGTTGTGTGGGCCCGGGCCGATGTCGAGTCGTCCGGGTAGGGGCCGCTGTGGAGTTTTCTGGGCTCAAGCCGATGTCGAGTCGTCCGGGCCCGGACCGATGTCGAGTCGTCTGGGTCGGAGCCGATGTAGAGCCTAGTTGGTCTGTGTTCAAGTTGAGTCGGCTTAGGCCCAGTTCGAGCCAAGTCAGTCTTTATCCATATCAAAATGGATTTAATGTAATTGACAAAGTGGATTTAATATAATTAACAAAGTGGATTTAATCTGGATTCAATCCACTTTAAATATATTTTAAAAAAATCCAAATATATTTAATATAGTTAAAGTGGAATTTGGATTTTAAATCCAATCCACTTATTTGGATTTGGATTGGATCTAGATTGGATTTTGGAAAATCCAATCCATGTCCACCAGAGTTATTTAGAACACATCCTAGCAAGAGTTTGTCAAACTTATCAAGTCACTCGCTAAATATATAATCTTAAACACGAGTTGACTCTCAACATAAGAAGAGGGTATTAGAGATTTTACATCAACTCAAAATATGAACATTTCACTATATAAGTAAGTGTAAATTTTACCTTAAAAATGAATAGTTTGTAAGTTAGAGCATTTTGGTGTCTTTTCACCGTCTCAGTCATTGGTTTATCTTTCTTTTTCATTGTCTCATTCATTGGTTTTATCTTTGAAGATGAAGAGGGTGGAAAAAGGAGAAGAAAGAAAGGAGGGAATCATCAACCCAAAGAATAAAGATGAAAAGCCTTTGGCATGTCGATGGGTTTTGAAATTTGGCAGACCCATGTGGATCTGTGGATGAGAAGAATCTTGACTGTTAGCACCATGAAATTCATGTGAGGTTAATATGACCCCATGTTTTTGTACGTGGACTGCAGAATCTAGTATAAAGTAAATATTGTAATTGTTCATGGCTACTTCTCCACATCCCACTCCATTGGATCATGAACCACCTTGCATGAGATTGTGATTCTTGGAACAAAATCTTCCAAATTGGACCTACTCAATATTTAAAACTTTATAGACCAAGGTAAAAGGCTCTAATAGCACACCCTTATCCCTGTAAAAGCCCCTATAAAAACAAAGAAAAATAAAAATTAATTACTAATAGTTACAAAACGAACCCGTGTGCTGCACTCCAATACTAACGGCTACTACAAATATTAATCAGAAGCATTATTTGTACTTAATTATTCACTTTCGGTTAAGCCGACACAGTCAAAGAGCTGGTACAATCCCACCACTTAATTTGACTTTTACTTTAAATAAAAAGAAAGTATTTCTACTCGTTAGAATCAAATCATTGTATTTGAACTAATATTCATTTTAAAATATCGATGCTCTTACATAATTAAAAGATGTTCTTACTAGGGAGATGAGACCTAAAGAACTATTGAAGTCTTCTTCTTCTTCCTTCGGTTGGGCAGGTGAATGGTTGATGAGCTGGGATTCTTCTCGTCCTCCTTCTTCTCCTTCGGCGCTCGGTCTCGGGTAAGGGTACCTGCGAAGGCATTCTGACGCTCAAGTCAGTAAAGCGGGTGGTCAGCTCTCAGGTAGGTGAACAGTAATAAATGACGTCTCTTACTCCTTGGGATGTGTGCTATTTATATTATTCCAATGGGTCTACCTTGTTGGGTCCGTTTATCGAGGTGGATACCACTTAGGGTTGCATTACCTAATTCTTAATGATGGATTAGCTTCGCTGACCTTGGTTTGGACGTTAACGATGATAGGGGTCGGCCATCGGCCAGATTCCCATGGTCTCGGTCGTCCCGGCCAGGTCTTCAGAGGTTTCGGCCGAGTCTTCTAAGGTCTCGGCCGAGTGGGTCGTCGACCTCGTCGCTCGGCTAAATCTCTCAGACTTCGGCCGGCTTTACCTTAGTCTCGGTCAAGCTGACCAGGTCTCGGCCAAGTTGACTACGTCTCGGCATTGCCCATACCTGTACAAAAGAGAAAAAAGTATATAAAATATTATTATTCTTTACTATGAGCATCATGGAGAACTATATTAAACATGTAAATTTTGATAAGTATCGTATTGATGTTTGATATATCAGAAAAATTTATTCGAATATTTTAAGTAGAGTCAAAAGTGATAAAACTTTATGATATTTAACAAAATTTGATAGTTAGGATTCAAATTGATTAAGTCAATCTGCGGGTGCGGTGCATGCATGCATACATACATGAATGGTGGATATTGAAAGATATGTAGTTATCAATTACAAGAACTAAAGAAAAGTACATGTGCATCATCCTGAATAGTAGTTATCAACACTATTACTTGAAAAAAAAGTTGAAACAAATGTCAACTTAATGGAATCCAGGGTGATTGTGCAAGCATATATATATATATATATATGCACACTTAATATGAAGAAGAATATGTATAAAACAATACATTTTTAATAACTAGTATCCTAGATCAATTAATAGTAAAAATTATATGCTTAAATATGTATTTATATTTTTTTATATAATAAATAAATTTTCAACCTAAATTATATTGTAATATTATAAAATTTACTTGATAACATTTTAGTTTATAATATAATACATAAAAAAATTAACAAAAATAATTTTAATAGTTTATTTACTTCAAATATTCAAAAGATTTAAAATCTAGACTAAAAATAAAAACTGTGTAAAAATACAGGTAAAAGAAAAAAACATATTTAAACACAAAATTGTACAAATCAAACTAAAGCAAACACTTTATCTTGCATGAAACTTATGTATGTAAGAATCCGTGTGAGGGTGTGTATTGGAAGAAGACATATATGTAGAGAGATATGAAAGAAATAAAGGTGTTGTGTTTTCTTTCAATATTGAATGAAGAAATAAATAATAGAAAAAGAAATTAGTATAATATTATGAATAAGAATAGAAGGCATATCTGTGAGAGATATGGGATATTTAAAGAATAAAGTTAACTTTCCATTTGGTAGTACTTGGAATTAGAAGAATATTCTTTGTTTGTTTTTTTATTATAGTGGTCTTTCTGTCTGTTTAGTAGCTTCTAACACTAAATCATTACTTTTTTTCTGGTCTTTAGTAGCTTCTAACACTAAATCATCACTTTTTTTCTGGTTTTATAAAGAAAGCCAAAACAGCCATTTATAATTCCTTCTAACACTGAAATTTATTTAAATATCTCTCACAACATAGATTATTGTTCTATACACGTACTGTTAAGAAACAAGATTATCTGAAAATCACAAGACATTGATAAATTAAGAAACAAAAATAATGTTGCACAAGGATAAAGTGCTTATGACAGATGTCCTTGTTCACTTCACTTTGTGGATTGGGTATCCAAATCTCAAACAGATAGGCCATGAGGAAAAAAAGTCACAGAATTTAAGTGTCATAATAGGGGTGCAAGTTGCAACATGCTTGTTACAAAAGTATCGCACGAAGTGCTGCATTTACCTCTCATTCAGCAGATAAGAATAATGTTTATCCCAAACACCCCCTCATTCAATTGGATTCTCCCTGTTCATTTTCACACTCATCATCAAAATAAATCTTTAATACAATCTATTCACTTTTATTTATACTGTTTTGGTTACCCTTTTAGAATGGCTAAGTCAGAGCGGTGGATGTTAATCCCATTTGATGATCTTTAATTAGAATAATCGTCCATAACCCGTAATATGACGAGGATGTCTGTTTTTGTCCAAAGGCCATTAAACCATCTGGATTTTCGGCTATTCGGGCCCCTGGTATAACACAATCCAATGAGACAAAGACAACAACAAAATATTAAGATTTTCCAACTTCACGCAAGAATCTTCATAACAGCACATGCCTATCAGAATGAAGCTTCTTCTCGAGCTTCTTTCCAACTTGGACCCTTCTTCTAATTGGTCAATTCCCACTTATCTTCTTATTCTCTAATCCTCTATAAAAGGACCAAACCATGTAGCATCGTGTGGCATCATCAAAACTAAGGAAAATTCATATTTTTACTCTTGACATGGCTAGCCTTTCAGTGAAGCATAACCCTCAAGTGAACAACACTAGCCAGCAACGTGAAATCATCACTGAAGAGATCCAAGGACTCATAAGAGTCCACAGAGACGGACGTGTAGAGAGGCCACCAATTGTGCCTAGTGTCCCCTGCACATCATCATCAGAACGTGGTGTCACACCCAAAGATGTTATCATCAACAAAGAGACCAACTTGTGGGCACGTGTTTATGTGCCACTAAGTTCTCACACAAAGCCACTTCCTTTGCTTGTGTACTTCCACGGTGGTGGATTCTGTGTTGGTTCTGCTGCTTGGAGCTGCTACCATGAGTTCTTGACCAACCTTGCTTCCAAAGCAAACTGTGTAATTCTCTCTGTGGATTATCACTTAGCCCCAGAGAACCGTCTTCCTGTGGCATATGATGATGGTTTCAAAACTCTCATGTGGGTGAAAAGAGAAGCACTGAACATCTCCAGTGCGCAAAAATGGTGGCTGAATCACTGCGACATGGCTTCCCTTTTCCTAGCTGGTGACAGTGCAGGTGCCAACATAGCTCATAATGTGGCCACGCGCATGGGATTATCATCAAACACCTCAACGGCACCATTATCTATGAAGGGTGTGATACTGATTCAGCCTTTCTTTGGAGGAGAAGAAAGAACAAGCTCCGAGAAGCATTTCCTTCAGCCACCAAATTCAGCACTCACTTTATCCGTTTCAGACACTTATTGGCGCTTGGCACTTCCTCTGGGAGCAACTCGTGATCACCCATATTGCAACCCTCTTGCACATGGCACGGTGAAGTTGAGAGATTTGAGGGTTTCTTCGATTATGGTGTGCGTTTCAGAAATGGATATTCTGAGAGATAGGAACTTGGAGTTCTCAAAAGCTTTGGCTAAAGCAGGGAAAAGGGTTGAAACGGTTGTTTTCAAAGGCGTAGGCCATGCATTCCAAGTGCTGCATGATTACCAGCTTTCCCATTCCCGAACCCAAGAAATGATGGCACATATCAGGAACTTTATAAACCAGTAACTTCTCTGTTTCATGGGTGCTGTTTTATGTTCAGATTACATGTTTAAGATCCTTCATCCATTAGAAAATTACATTTCATAATATATAATACAACTTAATTTATCTTTCTACCAAAAATAAACTGAGAGAGTTCAACTCGGTGAGAACTGCGTATTCTTCACACAACGAACTTTTATGATAAGGGAGAGATTTATCTGTATAGAGAGATTCACTTGTACAGACTCTCGAATACTTAAGTCAGTAGGTGTAGGAACACAAAGATGATGATAAATTTTTAACATAAAATCAAAAGTAAGAGTATAGAATTAAATTTAATATCTTCCCATACCCCAAAAGTCATCACTTATTTATAAATAAGATCATTAAGAAAAACATTGAATGATTATCATGAGATATAAATGAATTTTATAATACTTACTAACCTATCGACTCTAGTAACCTATAACCGAGTTATGGTATATTTATGTGCCTTAAATATTATATTAAATGAATGGTTATTGATCTGTATCGATCTTAATTAGAGGTATGCGTATTTTATAATTAAAATTTTATAAGCCTGAATTACAGTTTGAGTTCACTACTTAATTCTTAATAATTGCGGTCTTTTATCTATTGATCAAAATACTGGTTTTTTAACAGGAAATAAATTATCTTTACCCCCATAATACTGCAAAATATGAGTGTATTTAGTTTTTTTAATAGTAAACATCCTAAATCCCCCTCTTTTTTTCAGCTATACTTCAATTTGCTTCAAAAATCCATATCTCATATACATACGTATTATCCCGATACTAATACTAAGAAGCACCAATACTCTTGTTTATTTAATTTGTCTAATTTTCATATTTTTTTTTATACTTTACCAACCTTCCAATAATGAAATCCTTCTTTATACGAACTATTTTAAAAAAATAATGAGATCGTGTTATTTGTATATGCAATAATAAAATGTAATTTATGATAAGTGTTATTTATACAATAACAATATTAAATGCACATCACTTCACCCATATTTTACAAAATTATTAAATTTTTATTCATTTATATGTTGTGAGTTTACTTTATTATTAGATATTTATTTTGATTGTTGTCATAAGTTCTAAATGGTTTTGATAAGATATTAAAAAGTGTATTTTAAACTTAACTATGTTAAAAAAATGTCTTTTAAGTTGAGATTTACATTCACCTATATATTTATAGGTGGTTTGATAGTTATCTTGGTAATAATAAGTCAAATATTTTTTCTATAATAGAGTTTAAATGATTGCGATATTAAAAAGTTGATTTAAATCTAACTTAATTTTATAAAATTGATTTTAAGATCAAATTTGTATCCACTTATATACTTTGAATTGATTGAATTTGAAAGGTGGGATAATTAGGGAATGATAGTGTTATTCTTATACCAAATTAGACAACTATTATACCTATAACTAAGTTTTCTAAACCCTAAACCTTAAACTCTAATCATAAATAAGTTCAAAAAAAGTTATTAGAGGAGGAGATTTGAAAGGAATGAGAAAAGATGAAGTAAGAGAAATGAAAGTGAAAGAGACATGAGTAAAAGTGGTGTGGGGTGTGAGTGTTTATTCTACCTTTAGACATTGTGTTTGACCAACCATGAGATTCTAGTGTCCCTTCTGAATTAGGACTGTTGAGAAAGGAATAGGGGTATGAGAACATGTTGAAAATGAATGATATTTTACAAGGAATACGTAATTGTTCCACAAGGACCACTATTTCATCTTCAAAATAACTCATCTTCCAAAATTTGAAGTAATGTACTTCTTAAGATTCCATCACAAACAATATGTTGTGGTACGGTTCAAAAATATAGTTTATTTTTCAAGCATGTGGATATGGCTTAATAGACTCAATTTCTTTCTATACCTCCACAAAACATGTGAAATGATAATTTTGTTATTTTTCATATTTTTTATTGACACCCTCCTTTTTATTCATATATTTATTCACACACAATAGCCTTATTCATATATTATTGGACTATAATAATAAATAAATCAATTGTTTTAATTAATATTCATATAATTGGGTTTATTTGGGCCTTAACTATTATCTTTGGTAATTTTGTGTTTTTAGAGTAAATTATTTGAAGCATCTACCTTTGTGAAGGGGCCAAATATGCAAAAGTCCAAGTTGCTTCTTGAACCAAAACAGAAAACAAATTTTGAGGAGAAGAAAGAGAAAATAAAATCTACAATATCTCAGAAACAGAATTAGAAGCAAATCTTCTGCAAAATACAAGAATTCTGGAAAGATAGAAACTTGGAAACGGTTAACAAAATATAAACTACAATATTCTCTCAACATCCTTGCAGCAGAAAAGCCTATAAAAGGACACAAGCATGAAGGAGAAAAGAGAGAGTTTCTTTTCTTAGTTTATTTTCTTCTTAGCAATTCTTTTGTTTTGCCTCCGCATGGAAGGCTAAACCTTTTTTTGTTGATTCTTTTGTAATTCCCTATTGAGTTCTGAGGTTTTGTTCAATAAAAGTTTCGATTTTTAATTCTCTATAGCATTGTTTTTATTGTCTAATCTCCTGGAAAACTGGTTTTTGTGAGAGGTTGTACTTGAACGCATGATCGAGAGTCTTCCTTATCTTAAACTTTGGTTTCTTAGTTAGTTCGTATGGTTCTAATTAATTTCTTGGGCGCATGATTCAAGGGAGAGGAGGTAAGCATTCCCATGGAGTATACGCATGGAACAAAGTGGGTATTGATTAAACTAGTAGACGCATGCTTTACTGGTGAG
>Ga0123342_1000080_pt1 | contig 106070 bp, 56 predicted proteins | sample Turbeawhitnodule_FD_89960 | JGI IMG/M metagenome (GOLD analysis project Ga0123342, IMG submission 89960) | Root nodule microbial communities of legume samples collected from Mexico - Turtle bean Mexico white nodule | ecosystem: Host-associated > Plants > Roots > Nodule | place: Mexico: Nepantla...
TAAAAAAAAAAAACACATTTCTGTGTAAAAAACACAATAGTATATATATATATATATATATATATATATATATATATATATATATATATATATATATATTTCAGACTTCAAGTTTGAGAAATAGTATCGCTACAGTCAATTATTGCATTCGAGATATTGTTTATTTTGGAAATCGATGTTTTATCACGGTTTTATTTTTAAAAGACATCTCGATGAGTTGGAATAGGAAAGAATATATAAATTATTTTTGATTTCGACATCGCTCAATGTGGACTATATTTACAATAAAGAAAATATATATATATAGATAGATATTAAACTCACTATTAAGACCAATGAAACTGACAGTAACCTAAATGGTACAACTGACCTGGCATTGGGTAGTCTTTGCCAACTATGCAATTCGCTTTGGTCTGAATACTCTTAGGAGCCGTCCAGGGTTCATAAATGTACTCCCTGGGCATATCTGCTTGCAGATATTCAGTTCTAACATTTTATCAAAACAAAAACTGACTAGATGGTGAAACATGATGGAAGTGAGGGAACTATAACATACCTTTTAAGACTGGGAGAAAATGCCTAATATAGTCGCCATTAGGGTCATATTTTTTACCAAATGTGGTTGGGGAATAAATACGATTGTACTGATCATGATAAACAAAACATTAGATAAAAAGTCAGTTTCTATGTCAAGTTTCAAAAATAATATCTAACATGAAAGTTTTTATAACAAAAATGTCGGACAATTATTCAGGATTCAACCCCTCAAACAGAAGCCTGATAAAATTCAGATCAACAAAAAAGCCAAATCCAGTTCAATACAGTCACTTTCCACAGAAAATTCAGAACTTGGAACAAAGTATACTGCATACCTGATAAAAAAAAGATGAACAAGAAAGCCACATCCAGTTTCCGTTATTAATTGCCCAATCTGAATCAATCAGAAGCCTCTCAAAGACATCCCTTCCTTTTTCCCAGTGAACAAACTGTCAGCAGCAAAATCAAACATTAGTATCCAATAGAATAGCATGAATAATTTGGCAAGTTTAGAGCATCAAAGTACTTATATTATACCAGATCGCCACGAGTTAGAAAACATGCTACAGAATGCCGGGCCAAATGATGCATCCAACCCCATTTGCGTAGCTACAACATGAAATGACAGATTCAAATGCACTTCCTAAGTAAGAAGGCTGACAAAACGTCTTGTGGCAGAATAGTTTTGAGGAACACAAAATTTAAAGCAATACTTTTAATATTGCTTCATGTGGAAGAGGATGTCAAAACCCAAAACCAAACCTGGATCATGATAGCATCAATCCAAGGAAATCCTGTCCTAGCCTCCCTCCAAGCCTCCAGCAGTTTATCATCATCCTTCCAAGGAATCTACAAATATTTTATATAACATCTACAATAATTAAGTGATGTCACATTTTACTATGAAGTGGACTGATACCATATTATGAAGTGGACGTTAAGTCTAACTCACTTCTTAATACATTTGCTTTAACATAGCAGTATTAATCTGACATCAACCTCATAATAATAGACCAAGATTCAACACTACTACACTAATATAAGGATATAAGTGTTAGAGAATAATCAAAACAAATACTCTTGAAGCATAAACATAACGAACTAAATTGTCATATCTTTATGTTTAGATGCTGAATACATTAGCAACATCTTCTAATCTGACCTGCTTGCATATCCTATTGCCTTTCATTCTATCAAAATTTGGAGTCCCAAAAGCAGCCGTGTAAAAGAATTCTCGCCACAACAACTGCAAAAGTCAAACAGCTTCAGTTTCTTCAAGGTAGAGCTCTTAAACAATAAAGTACTGTTAAATTCAGGAGATGGAAGGACCTGTCCTGCAAGAGAAACGGGTGGTGATGTATGCTTTGGCATACTTTTATATATATCCTGAATTTGCCTGTAGAAATATCTGGAAGATAGACAACCAAACTGCAAAGGAAGTTAATGAAAAGGCAAAAATGTAGAAATGATCCCAACAGGGTTCATTTGTCCTTTAATCTCTGATACAGTTCAAACGTAACAGGTTTTGACTTACTTTCAGGTAGGGTGATAAAACAGTTGTTGCAGGCTTAAGAAATGCAGATGGATTGCCCTTGGGTTTCTCAAAGTTTGCCACCCACCCCTAATACCATAAAAATATGAAACTAAGGCATGATTCAGTTCAAAAAACCTATATTTATTACTATGTTGCATTCCAATTACATGCAGTTGACCTTTCAGCAAGAAACATCAATCTTATATATGAATACTGATGAATTGGCATCGCAGCATTGAGCTTATAGTTGTTATTTTCGAAATGCTGAAACCTAGAATGCAGAAAGTACCTTGTTTTTCATGCATTCATCCAATCTCCTCAATGCTTCTGACTCACCCCCTTTGAAAGGAGAGAACTCATCCTGAATATAAGTTCTCTCATTAGGTGCTCAGAAGAGGTACAATCTGAAATGTAACACACACTCACGCACCTGTTCAGCATCTCCATATCCAAGATCTGTGATCGTTGGAACTTCAGAAATAACACAACTTCCTAGATGGCCAACCGGAGGAAGTGAAGAGTACATGGTTGTGAGAGGAAAGGGTGGTTCCCCAGCAAGCTTGACAAACGACTGATAACTAAGTGGCGGCTTCCCTCCGTTCTTTTTTGGCATTAGCAAGAACACAAACAAATTGATCACAAGTTAACATAATCACAACAAATAATGAACAACTGGATTTGATGAAGGTTTAAACTCACCTTGTGTATAATATCCGTGGGGTTGAAGAGTGTGTGACTCACAGGAGAGAAAACCTCAATTCCAGCACCAAGTGCAAAATTCTGTAAACACATTCTCACCTATTTAGTACAGACACACACTGGCACTAATACTAATATGTAACACGGACACAAAAATACGTATCATTTCTAAAATGTAGGATAGGAAGACACGCATCTATATTATATAATTATAAATTCTATAAATTGAAATAAAGATTTATGTGCAGAAGTATGTTTCAATTTTTTTTTATCAGAAACATGTTTCTTATGTTTGGTTCAAGATGATTTGTTCCTTATTTTTGTAATCATAATATAAATTTATACAATAAATTTAAACTTTTAGAAAATTAATGTATTTCTACTTTAAAATTGTGTCCGTGTTAGAATTATCATAAATTCAACAAATATTTTTTGAATTAGACACTTTACTGATATTTTGCATACTAGTGTGAGTGTCTGATACGTGTGTCCAGACACGCTATTTAAAAGGCGTATCCGAACTTCACAGATGCCCACTAAAACCAATAACCACACACCAACTACACACACCATTAACGGCAAGACTAAGCTTCTCAAACAACAGGAACATCAGTAAACAACATTAGTACCTTAACTTTAACATCCAGAGCCTGATAATACGGGTCAGTGTCGTACTCAAAGCACAGCTTGTTGACATTCCACTGAAGCAGCAACCACAAACAAAACAACTACCTTGAATTTTGCAAACAATCGAAAGAAAGAAAGAAATCGATGGTAGAGATAACAGATACCTCCTTCAAGCATTGAATGACAACTTCAGCTGGGTCACCCTTGAGAATCAAAAGTCGCGAGCCAAGGTTCTTGAGGTTCAGATCAAGGTCCACGAGGCTCTCCAGCAAGAACTTTATGCGGTTCAGACCCGCGCGCGATGACCCGGGTGAGGGAGCATTCGGGTCGGGTTTCATATAATGCGGGTCGATGACAAAGACAGGGTAGAGATGAGAGGCACTTCGGGACGCGAACTCGAGAGCCGGGTTGTCGTGGATCCGAATACCCTTCCGGAACCACACCAGAGAACCCGACCCGGAACCCATCATCGAAGAGCACAATTGCAAAGGTGAAAGGTTTGAACCGAATCCTCTGCTTCGCGCCTTTACTTTGACATCAATTAACGTTTTCAGAGTGAAATACGAAGTTGTTGTTTCTAACGTGCGCCAGGGGTTTACCTGGTGAAACTCACGTAACTCGGGGTTTGGTTTACGCACAAGGCGTAGGTTAGAACTTTTTTGGATAGAGAAAATGTAACGGTACCTAAGATGCCACGTTGTGGCTTTTTACTCCACGTAATTATGGCTTATATTTTTTTTTATTAAAATGCCTTTTATTTATTGTTAAAATAAAAAAATTATCCCAAAATATGTAAATGAAAAAAAAAATATATATATATATATATAATGAATACTGTATTTGTTTATATGAAATTAGAGTGACTTTTGTAATTTAACAAGAGAAGGTGCAGAAGATTTTGTATTCTTTTGAAGAATTATTCAATTCTAGATTAAGTTTTAATTCAAAATTATAAATTTTAACCAATAATAAAATTTGTTAGAAAAACATGTGTAGTCTTCATTTTGATGAATTTTATGCATGGAAGCAGCATTTGTTACAGAAAGAAGATTAACACGAAGCGTATAAAACTACATTCTCTTTAATGATTTCTTAAAAATTAAAATTTAATTCAATTTTATATAATCCACTTTTTAAAATAAGAATTGTATCCCTTTATATATTTTTTAAGCTAGCTTTTGTAACAAATAATTATATACAAAGTTGTAATGGTTGTATATTTGTTATTGAGCAAAAGATTATTTTATTTTATTTATTAATTAAATTATTTGAGTAAATATTAGAAGAGATATTTTATATTTTAAAACACTCTAATTTACTATTATAAATTGTTTGAGATTCCAAAATCCACTAAAAATAAAAACATCTTTATATAAATTAAATTTACAAGATTGAGTTACGTCCAAATATTTTTCTATAAATCAAATTTGTAAGATTGAGTTATATTTAAAGTTCAGTATTTCTTAAAGTAGTATAAGAATTATTTAAACACGTTACTCGCGATCTATCATTATCAGAACTATAAATATATAATCACACTCACGAATTAAAACATATAATGTAAATCCCACCTTATAAATTAATTTTATAATATTTAATTAGATTTAAATTTAATTTCTTAATATAAATAATTGCATCATACAAAGATAATTATTAATTATTTGAAGAAATATGGGTTGAGGGTAAGAAAAAGCTTAGTAGTGTGTGGTGATGGAAAAGGGGAATGAAAGATAAGGAAAGATAACAGAATGAAGCAAAGTGAAACATAAAAGGAAATTGTTTTGAAAACAGGGTAAACCATTAAACAAGATCAAACAGAGTTAAGTAGGATTAATTGAGGCTAATAATTGCAGACCCAAAAGGTGGAGAATGCAGAAGAACACCAAGAGGAAAACAAATCATGCACAAATATTACATAACAGAGCTTCCCAAATGATCAATAGTTGAAAGAGATTGAACCATGAATCGAAAAAGGAAACAGAGTTTCTGTAAACAGAGTTTCTGTAAACAGAGTTTCTGTAAACAGAGTTTCTGTAAACAGAGTTTCTATAAACAGAGTTTCTATTTGTCGTACCCTTTCGAAACATCAGAGGCGAGTCTGGAGGCGATAGCGGAGTGGTACATGATGTCGTGAAACGTCGACGTTTCCACCGTTTTCTTCCGCAGCTGTTTCGCCTTCTCCTCTGTGAAGCACCCAGCGCCGAACTTTGATCCGGCCCGGCCCAATTCCCGCTCCGGATCCGGTTTCCCACTCGCCTTTGGGCCGATGTAGTCCGCCTCCGCGGGCCAACCGAACAGAGGGGCCCACCAATTTGAAGAAACGGGCTTCCTGTTGCTGGGATCGGGCTTTCCGGGCGAGCCCGCAGAGGCCCGGATGATGGTGGGTTGGAAAAACGTGAATGTGGTTGCCATTAGTGGGAGAGAAGAGAAGAACAATGGCTTTGATTTTGCTTTGGTTGTTACAAAGAAAGAAAAAGTAGTGCAAGTTGAGGTTTAGAGAAATTATTGGGTGCGGCAAGATTCATGAGGGCGTGCACTGCATCGGCGTCATCCTTCACGATGATGTACGATTGCAGGAATGAAAGGGTATTTGGTCTGAGTGCAGAATTGGGTTGGTGGAGAGCGTAACAGAGAAGAATAATTATGGATAAGGAAGTACACGTGGCGGGTTTAGAAGAATGTGCTGACTATTGTGTCTCTTTTTTTACTTTTTTTGTAAGATATTAAGTGCACTTTTATGTTAGATATTTAATTTAAATTCGTTTTCAATTGTTATTTTGGTGCACTTTTTCAAAGATGTGGAGTGCCACTCCGTACTTTATCCACACTTTTCAAATCCAGAATTTTGAAGAAGCAAAAATGTGTTTTATCTTTTATTAAACATGTATTTTTAAAGTTGTCCAGATGAATAAAATTTAAATAACACGTATAAATATCTTTTTTAAACTTTGGGAGCATGCTTGTAGTATTTTATTTTGACCAAATTTCTTAAGAAAATAATAAATTGTAATATATAAGTAGTTGTAATTATAGGCTTATTAAACTAGTTTTTTAAATTTAAGTTAAATATAAAACTTAAATTTTTTAAGAAAGTTCAAGTGATATCTAATATAACACTCATAATTTTTAGTAGTTGAAGCGACATGAAATAAGATTTTGGAATAAGATTTGAGTATTGGTTTGTACCTTAAGAATGAGAGATGAAATGATTCTAAAAGCATATGTAAGGATGACAATGGAGTGATACATGTTGTAAGTTTAATTATCACATTTTATCTTTAAACTAAAAACATATCTACATCTTCTTAATGAATACACTTTTTTTGGTTTCATATCCATCTTCATCGTATACATGTACTTGTCCCCTTTCTATTTTAAATATTAATTAATTATTTTTGTTAAAAAATTAAAAACACAGCAAATAAAACATGATATCATAAAGTATTCCATATCAAAAGAATACTCATTTTTTTCCTCTAAAGTCAAATATTAAAACAGAAATTATAATTGTACGATTATCAAATAAAAGTTAAATAACTATTCAAAAGGAAAAATGTTTTCCATTGCTATGTAAGAAGAGTTAAAAGTTGAGAAGTCTATTATCCTGTTTTCCAAAAAAAAATTCTATCTTTATCTATACTTCCATTAGTATGAAGTATTATTATTGTTTTTAAAAGAAAAAAAAAAGCAAACTATATCTTTTATGAAATGTTATGTTGTGGTACAAAATATTTTATAAAATACTCTTGTTGTGGCACAAAATATACTCTCTCTCTGCATCTATATACATATACATACATGTCATACATATATATATATATATATATATATATATGATTTTGAGTATGTCAAATTTAGAGGGTGTGAGGAAGTCTCAGCCACGGCTTGAAATAGCCTGAAGGGCCTTTTGACGTTGGTTGTAGGTCACAATCTCAGTGGAGTGCATGTTGGGTGGGACTGACCTTAGGACTTTGAGGAATCATGGCATTAGGATGGGAGCCATCTAGAAACCCATTCTGCAACACCATCGTATATTGTTTTTCATCCAAATGTGAAGTGATTTTTTTATTCATCTTCTCTCTTCCATCCAAACAGAATCTGGTTAGAATTTCATTTATTATTCGCTGATAAAAAAAAGAATGTGGTTAGAATGGTTGTTCAATCATGTCTAGACAGATACCCATCATGTCAAAGGTTCATGATTCATCCAGACAAAGGCCATCAAGTCTTATTGGATAAGGATTATTTTGAGATGATAAATAGGGACCAACATATCTATTAGAACAGTGAATGGGATGAATATATTATATTACAAAATGCTAAAACTGTATTGTTGATTGAGTGTATTTTTGGGGATTGACAATAAGACATAAATCAGCAGTAGGCATATAAATGAGAATCTAGCACTGTGATAGTGTGTCAGTGAAGGGATTTATGGGTTGCAGGTATGAATGGAAGCCATCTGACCTTAGCTAAAAGTATTCTCACCTCATTATAAAATTTAATTGACAACGATTGCGCCTGCAGGCATCGTTTTGGTGCTGTAGTACACCAATGAAAATATAACTTCCTATAATAAATACTCATTTAAAAATGATTACCTTACCAAATCTACACCTACTATTTAGGCCTTCTATTTGTGTAATTAAATTGTTGGATTCATCAAAAGATCAAAATTTACTTTTGATCAAATTACAAATAGAAAAAAGGTTTCCAACTAAAACTCATTTTATAAGCACTATGAATACCACTTGGTGGTGTTGTGGTTTTAAGATGTAGAAAGTATGAATAGGCTTCCAGTGAGCAGAAACCAAACCGTGCTAAACTATATTCATTCTCAATCTGGTGATGAATTTACAAATGTATACTGTTTCTCCACCCTCTGTTTCTCCACCCTCTTTCAAGTGGGAAAATTGACAAGCAGATGAAATGGAACATAATATTGACAGCTTAAAAGAGAGAAAAGTTACTGACATGTTAAAGCCCCTAAAACTAGCACGTCAAAAACACTCCAGAGAAGAGATGATCTTTAGTCTCTTTCTCTTGAAGTAACATCGATTAGAAAGAAATGGGAGGAGGAAAAAAACCAAAAACAATAATAGAAAAAAAGAAGGAAAAGATCGGAGACCCTTACAATAGATAACAATCCTATGTATAATCAGGCTTTAAAAGAAACGAACTTATTGGCTTTGCGAGTCAGATGTAAATAGGAGTCTACTGATGAAGGGTGAGATAGCTGCAAGTAATGCCTTCGGACACTCTTCATGGGGTAAATGGCCACATCCAGATACGGCAACCAATCTCTGCACGTAATAATGACAACAAAAAGCATTACAAATTTGAATCACGTGCGGTAATAAATGCCGGGGAGATTACAATGGAGAGAGAGTAGGAAACTCATGGAATTGGTTACACGTATAGTAACAACCCTAGTTTTCTCCCTGCCCATTTTACACTTCTGATTTTCACCCTTGATACATACAGTATTTTTTAAGTTTTGCAGAGAATTTATGACAAGATGGTACACTTACAGAGTTTACAAGTTTTGAGGCCATAGCTTGACAGGACTTCAAGGAGACAAGGGAATCCTCAGAACCTGCAATGACTAACACTGGAATGTCTCCTACAGCTTGTAATAATGATTCTGCGTTTTTTGTTGAAAGGATGGTTTCAGATGACAATTTACCAATCTCGTGAAGTGCCTCATCCCATCCTTCTACAAATAGTGGAGCCTAAACATACAACAAAAGTTACATATAAGACTAGTTAATAAGTTTTTGAATCTAGAAATAATGCTCCTAGAAAAATATAGAGAAACATAGGAAAGAAGGATAACGTGAACAAGTTGCAGACTATATTGTAATATCATGTAAACGATGCTCAATAAAAATTGATTCCTAAACATCCAGGCATGCTCCCTCCGAAAAAACGAACAAGGTATTCAATATAAGCATAAAACTAAATTAATCATTATACGAATTTGTGATAGCTCATTAATCTTTTATTCGGTATTCCTTTCCTATAACTTATTTCAATTCACATATTGATGCTCAAAATACTGTGCCTTATTTAAATCATGCAAATAAAGTTCAAGGTACAGACATACCTTGTAGAGGGTCAAAACTTCTTCTGTCATTTTGGTAGGATCATACCAAGCACGCCGATTCACCACTTGAGTGATTTCTGTTCTTAGTAGAGGGCGAACCAAATGCTTCTTTCCAAGTGAGGTATGCAGAAGAATTCTTGCAAAGGATGGAACCACTTCCCTGGACAAGCTAACATTTAGCAATACAACCCCTTTCACATCAACCTGAACGCACACAAAACAGATCAAACCTCAAGACAATGAATTGCGAATTAGGTACACCAATTATTGCAAATCGACAACCCAATTAAAACATGCATGGACGAAGAGTCAATATACAATTAGAAAAATATGAAGACGGAGCTACCAAAAAAACACATCATATTGTTGCTGAATTTCCAAACCCACATAGCGATTTACATTTGCATAAACACTAAGCATCATACTTTGGCTATTAAAAATCACTAAGTTGGGTACTCTCAAAAAACAAAGGAAGAAGAAATACACACATTGAAACAACTCAGTGATGATTTATTTTTTTGTGCAGCCATAAGAGCAAGCAATCCTCCATCATCATGCCCAATTAACACCACTGAAGAAAATCCAATCTCCGAACAGAATGATAAAAGCAGGTCAACCTGAAAAAAAAAACATGAATTAAAAAATGAAAATTAACAATGGTCACATAGAAGTTCTGGTAATGAATATAAATTCCAAGCAGAAAATGGCAACTAAATTAACAGCTATGCAACTTTTGATTAGCTCTTGGCCTTGGAAATAAAAAAATAGACTCCATACAGGATGGGTAGCCATTTGATACAACCCCATATACACAACTTGTTTTTTCACGTTTAATCTAATCAAACAAGGAACAAGAAAATAACAAAAATATCCTTTAAGACAATTTGCATAAATGACAAATATTACTCACCTGAGTTTCAAGCTTATAAGGATTAGGCAACTCTTTTTCCTCCCAGTTCTCCCTGCGAGGCCTTGAACTTAATCCCCAACCAGGCCTATCGAATGCAGCAACTGAGCAATTACTCTGCCGAGCTAAACATCCCATCACATGCCTCCAAGAGAAGACTCCTCCACCAAACCCATGAATTAAAACCAGACCTAATTGGCCAACATTCTTTGAATTTTTCTCCAGAGATTGAAAATCTAATTTATTAGTTTCATCTTCACAAATACCATCCAGGTGAAAAACAGGGATATCTTCAGAAATAGTAGAAGTTATAGGACCATCCAATAGAGGAACATGTAGGGATGGACCATGGAATTGATTGCTATAGCTCCGGTACAATTGAGGCTGGATATTTGGAGATGTACTTAGAAAATGTTTATTAGGTTTAGCCAACCCAGCAGCCATTGCTGAAGTAATGCGGCTAGAATTTGACTCAGTACAGGACATCGAAGACAATGAATGTGGAGGTGAACCAGGCAAGCTTAGCTTGTAATGCAGTGTAAGTCCTTGGCATGTAATGAATAAGCTGTCCGAGTTTGCAAGTAATCTGACAAGCAGTTCTTCATCACGAGCAGTCCCAAAAGGTCTTCGCCTTGTTTCATAGTCACTTCTGGGGGTTCTCCCAACAGAAGGAGTGGGAGATCGTGGAACCTTTGGATAGCCAGAGAAAACATTTTTGCACGATAGAACCTGTTTGATTAAACAGAGAGAAATTAGAGCAGTTTCAAGCATGTGCATCACCAAAGTGAAATAAAATTAAAAAGTCACAGATATAAGTCCTGTTGATTCCATGATTCTTCTGGACGAGACAAGCCTTTATGTAAATACCACAGGTGATTTTGGTGTCATCTAGTGAAAATGGATTTTAATTCGGATTCAATAAAGGTCAGCATAAAAGAGTGATGTAAGTTATCAAGATGAATCTCCACTTTTGATAAACAAGATAAAAAGCACATACGGAGCTATAACTAAGTTTTCCAATTTTCTTTGAAGAAGGTTTGTAGTATCACAACCGTTTGATTCAAAATAAGTTAAAGCCAAAGAAGTAACACAAGCACTAACCAATGAAATTAAAGGAACAAAAAAATAGAAAGGAATTTTAGGCTTACAGCTTCAGGGTCAACTCGATGAAACAAGAGCTTTCTGCGTGCTCTGCAGCTGGTTCTATAAGCAACCACAGTATGACCAAGGGCAAACACAACTGATGAAAGAAACAAGACAGGCATTCCCCATGGCTTCTTCAAATGAAGTCTCTGCTTCCTGAAGGAAACTGAAGCCTCTGCTTCAATATGTGAATTTACGGTGAACAAACAAGCTTTCACCGAAAGGAGAATAATTGACAGAAAAGAGCACAGAGTCACAGTTCCAAGGTAAGGACCATGTGAGAGAGCAGGACCATCACAAACGGAATAAACACCTGCAAAATCATCAGGAAAACACAAACCCAACATGAGAACTACAGTACTACTCAGCATGCACAAATTATATAACCCCATCATACAGACACTCAAAACAATATAGTGAAAATTCATCCACAAAGGAGACAAAAAAATGTAACTCCCAAATTTAGAATAAACATAGACTTTATGATTTGAAGTAGAGCAACTGAACATAAATGAACATAAAAGTACAAGTTAATAAAACTAAACAAATTTGAATTAGAACAATATAAACTATATGATTTAGAACAATTAATGCCTTGAAGAACAAAAGTGTTGCAATGTAATAAATTAATATTAATATCCTATAAGTTAGAATGATGACTCGTACAGAGAATGATAAGCGATCTTATGACCGAAACGAGCGGAATGTCCATCAAGGAACTGTTGAAAGCGTAACGGCGAAAATGCTCCTTGAAGCTGAAACACTTGACACAGGTGAAGTTCGAGATCAAAAAGCACGGCACCAACACGTCAACCACCGCCACAACCACAGGCAGCGACGTGACCGCCAACGACGCCACCAATGCCACCACGAAGAAAACCGTCCGAACGCACCGCCAAAGCTTCTCGAAGAAGCATTGCCCTCCCTTCGCCATTTCCGCTGGAGAAACACGCAGCCCGCAACGGCCGTAACGACCTCTCCGCGCGTTTGGTTACGATCTTTGCAACAGATTCGTCTGTCAGTCAGTCAGTCAGTTAGAAAGAAAACAACATAAAAGATCTAGCTCGTATGGCTCTCTATCTAACACGAACACAACTATGTTATCCGCCGGCGCCGGAGCCATTTCCGGCGGCGGGGAAATCGAGGAGAGGAAGTTCAACGTCGCCGGAAATGTTCCCCGACGGCGACAACGGCGGAGAAGAACGCCATTGACAACAGAGGCTGATGGCTAGGGTTCCGTGCGAACAACGCCCTCTCCGATTTTTTTTCCCGACGGTTTTTGAACGCCCTCTCTTCTCTTCCTACCTATCTTCTTTTTCTCTTCAGTTTTTCTTCTCTCTCTCTCTTCTCTTTTTCTCTGTTTCGCTCCGTTTATTATTATTATTATTATTTTAATTTATTTATTCATACCTTGCCTTTTCGTTGTTTCTGTAATATTTAAATCCAAGAATAATGAATATGGTGAAATTAATAATAGAAATATGCTCACCAAGAGTCACAATTAAATTAATAATAATCGGAACAATTATTTTTCAAGTTAAATAATTATAATTTGTTCAATTTTTTTTGATATTTCTATTAATTTTGCTTTTTCCTTTTCAATCAAAATATCCTAAAAATGGAAGGTACGTTGCAAAAATCCAAGCGTGTTGGTCTTCACGTCTTGCAGATTTTCAAAAAATTGGTAAAATATATAATTTTGGACTGAATAATGCAAAAAACCAAGTGTTGTCTCATTCTTGAAAAAGGAAAATGCATTAAAATATATAATTTAAGATTGAATAAGAATTAGCCTTTTCTGGTACTGATTTAATTAATTATTTTTCCCATTTTACACGTTTTTTTTACTTTGAAAGATTCAGATTAATTTTTTGAAGTAATTAAAAATGACTATTTTTTGTATTGCATGAATATAAAAGAATGATGATGAAGGTGGTTTTGATTGATGCATGTGTGGGCAGTGATATGAATAGGGGCGGCGTAACGGTTAGGGTGCAGAATTATTTGGTGCGCACAGAGACAGAGTAATGAGTTCTGTTTATGTTTGTGTTGTGGTCGGATCAAGAATTCAAACACTTAGGTCCGGTCACTATCTCCACCGAGGCCCCACGCACCACACCCTGTTTCTTTCTTTCTTAACTGCCACCTGTCATCATCATTTTTTCTATTTATTTATTTTTTATCTTAAAACCAAACCTATAATTATATACTTTTTCATTTTTCTAAATTTACTCCTTTCTCCTTTCTTTTTTTACTCTTCATTTAGTGTCGGTTTAATAGCCGACTTACTGTTATTTTTAGAAGAAATTTTATAGTTAGTACTCGGTAGTATGTAGTGTATAACTATATTTTTAAAATATGTTTGAATTTTTGGTTAAATGGATATTATTTTATTTAAAATATGTTTAAAAAAAATATCATACTAAAAAGTTGCGGATGAATCTCTTATAACTTTTTAAATAGAAATATAAGATGATTTCATGGAGAGAAGTATGAATAATATTATAAAAAGGAAAAATAAAGATTTTTTTGAGATACTCAATAATAATTACTAATATTTAATGTTTTTATTCACTCGTTAAGATGGAGTTTTTCTCTTTTATTGAGATCATTGGAAATTTGAAACATAACTAGAGACTTAGGCACTTCTCTTAAATAGTATGTTTGTGTAAGTGAAGTGTTCAATTCAAAAAATATTTGTTGGATTTTTAACAATTCTAACATGAGTTTAACACAATTTTAAAAAATAGAAATCCAATAATGTTCTAAAAACTCAAACTTATTGTAAAAATTTTTTGTTATGATTATAAAAATTAGTAACAAATCATTTTGACCAACCATGAAAAACATGTTTATGCTAAAAAAAACTAAAACATACTTGTGAACATAAATCTTTATTGTCAGTTTATATAATTCATAATTATATAATACATAGATATGTGTCTTTGTATCCTAGGTTTTAGAAATTATACGTATTTCCATATCTGTATCTGTGTCATATTAGTATCTGTGTCATATTAGTATCTGTGTCATATTAGTATCCGTGTGTTATATATCAAGAGAGTTTGTCTTATCAGAGACTACTTTTAGACACTCGATCACAAATTTGACAAAAATAATTTTTGTTTTCTAAAAATATTGTTTATTAGTATTTTTAACTATGATGATAATAGTATCTTGTTTTAGTCATTAAAGTGTAAGAAAATCAAATAAACAGTCAGTTTCTCTTCTAATACCATCACAAATTTGAGCATTCTCACTTCTGTGCAATCAAATTCACTCCATTTTATTATTTCTTCTCACTTCCTTGCTCTTCCTTCACTTCCTCCATTGGCATTTTACATGCATTCTCTTGAATTTGTTGTCACACATGATTGATGCCAAGTAAGTTTGAAAAAATGATGTGAGAGTAGCAGTAGTTTGAAGCTTGAGAAAGACACAACACATTGACATACATAAGGTGTAGCAAGTACCAAGATATGCATCAGTACAACCTAGTGTAGCAATGGGGACATTGAATAAGGTTTTTTTCCTTCACCAATAATTAATTTTAGGTCCATTAACGGAAATGGAACAAAACGGGGCTGTTGCTTTCCCATTTTGGTTGCCCAAAAAAACGTCACGGGTGATTCTTCTTCTTACACTGCTATCTTCCCCATGTGCTTTCTGATGTATCAACCACACTGCCAACTCCAAAAAATTCACCCCTTTTTCCACAAACACTGTTCCAGACAGAACGGATTCTCTAACTGTTTTAAATGTCCATAGGCTACACAGTAGGCAACTCAAAAGCTGGGATGATGAGAGTGACATTTTTAATTATTTCCACTATATTTAATTCTTAAATAATGCATTACAAACAGTAAATAATTCCTGTCACTTCTGCAGAATGCATTTATATGATTTCATTCCTGATTTTAGACATCAGAATTCACTCTGAAGGCTATCAGAACAAGCACTTAGTTTTTAATCAAATTTTCAACTTACTCACTCTAGCTTAAGAAAAATAGCTTGGGAAATGCAAATCAAGATATTATCATGAAAAATGGAAAACAACTCAACATTTAGTTTCTTGCATGGTAAAAAACTAATCCTTAGTCACTCAGTTTTAACTCTAAACATGTTGTACATGTTATATCACGAAAATCGAAAACTTGAACACAAGACAGTTAGACAGTCTTTTTAAGTTTAAAGTTTAGGGTTTAGAGTTTAGAGTTTATCTCTAAACATATAATATGTTATATCATAAAAACCGGAATCCCGAATAGCGGGCCATCTAGGCAGCCTAACGGCCATTTCGTAAAAATCAATACCCACATCATATCATAGGATAAGGACGTTAAAGATTACAAAGCAAGATCAACGTCTATTGGGTTTGGTTTAGTCATTCTGATACAAAAGGTTCACTAGAACCATATAAATAAGAAGGACCCGTGAAATTTTAAACTATAAACTTACTATCAATATTAATATCATCTAACTTTAACGTCAGAATATTTTTGTAGACATCCTTTATCTGAAAACTCCATAAAAGTAGTATAGAAAAGGAGATATTGGGTATTGGATAATTTGTAAAAACATTACATATTCACATATGATATTTGTCCCCCTTGTCTCTTTCTTTTACCTTGTGTTGATGACACGATGATCTAATGAGTAATGACATACAGTTTTTCGGTTGAAACAAGCAACAACTGAAGAATCTCTTCTCCTTTATCATATGCGTTCACACAGTAGTTATAAGTTGGCAGAATCTGGAGTCACCCTTTTTTCTGCTGTGTACCAGAGCCAATAAGTGAGTGGTAATTTTGGCTAATTTACCACAATGGAAACAAAATCCGTGACAAATATAAATCCAACTCGAATGGTTGCTCCAAATTTTCACTGCAAGTTAATTGAATCATGGAGTGGAGTCACTTCAGCTATTATGGAGTAAACTTTATCTCAAGCATGCTAGTTTTGCAGATAAGAAGTGGCCTATTCTGAATGGTGTTTCATTTTTTTATTGTTGTTTTGATTTGTCGCTTATTATGTTTCTTCTTACATTATTGGAGATTAATGATACGTACTTGGATTCTCCTCTGTCATTGATTGTTTTCAATGTAGACCATGTTGGACTTTTTCACTGTCAAGATAAAAATTGAATGGTGTTAGCCAATTGGACACTAAAATCCACCACTCCTCCTAATCACACATGTCTAAAGTGTAATCAGTGGTCACCTTTTAAAAAGTTGATTCCAAATATTGTTTATATGGTCATCAATGCAAATCAGAAAAAAGTTTCAATTTTACTTAAACAATATACGTCATAATTAGTCTCCTGATAAGATACTCAGTATCAGTATTTGACAAGTTTTTTAATCATCTAAAGGTCAAATTTAATGCATCAGCATGCCCACTAAATTCTTTGGGATGCCCTGGTTTTCAAAGCTTAAGCATATTATAAATTAATGTTTGAATTTAAGTATGAAAGATAACATAGCTAAAGTTAATCATTATCAAGTATGCTATGTGTTTCATCACAGTTTTGTTTTTAAAAGACGTCTTAGGTTGAAGAAGGAAAAAGTCATTGGTTTCATCACGGTTTTGTTGTTAATCATTGTCAAATATTGTTTGTGTTTCATCACAGTTTTGTTTTTAAAAGACGTCTTCATATTATCTGTGTTTCATCACAGTTTTGTTTTTAAAAGACGTCTTAGGTTGAAGAAGGAAAAAGTCATTGATTTCGACTCTAAACCAGACTATATTGATGATATTGGAAGAAGTTATCTATAGATATAATCTAATGATACTGTAGGACTTTAATATGTGGTGATTGTTGATCTGTACTCTTCTCTCTTTCAAACGTGGACAACCAAAGTGAGCTGTTTCATATTTATTTGTATACTTTAAAAACTCTGCCATGTATCATAAAGTTGACAAAAGAATAACAACTCATTATTAGTAATGTACCATAGTAACATACCTTATGCACTCCCTTAGTATACACACAACACATTCATGTTTTTCCAAATTTGGAATTTGGGCACCTAATAGAATTGTCCATTGATGCATGGTGGTAAAAACACAAGAGAACACTTTGTCTGCTGCTTGATATAGAAACAATGATAACCTTAAACTTTTGCATGTCATTAACTATAATGTCTGTGACCTATTTCCTTCTCAAACATGTAGAAGTCTAGAATGCAAGCAAGTTGTACCAGGAGTACTTTGTGTTGTGTGGTCCCTTGATTTGGTTCAGCTTTGCAACCATCAACTGCTATGAAATATCCCCACCAGAGCAGTTCCCCAAGGCACATCCACCTCTTTGGACTGTTGCATTTTGGACTCAGCATAGTGTTCAAATATTCTTCCTAATACACATTCAATAAATAAGGTAATTCCAAAACAAGGTCCAGCTTTTTTCTTGTGCATAGAATACACCAATAATGACTGATACAACTAACTTTCTGGATTGTGTTTGTCACAATACTTAGATTGTTTAAGCTTACAATCACAAGAATGGAGCATAAATCAATGGTACTTCAAATAAGATAATGATTACTTCCAAAATTAACTATTCCAAAAATTCCATGCTACCCCACTTAGTTCTACAAGAAAGTCCAAAGCCTAGAGCAACTGGGTTGAAAAATGGGAATTCTAAAATTCTCATTTTTCTTTTAGGAGATGATGTTTGCACAATCTTTAGAATTATATAAAGTCGAGTTTATATATAAGTATATATAATAAATAGTAAATTTGTAATTAAATGATATAAAAATATTAAAATAATAATATTGAGATTGTAACGTGATTGTATAAAAGTGTGAGTTGTTAATGTATTATTATTTGTTCAATAAACGATTCACTAGGGATGGAGAAAATTCAGAAAATCAGAAGAGTTTGTGTAGTTTCAGAAAATCTGGAAATGGATTAGTATAATTTACTCAGTTTGAAATATATTAATTAATTGCCATAATTATTAAATTTAAGTTTATGTAAATATTATGCTAAATAAGTATTTGATTATTTTAAATAATATTTTTTTATTATAAATTAAATGAATAAATATTGATAAAAAAACTATGCTCTAATAATCTATTGTGGGATGAGAAAGAAAAAAATTATTTATCATTATAATTTAACCATTTCATTAGTGTATGAATCTAATGATGTGATGAAGGCTGCTTCTTCCTGCACCTCCATACCTTCTTGTGCCACCTCCATAAATTTTTCTTATTCCAAAAATACCCTTTTCAATATTCCGGATTACATAATCCGAAAGTCTTTTTTTAGATTCAAAATTAGCTTCCGGATTATGTAATCCAGAAGTCTTTTGTGATTAACTTCCGGATTACATAATCCGGAAGTCTTTTCTATACATAAGATTAGCTTCCGGATTATATAATCCGGAAGTCTTTTTTTCAGATGTGTTATTAGCTTCTGGATTACATAATCCGGAAGTCTTTTCTAATTATGAAATTGACTTCCGAATTATGTAATCCGGATTCCGGCTCCGGATTACATAATCCATAGGCTTATTATTTCAAATCCAAGGGATGAAAAAAAAGGATAAAATAGTATTTTCATATTTAGTATGGGGGTGGCACAAGAAGGTATGGAGGTGTAGGAAGAAAGAGTCTGTGATGAACTACTTATGAAGTGAACTCATTGACCAAGTAGCCCGAATAGATTGGAAGAGGCCTCGCGAATTCAAAGGCCCAATATGTGCTTTTGAACAAAAAAGACTTTTCTTTTTTTTAGTAACTTTTCAACTCTTTAGTGTTGAAATTCATCATATGTAAATAATAATAAAAAATCACAAGTAGGGTAAGTTTGTATTTATAAAATTTTAATATGATTTTATAACCAACGATAATTCAAGATTTTTTCTCATATCACTTAATTTACATTACAACATATTACTCAGCAATCAAGTGTTTATTCTAAATTTTTGGATATAAAGGAAGCAAATGAAAAATAATTTTAAAAGTTAAAATATAAAACAGTTGATTTTGGATATAAAGGAAGCAAATGAAAAATAATTTTAAAAGTTAAAATATAAAACAGTTGATTTTGGATATAAAGGACTAAATATTCATTTAGATCAATTTAAATTAACAATCAAACATGCATAGAAGAGTCACATGTGATGTTTTATAACTTTCTGATTAGGGAAATTGCTTTATGAACCGATGATTTTAAACCTGCACCCAATTATTTTTTTGAAATTCCAAAATTGTCTCTCATTTGGAAATAGATTTTTTATTCTGGAAATGAATTTTTTTAATAGAATTGAAAAAAAATCTCATTCTAAAAAACCAATTCCAAAATAAATAAATAAACATTTTAAAAAATCCAAAAAAACAAAATATAAACATGTTTGAGAAAAGAGATTTCAGAATTTGAAAAAATGTTTTGAAAAGTCAAATCCAAAAGTATTCTGTAATATCAAATCTGATACACAGTTCATAATGGGCCCATTCTCCACCGACTTGGGCTTCGTTGAAGGAATATTGTGGGCATCAACCATGTACCAGATCAAATCAAATATGCATAATTCACATTAAATGTTTTTTTAATGATTTAAAAGATTTTTTTTTTAAATATTCATATCCGTAAGTCAAGTCACAAAATTTTATACATGCAAATTTATAACTAATATGTCACTTATAGATTTTGCTATCGGGGAAGTTTATCTGGACAACATAAATGACCTTCCGGATGCAAAAATTCATAAACAAACATAAATGAATTATGAATCTTGATCCTCAACACCATTTATAACACATCATTTTGGATATAGAAATCCAAAACTCATAATTCACTTTTGAGTATGGTCATCCAAAGTTTAAATGAATCATGAAAATGACCTTTCAGATATCTAAATTCGAAATATATAACAAACACTTCTAAATTTTTGCAGCAAATATGAAACCTTATGATCCGGTAACAGCTCAACACCATTATCAGCTAAAACGCAAAATATAAATGGTTTCGCTTTCCACAACAACAAACCACTTCACCACCACCTTCACTCAAAATGCACGACACAGTAAAAAAACATTTCTCAATTTATTTATTTTTAAAACAAAAATGATAAGGACAATGTTGAGTATATATTATAAAGTATTATTCATTGTTTCACCACATAGCACATTTCCTGTGATTTTTATTGCTGATTATAAGTCACGGGTCAATTTATTGTCTAATAGTGAGATGAAATGAAAAGAATAATAAAATAAAAATGACTATTAAATCAAAAAATTATAGAATATATAAAGTTAAAACGAATGATGTTGAATGGAAAAGAATATAATTACAGTGGGCCATTGGAATAGTGGGCCAGTACCACATGTGATTCCTATTTGGACCAAAGCCCAACTTGCTGTCAGTGCAGTATGTTATTTCTTCTCTTTCATCAATGCAAAATATCTTAAATAAAATAAAAAATCATCACTAGAATTAATTTTAGTTAGTTTTTTTAATTAGTTAATTTTTTTTATGCTTTTAACTTTGTTTCATTTATAGGTTATTTACTAATTTGTAAAATTATGCAAAACATCGTTTCAAGTAATTATGTTCTAGCTTTTATATTTCATTATTTTTTGTACTTTAAATATTTTAAAAAAATTTGTGCAACATTTTTTATTATAAATATTTTTCCTGTCATCGGGTAAAAAATTTATTACTTTTACACTCTTTTACTAATGAAGTATTTCCTCATTTTTCATTTTTAAGACACTGATAATGACATTAATGCTTTTTGTTTTAATTTATTTGTTATTTTTTAAATTGCTAGCCGTTATACTGTTGATTTTGACCATATAATACTTATTTAATTGTTTCAATATTTTTTGTGTAGATCTTGACATTGATAAGTTTATTATTATAATTTTAAAGTATTTCTTATATTACGTCATTTATTTTAACCAGCATACCAATTATATAATTTTTTTACACCATGCTTGGACAAGGTTTAACTATATCTGTTTAAATGTAATTTTTTTAACTTTATCTTGATAATGATTGAAAATATTTTAAGAATAACATGGTACAATATGCAATATAAATATACACGTACGGTTGAAGCTAAATAATAAAATTAAAACAAATTAATTGTAATTCTTTTAAATTAGTTGTAATTAATTTTAAATATAAACATTAATAACTTATGATACTTTATTATAATTAGATTATTGTAACGCTCTCAAAATAATATAATAAACATGATATATCTAAACCCTAAACAATATAATAATATATTGATAATAAACAAATTTAAATCAAGTTATTACCATTTATGTTTTAACAATTCTTATATTCATTACATAAACATAAATAAATCAACTATCATTCTAGTATTTTTTACAATTGAAGTTTTGTATACGAAAGAGTTTTCTCGATGAGTCTTATCTTTGTCTTAAATAGATTTTGATAATGCTCACGTGTGAAGGTATATGTAAAAGGTATTTTCAGAAAGTTAGTGTTCGATATAGGTAATTGTAGTTAATAAATACTATTAAATGCATACATTGACTTCATCAACCTATTTATTGAGATGCGCGAGACATTTGTAGGCATAGATTAGTGTGGATATCATGAATTAACATGACATTAGGTGTCAATCCTTTAGAAAGATCATATTTAAATTATTTTTCCTTTTGATTATAGAGATGAACACGATCGTGATAATTGTTACACTATTCGAATGTAGGTCTAAGATGTTTCCGATCATGCTAAGACATGTCAATCATATACAATACAATAAGTAATTATTACTCGTATTAATCAATATAATTTAGTAAAACCTAAGCAATACAAAATTTTAAAGCCCAACTTCATTAACAAATTACCATACAACTTTCATGTATACATACATATATGATCATATCATTTCTTGTCACATGCTAAAATCGCAACACTTCAAATAACGAAACATCAAAATATTAATATTAGAATATTAGCAACAATTGCTCATTCTTTTATCCACAAACTATATGCTAACGAAAAAAATTGTATAACCTAAATATATTATATAAAATTATATATAGATTCGTATTAATAATGTAAAATTGGTTCTTATGTAGATTGAAAACTAATATAATTATTCACTACTTTTCTGGTTTCGGTATAAATTTTATGTGGACGAGACTTAAAAACAACCAAAAGTTCAACATTAAACAAAAGTATATCGTATCAATACTAATTCATGAACAATTATATATCACATAATTCATTTTCACAAAAAATGTCTTTCAAAATATCAATTATTTTTAGAAATAAAAATATAAAGTTAGTTTCTTTTATCCCGAGATAACTCTGAAATCTATGAAGAAATTCACGAATTAGAAGGTTGAAAGGTTAAAATAATACACCATCAAATCTTTTCATAGACTTCAAATCCATAATCGATATAAAAACTTATCCAAATTTATAAAAAAAAATCATAAATAAAATGAACAAACCTTAAGCATTCAATCTTTTTTTTAAATAAGTCTAATTTAATATATCAATTTAACAGTAAAAAACACTTTTAATTTTTTTATGCATAGTTAGTATTAATGTAAGATTAAATGATTTTATCTACTACAAGAAAATCATTAAATAATAATCAAATTTAGAGATCAAATATAATTAGTCTCTATATTAATTAAATTAATATTAATTTAATTTTTTTACATTTAAAGTGATTTCTGTAATTAATAGAAATTTATAAAATAATTTTTAAATTTGTATATAAAATAGCTACGTTTTAGAGATTAACTAATTTAAAATATAAAATAATAAATAATTAAAATTTTGGTAGTTAATGATTAAATATCGATTTAAAAAATATTTTATAAATTTTTATTAATAATAGAAACTAGATACTAATAGTTTTTCTAACTAATAAACTGATTTCTAATTTAATTATATAGTAACTAATTATTTTAATTTTTAAATTTAATTTATATTTAATATTTTTATAATAATATTTATAATAACTAATTATTTTAATTTTGTTTATTTAATATTTTTTATAATAATATTTATATTTTTAATCTGATACTCGTCCATGCATTACTAGATATAGATAAATTTGCAATATTTTGGCATTTTATTTGAACTATATTCCGTAAGGATGTTGTGAACGCTAAACGTACAAGTTAATCGTGATTTTGTTACGACGTGATTTTGGATACTCAATAACGCAATTAAAAATAAGCAATTAAAACGTGCACGGAATCCATATTCTTTGACTTTGACCACCCTCTATTTTCAAATAGATTATATGTGTAAGTAAAATTGATTTCACAATGGTATTAAATGCCATTTTTATTTTAAAAAATCCATATTAATAAAAAGTATTTAAAAATATAAACCATTTTCACTTTACAGTAATATTAAATGCATAAAATAAATAACGATTTTCATGTTAAAGTTTTTAATTAAAAACTAGTAAAGTTGATTGAAATATAACGTTTATTTATTAAAAATATTCATCAAACAAATTTAGTATAAATCAAATTGGCTGCGCTGTAATACTAATTCCAATGTCTATTAAATGCTTAAAATAAATAGTGGGTTTCATACTAATAATTTATAATAGTTAAAACTATATAATATACATTTTAATTTTAATTAAAAATAATTTAGCTTTTTTAATAAATAATTGCGTTTACGTATCTATACATAAATTTAATTTAATGACATTTCTTATGTAATCGGAAACGAGAAAGATGTACATAAATATCTTTAATTTTAATTGTTGTTTTTATAAAATTTCATTGGGCATACTAAAATAGAACTTCAAAATTAGAGGAACGAGTTTCAACTGTTATTTTTATAAAATTACATTGACATATTAAAACAAATCTTCAAAATTAAGGAAATGAGTTTTCGGATTTTTATATACAATAATTTTGTTCTTAAAAATTAAATAAAAAAGTGTATATAAATTATCATTAATCTTAACTATTAATCTCTATAAAACTATATTAAATATACAAAAACATCATACAACTATATTAGACATACCAAAATATCATACAACTATATTAGATATACCGAAACATGAATAACAACTTATGAAGTTCGTACACTCCTCTTAAATGGCGTGTCAGTGTGCGATACTCGTATGACACCTGTAGAACACGTATCTGTGAAATATTAAATTCAAAAAGTATTTGTTAGATTTTTTACAATTCTAGTACGGTTCTAACACAATTTTTAAAATGAAAAATACATTAATTTTCTAAAAAATCAAACTTTATTATATAAATTGTTATTATGATTATAAAAATAAAAAACAAATCCTTGTGAATCAGTCATGCAAAACATATTTCTGTTTCAACAAAATAATCTGGAACATACTTGTTTACATAAATTTTTATTGTCAATTTATATAATATATAGATTCGTGTCCACATATCTTATATTTTAAAGATTTTACGTATCTCCGTGTCTATATTGTATCAGTGTATACTAATTAATTTTAAAAAAATTTATTAGGTTTCCTAAATAACAACCATAGAAGACACTTAACTAATTAATTTAGAGAAATTTTATTTGGATTCATGTCTAAAATTAGTGATGAGGTTTTAGTGGTCATTGTCACATTTTCTTATAGATTAAACAATACCATCCCAAAATTTTAGTGAATAAAAGTAAAATCTCTCTGACAAGAAGCATCATTACTCTGAGTTATTTTTAGTGTAGTTTGTTGCACTTAAAAAGCTAACATAATTTCTTAATCTTAAATCTGGTGCAGTAACATGGCACGTGTTTGTTTACGAAAATTATTTGGTATTCTCCTACCATCGCGGAAGAACAGGACCAAACCTTAAACTTCATAACGTGTCAACAACAAAACATTGTGAAAAAGAAGACACCAAATTGTAATTGTAGTTGTTGTTGCGTTGTAGTTTTCGAATAAAATGAAAAGCATATGAATAATTTCAGTCATGGGTCCATGTTCAAAGAAGGTCCAAACTCCACCGTTCGTTTGGTGAATTGAAGTTCATGTCTGAATAATGAACATTTTTTAGAACAATCTTGGTTTTATGAAAATTTGCATCAACTTGGACATAGTTGCGGTGCAAAGCAGAGAACTTTTTGTTTTGTCACTCATTGTTTTTGATGAACCGTGAATAAGGACAACGGTTCACGTTTGAAGGTTTTGAATCGCACATGTTGCTTTCAAGATCTAGACACATTGTAAAGTGTGGATGTTAAAAATATCGCAAGGGTAATTTGGTCATCCACAAAAGAAGTGAATTTTTTAAAACTTGAATTCCGAAAGATACTATGGCTTGAATAAATCATTGTATTTAAGGTATTGATATTGTCCGTTTTGAAAGTCGATACTCTATTATGATCTTGTTCTTAAAAAAACGTATCAGTAAGGATAAGAGGAAAACACAAAACTTTGTTAATAGACTCGAAAACGATTCTGATACCATATTATGAAGTGAACTTTAAGCTTAACTTAAACTTATAAAACCAGTTTATAAGGTCAGTTTTGCACCCACTTATATATAATAAAATGTTCTCATCTCTAGTCGATATGGAAACCGTCTTTGTTTAAATACTAGCATATGATGAAAGAGTTTTAATTTATTTCTTTAATAATTATTTTAAGTTTTTTTGAATTAATATTTTAAATAATTAATCAAAAATAAATTTTCATTAAACATTAATCATTAACCAAAGTTTTTATTCATTTTCATTAGATTTTGGCTCTCAACTTTTAAAACAAGAAAGTAGCATTGTTTTGATCATACACAAGGGTTTTATGAAAAACTTCTAAGTGATTTTATTTTACTTTAAATAATAATATTTTTTTAATTTAATAATGATATTTTATAAGAATTAACATTTTATGACAATTTATTTACATTTCATATTTATAATTAAAAAAACTATTTTTCATTCTAAAAACTTATTATTACATAATATTTACTTCTTAATTTTAAAACTTGCACTATCTCATGTCATATAAAAAGATTTTGATTCATCTAAAAGAAGGGATTTTGATTGACTAGGAAACCCTAGTGGTTTTGTTACCTAATGTGGTATTTTTGTTTATAATATTTTGTCGTCTTCAACCCTTCAAGTGTTTCGATTGCTAGTGTGAGCTGCTATAAAGGTAAGATTTTTGCTTTTCATTCTTCTCCCTTTTTTGAACACGATATTCTCTCCCATCTGCACCCACCCTCTTCACCCACCAACCCACCTTATCTCTCTCTCTTTCTCTTCTTCATCACCGCCTCCTTTCTCTTCAATTGCCAGATTCATTCATCGTTCTTCGAGACAGAGAAAGAGAGAGAGAGTGAGAGAGACACTCACACATCCATGGCTGCCGTTGTGCAAACCAGGGGCCTTCTCTCTCTCCCCACCAACCCCAAATCCAGGGCTTCTCTTTCCCGTCATTTGAACCCTTCACACGGCCTTAAGAACCGTTTTTTATCACTGAACCCCAAACCCATATACGCCCCTTCTCTCTGCGCCGCCAAATTTGAACCCCTATGTTCCAAGCCCAAAAATTTATTCATCTGCCGGGCCGAGGCCGCCGCCGCCGCAGATGGGGCGGCGCAGCCCGCCTTCGGTGAGGCCGAGGCTGAGAAGCCTAAACTCATGGGCATCGAGATCACCACCCTGAAGAAAATCATCCCTTTGGGTCTGATGTTCTTTTGCATCCTTTTTAATTACACGATTCTCAGAGACACCAAGGATGTCCTTGTTATCACTGCTAAAGGGAGCAGTGCCGAGATTATTCCGTTTCTCAAAACTTGGGTGAACCTTCCCATGGCTATTGGGTTCATGTTGTTGTACACCAAGTTGGCCAATGTTTTGTCAAAGCAAGCTCTTTTCTACTCCGTGATTCTTCCCTTCATTGCTTTTTTTGGGGCTTTCGGGTTTGTGCTGTACCCTCTCAGCAGCTATATTCACCCCGAGGCGTTTGCGGATAAGCTTCTCAACATCCTCGGACCAAGGTTCCTCGGTCCCCTGGCGATCATGAGAATTTGGAGTTTCTGTTTGTTCTATGTCATGGCTGAGTTGTGGGGGAGTGTCGTCGTTTCTGTGCTCTTTTGGGGGTTTGCTAATCAGGTAATTGATTCTGTTTTGTTAACTGACTTTTTTTGATTGATTCTTTGATTATGTGTGATAGTATCGGGTTATGATTTTTTATTCTGCTGTCATAAGCATGCATGGCAGGGCATGACATCTTGATTTTCCTTGGATTTCCTGTTAATGGAATTTAGATATGGTTAATTTATTCGTCGATCATCACGATTAGGTATTCAATTGTTTTACTTTCATCTGTGTTTATTCTTCAGATTTGTATGTTTGGTTTACTGACTTAGCCTTATAGTACATCTGTTGATTGTTTAGAGATGGATGGAAACATGGTTATGTTTATTCAATTTTAAGAATTAGTCATTTCTTAACATTTTTCCACATGCATTTTCCATCCTTTAGCAATTTGAGTGTTTGGAACTGCAGATACTGGTTGCTGTTGCATTTGGAAGAAATGGTAAATTAGTTTATAACTTCGTATAACTAAAATGTCAATGAATGCAATGATGGAATCAGGTCCTGATTGATTTGACGTTTAAAGTCTCGGATCCACGTTTTGAATTTGAACAATGAAAAACTATTCAAAGTAACTGGATCCATGTTTAACTTGATCAATGTGAAACCAAAATGCACTTAAACACATGACATCTTCTGAAGTCTGTCTCTGTTTCTCTGTTTTTACTGTGTTGAATCTATTGGTTTCTTTAGCTGAATCGAAAGCACTTGTCAGATGACTTGGTTAGTGGATGATTTTTGTTAATGTGTTTTTTACTTGCAATTTAGCATAATTTAGTCATTCATTTGTTCTCTTTTTGGACAATTCATTCAGATTTGAGTGTAGGACTGTGAAGTCCATATGTTTTTTGTAAAACAGCAATGATGGTTGTTGGCTTCTTGCTTCATTTGCGATACCATGCATAAACTCTTACGAAATTATCATGCTATCATGTGACGGCATGGCGGGGTTAAATGTTGAATACTTGAATCTTCAATTTTATTTGACCAACATGATAAAGTGAATATATTATATAAATTATAATAAATTTAAAGCAGATAGATTTACATGGTTTTATGCATTTCTTCTTCTCGACAAATCTAATAGAAATGTTTTTTTTCTCTCTCTGAAGATAACTACTATCGAGGAAGCAAAACGATTCTACCCATTGTTTGGACTGGGGGCCAATGTAGCCCTTATTTTCTCTGGCAGGACTGTGAAATACTTTTCTAACCTGAGGCAGAATTTGGGTCCCGGAGTTGATGGTTGGGCCATTTCTCTGAAAGGAATGATGAGTATAGTTGTGGGTATGGGGTTTGCAATCTGTTTCCTGTACTGGTGGGTGAATAGCTTTGTTTCTCTTCCTACACGTAGCAAGAAGAAGAAGGTAATTTCTTGTTTCTTTTTCACTGTCTGTATTTTTAATAGATGTTTTTATTTGAAAAAATAACTTCTAATATAATATTTAAATGAGGCATCATTTCTGACTTTCTGTCTGATTGCTTTACATCTCTGCCTTTGTTCTTTTGTTTTGAATTTTGATGATACTGATGGACATTCTGGCTTATTGACAGTTCAAGTTTTTTGGTATTTGAAATAAGTTAACTGACTTTTTTACCTTTCTATGAATTTTTACAGGAGAAGCCCAAAATGGGTACAATGGAGAGTTTGAAGTTCTTGGTGTCTTCCAAGTACATCAGGGATCTTGCTACTTTAGTGGTTGCTTATGGAATCAGCATTAATCTTGTTGAGGTTACTTGGAAGTCTAAGCTGAAAGCTCAAGTAACGAACACAAAATCCTTTGATTATTTTTTATTTTATAACTGTCTATTTCAGATTGTACCCTTTTTTGCTTACAAACTTGTATAACCTGCAGTTTCCTAGCCCCAATGCGTACTCTTCTTTTATGGGCGACTTCTCAACTGCAACCGGAATTGCCACATTCACAATGATGCTTGTGAGCCAATTTATATTTGACAAATATGGTTGGGGAGTTGCTGCCACAATCACCCCTGCAGTCCTGCTTTTGACAGGAGTTGGTTTCTTTTCGCTTTTATTGTTCGGTGGCCCGATTGCACCTACTCTTGCAAGCTTTGGAATGACTCCACTTCTAGCAGCTGTATATGTAGGTGCTATGCAGAACATATTCAGCAAGAGTGCCAAGTACAGTTTGTTTGATCCCTGCAAAGAAATGGCCTACATTCCATTGGATGAGGATACCAAGGTTTAATTGCTATACGCTTCTCCATCATATTTATACACTAAATTGATGATATGAAACTTTCTGCCAAGTTCTTCTAAACTGTTATTACAATTATTGTTGCCACATCTACTTCTGCTGAATTTTCTTTGCATTCCTCGCTGCAGGTTAAAGGAAAGGCAGCCATTGATGTTGTGTGCAACCCATTGGGGAAGTCTGGAGGTGCCCTTATTCAGCAATTTATGATCTTAAGTTTTGGGTCACTAGCAAATTCAACCCCATACCTCGGAGGAGTGCTTCTGCTGATTGTTTCAGCCTGGCTAGCAGCAGCCAAATCGTTGGATACCCAGTTTACTGCATTGCGGAAAGAGGAAGAACTGGAGAAAGAGATGGAAAGAGCAGCCGCTGTTAAGATACCAGTGGTAGCTGAGAATGACGGTGGAAATGGCTCTCTTGCAACTGGTTCACCCTTGAGTCCATCCTCAGGTGACTCCTCAAGTAGTCCATCTGAAGCCTCATCCCCTCGCAATATTTGAAAAATGTTCTTCCTTTTGTTAAAAATTGTCCCACAGAATTGAGCAACAAGTAGAGCTCTTTTGGGAGCAGTGTTAGGTGAAACTATTTGTTGTAGGTTTATATATAAGCTCATAGAATAAACATGCTAGCTACTTTCTCAGTCACATAAATTTTTTGTCCTCTTAGATCAGATGAATTTCTTTACCTGTTATCATGGTTTACTGTTTAGTGAACCGCATTTCTTTTCCTATGAAAGATAGAAGTTCGTTTCAGTGTTATGTAATATCTATTTCCCTCTTTCTTCTATGCCCTTCATTGGGTTTTTGGTGATTAGGATCAAGGGTGTGGGCTTGGTCTTGGATTTGGGCTTCATGCAGCCCACAAATGATCATTCCAAGGTATAACAAATTGTCTTGGGAAAGGAAAAATAAACCCTACCTGTTCTTCACAAGTATATAATTGTGTTGAGGCTATATAACTATTTAAAACAAGCATGTTCACCTCATGGTGTCAAACTCATTCACTTAATATTCTATGCCTCAGCACCCTTCACCACTCTTGTTGACAGTTAAGGTATTCCTATTATTGACACCCTCTATCTAATATATCTATAACGGTAACTTTTTAAATATTTTCTATTTCAGAGAACTTCATAATAATATTTATTGTTATGGAATAATTATAAAATAGAAGGATTTTAAATAGTTGTTTTTATTGCACCCGGTGATTTTTTCTGAACTTCTGTAAAATGTTGGAAGTGTCTAAAATGTGCATACGTGGATTCTGGTGTGGAATTAGAAACATGTTTTTGAATTACACAATTTGCAATCTTAAACAAGAAGCTTAGTTTTATTAATTTGTTGATTGCCCAATCCAAAAAATATCAGAATCGTTCAACCAGAAATCTTCTTTACAATACCATATGAATTCTTTTTCTGCTGGTTCATGAAGATAGGAAAAAAAACATGAAGGTGTAGAAACCAAAACTTCAATTTAGTATTTCTCAAAAATAGAGTCTGAGTGAGGCAGATGGAACAAAATAATAAATACAACAAGGGGACCGATGCAGTATTGCCTACAGTTTCACGTGTCTGCTTCAAAACTGACAAGAATGATCACAAGCTATGGCCTTACTTTGTGGTGCCATACAACAACTTTGGATTCTTTTTGTTTTTTTTTTTTTGTTTTCTTCCTCTTCTATTTCAACTTTAACACTATAATGCCATTTCTACTCTCTTTTATTTATTAATCTCTAACATAGTTAGTTAGTTTATATATTTTCTTTAAAGAGAGATGTGTTTAAAATGTACTTTTCTGTAACGGTTATAATATAAGTTCTTGGTTCTTAATGGGGTAGTAGTTTGACCTTAAAATGAACCCAATCTTTTACCCTTTAATACCTTTTGTTGAAAAAGGGTGATGAGTTTGATTGAATCTCTGCACATAATATAATCATGACCTTATGGACAGTGATGCTATGTTATCTTGCTTGCTGCTACAAGATTTTTTTGACAGAAAGTTAAGTTACTATTCTTAGTGCTGAATCATTGATGAATGCCCTACGCAGACATATTTTGAACCCTCATTCAATGCTTTCTTCCGTCCACTTTTCTATCTTTCTGTGCACAACACTGAGGAAGTAAGTGGTATCAAAAAAAATAAAAAAATCAGCAATATTCACTCAGCATTTCCATATAAAGCAAGCAAACTGAGTATTGCTGCTTCTTTTTGCCTATCCATATATTGGATTCCTGGTAGATAATGTAATTGGGACAAAGTCCAAACTCCTTAGGTACACATGAGAATGAGAGAGAACAAAGTGGTCCGTTTCAAGTGCCTTTCAACTTAAGGGCGCCATAATTAATTTTGTTCTCTACGCAGAGGAGGATGTGAGCAAAATGCATGCTGTCTGGCATAGGAAGAGAATAAAAAGTTGCCCGAGTGGTCCTATAGTCCTACACCTATCTATTTCAGAAGGCCTTATCCATCAATCTTCTTCATTCCTACCTTCTTCTGCTAAGAAAATCTCATTTCAACAAGGTCAAAAGAATAAAAATCTGATTATTCTTGACATATAATGCAACATGCCCGAGACAGCTACCACACCAACCGATTCCTCCTCTACTAGTCTATTTGAGCTTCTCACCGAAATGAAGAAGCAATCTTGTCCAGAATCACTCACCTTACAAGCAAAATCACCCTCCCAATACTCCTCCGAATGCTGGTTCGACGATGCATGCATCTTGGACATGGATTACTTCGTGAAGACCCTTTCTGGCATCAAGGCCAAAGGTGTTCGTGCAGACCTTATTGGCTCCATCATCACACACTATGCCTCCAAATGGCTCCCTGATCTTTCTGCAGGTACAAATTGTTAGATAGTTCTGTACTATGTCACTATTGGTTTATTCTTCTAACTAACATTTACATATAGCACATTTAAATTTTGCAATTTACAAGAAAAATGCATAACTCTTGTTTACATGTTACTGCAAGATTAAACAGAGATTAGGACTTAAAAATTTCTTTTCTGTAGGTGATATGGTGGAAAAGGGTCTCACCCAATTCGAGGAATCACAGGAAAGCGTGACGGCTTCATGGATGAAGAAGAGGTTCTTCGTGGAAACCTTGGTGGGTGTTCTGCCTCCTGAGAAAGATGCAATTCCATGCAACTTTCTGCTTAGGCTTCTGAGAACAGCCAACATGGTTGGGGTTGAGGGTACCTACAGGCAAGAGCTTGAGAACCGTATTTCGTGGCAGTTGGACCAGGCTTCGTTGAAGGAGTTGGTGATTCCATCTTTCAGCCACACTTGTGGCACTCTCTTGGATGTTGAGCTTGTCATTAGGCTGGTTCAGAGGTTCGTGAGTTTGGACAGTGAGGGAGCTAAGAGCGTTGCTTCTATGATTAAGGTGGCTAAGCTAGTTGATTCCTACCTCGCTGAGGCTGCTGTGGACGCCAATTTGAGCTTGAACGACTTCGTTACCCTTGCTGCCGCTCTTCCTAGCCATTCAAGAGCAACGGATGATGGCTTGTACCGAGCCATTGATACCTATCTTAAAGTATGCCCTCTTTTATATTTCCAAATGAGTGCTGATATAATGAAAACATCTATCAGATTACAACTGAAAAGAGAAACTAACTTTTTTTTGAAATGAAACAATGGACCAAATCACAATTATAAAGTGATGTCTTTTAATTTCTAGTTGTAGTAACATTTCTCTTTTCAAATTTGTTGAATACTACTTCCTAATCAGGAAACAAAACAAGACTATGAATTAGTAAAAATAACCAAATTAGGAAATTGCACATAAAGCTAATCAGGTGAAAACTGGTGTAACTGTTTGACTAATTTAACCTTGATTATCATTCTACATACACCATTACTTCACAGTTTCTTTCCAAATTCCACCCCAAAATATAAAACAAAAGACTCAGCAAGCAATGTAAGTTAGGATTGCATCAATTCATTTAAAGAGTTAATCTCTCTCAACATATATACTCTTTTATACACAGTTTTAGGAATTAACAGAGTGATGAAAGCTAATGATGACTTGAGATGTAAATGAGCATTCTAACTTTGGGTGGCAAATACACTGTGCAATGGCAGGCACACCCAGCAGTGTCAAAGCAAGAAAGGAAGGGTCTTTGCAGGTTAATCGACAGCAGAAAACTGACCCCAGAAGCATCACTCCACGCAGCACAAAACGAACGATTTCCAGTGAGAGCAGTGATTCAGGTGCTGCTTTCCGAGCAGAGCAAACTGACACGCCACGTGGATTGGAGCGGTTCCTTGGTGAGTGGGACAAGAAGCCCCAGTGCGTTGGACTTGCCAACACGGTGTCTCTCCAAGCGCGAGGTGAACGCTCAACAGCACGAGATAAGGAAGCTGAAGGACGATGTGTACAGGTTGCAGAGCCAGTGCAACGCCATGCAGGCACAGATGGAGAGAATGGTGGAGAAGAAGAAGGGGTTCTTCAAGTGGAAGAAGTTTGCTTTTAGCAAAGCTGAACACGAAAAAATGGAACAAGTGCTTGAAGGGAATGGAATGCACACGCCTGCGGGTCTGAAAACCAGATTGGTGAATGCAAAAGGTAGCAAGAACAACAATGCTCACAAGTGGAGGAAATCCATGTCGTGAAACCACAGACACTGTACCAAGAACACAACTTAGTTTGTTATATTATATTGTTCAGAAGATTAATTTATTGTTTATGTTGGTTCATTGGTGATTGAAATAATGTAAGATCAGCTTTTGTATCTGGAATGATAGCTTGAACTGAAATGTTATGATTGTACAATAATAACTAGAATTTTGAGTTTGTTTAGGTGTTTGTTGTGTTTGAGAGTTTACTTTGAATAGATTGAACTCTGGGCAAAATTCTTCCTTGCAGTTTGGACAATGGTTGATAAGATTAATTAAATAAATGGGGCAGAAAAGAATAAAAATACATAATAACAATTTCATAATATAATTTGTACTTATTTACTAAAATATATAATATTTAAATATAGAATTAATATATTTTCGAGCGGGTTATGAAAATAGTTATATCTATAAGCACGAGGATACTAGGAAGGTGATAGATAAATAAACATAAGATTAGATTCTCTCTGAAAAACCAAAAGAAAAATTTCACTTTCTCCACACCAAGAGATATGTTAGTTATATTGGGCTTATTAGTTCACCTTCTGTTGATGTGATTAGACATTTTTTTTACGTCGAGAGTGACAACTCGTACGTGAGACAATATATTATGGGTGATCCGATAACGGTCTGATAGCAGGTGAACTAATAAGTCCAATAAATACTTCTAGGATAGGTTTGAAAATGACTTTGATACCATATTAAGAAGTGAACTTTATTAACTTCATAAAACTGCGGCTTATGAAATGAGGTTTGTATCTACTTATATACTATCAAATGTTCTAATCTCTAGTCGACGTGAAATCTCCAACATATCTAATGGCTTCTCTTATGAGATATTTGTTGGATCTTGGTTTGTTTTGGCTTTTACTTTTTGCACCTTGCCATTATTAAATATATTTCATATATTTTGGGTCTATTTATTCAACTTTGACACAATTTTTTTTAGTGAAAAAAAAGTAAAAATGGTAAAAGCTTGAATATCTATATTAAATATTCTTATGTATAAAGTAGAAGTTGTAGTTGATAAAGATAGATATTATAAATATACACATAGAAACACATTCCACCACGAAAGAAATTGCTGATGTATTATTGTAGACTCTGTTGGTGACTTGACAAAAAGTAATGAAAATTATTAATTATCCTAAACACCCCATTCCTAAAAAATCTACTTAAAATAATCTTTCACACCAGAATCTAATATTAAGGGTAATATAGTATTGAAAAAGTAAACTTTTACAATCATATAAAAAATTAGAAGTGGATTTAAATGGACCCAAATTTAGCTCATTACACTGTTTTTTTTTTCTCTTCACCTTTAGGTTTTTTTTTTTCATGTTCTGGGTGAGTCATCTTCAACCAATTGCTCGATGAAACACATTTGTTTGTGCAACAAATTTTGATTCATGGGAAGATCATCGATGTAGCCAAATCATGATCACATCTTACAATTATTATAATCTATCCTTTTCAGTGGAAACCAAACAAGTCTTCTTCATCCCTAATTTCGTGCCACAATATCACACCACCATACCATGTGTTTTTAGTAAAAAATAGAATACATAATAGAAAAAACATATATTATAATATAATGAATTTTCTCATCAACTTTTTTTATACGTACAATTTTCTTCAATACGATTGAAAGAAAAATATGAGTGTAATCAATATTATATTTTATTAATATAGAAATGATGGAAACAGAAATAGATTTTAAAGGGAGAATTGGACTTTATTACGTAAGCAAAATTAGAAAAATAAAGGAAGGAAGAATAAGCCATAAATAACAAGTAAAGGCACAAGGCATTGAAATAGAAAGAGACGAAGTAAAAAATTAAAAAATCTTAAATTCGAGATTCCATTTTATGCCGCAACGTAACGTAAGCACAATTATATCTCAGTGCTTCTCTCATCATACAAATGCCACTCACTTTCCTTTTTCTACTTTTTTAGGGAATTCTCTTCAACACATAAAAAACATACTTTCCATTCACAACTAAAAACCATCAATAAAGATATACTATTTTTCTAAGTATTAACTTATTTTTATAAATAACAAAATAAAACATCAAATATAAATCATATAACTTCCAAATTAAAATTTCAAAAATAAATTATACTTCATCCAAACACCTATTAAGCACACTAACCCTGCCCATTTTTTATTCTAACCTAGCTGCAATCACATTATAAAAACTATACTATCTTCATTCGACTCGGTTCAATACCAAGAGGTTTATGATAATCATATAATTAGGAACAAATTTTAAGAAAAAAATACATCATTATTCAATATTACAATATTAATAGTATCTAGTGTTAAACAGTGAATATCAAAGTGTTTACCTGTATCAATTTGAAGTTCGTGAAAACAAAAGAAAGTGAAAGAAGAGCACGAAAATAATTAAATAAAAGAAGGAGATGGAGACCGATTGAGAGAAAAAAAAAACAATTGTTGTATTATTAAAAAAAAATTATAATATAATATTTTATTAGAAAAAATAGGTTGTAAGGTTGAAGGTTTATGAGTGGTATCAAAACAAGTTTTTACTAATTTTGTAGTACAACCCATAAAAACAATCAACACCATTTGCCCTCAAATATGTCATCCTCAATCTCCGACGAACACCGCGAAATGTCAACCACCACCACTCCTCTCCTCCCCCGCAACCGGTGGCTCCCCTCCTCCGTCAAACTGAAAACAACCCTTTTCTCAGAGCTCTCCGGCGCGGTGGGTGACTTAGGAACATACATACCCATCGTGCTGGCTCTGTCTCTGGTCAACAACTTGAATCTCACTACCACGCTCGTCTTCACTTCGCTCTACAACATCGCCACCGGCTTGCTCTTCGGCCTCCCCATGCCGGTCCAGCCCATGAAGTCCATCGCCGCCGTCGCCATCTCCGCCTCGCCCCCGCTCACCGTCGCCCAGATATCCGCCGCCGGCCTCTCCGTCGCCGCCGTCCTCCTCCTCCTCGGAGCCACCGGCCTCATGTCCGTCCTCTACCGCTACCTCCCACTGCCCGTCGTCCGCGGCGTCCAACTCTCCCAGGGCCTCTCCTTCGCCTTCTCCGCCGTCAAATACATTCGCTACGACCAAGACCTCGCCAAATCAAAATCCGGCCCCGCGCGCCCCTGGTTCGCCCTCGACGGCGTCGCCGTCGCCCTCGCCGCCGTCCTCTTCCTCGTCCTCACCACCGGCGCCGGCGACGACCCACCACCGCCACAACAACAACAAGAAGAAGAAAATGAAAACAGAGTCAGCGTTAGCCGGAGATTGAGGGTTTTGTCAACTGTACCTGCGGCGTTGATAGTGTTTTTGTTTGGTCTGGTGTTGTGTTTTATCAGCGACCCTTCGATTTTCGGAGATCTTAGGTTTGGGCCCTCGAAGATTTCGGTGGTTAAGATTACCTGGGAAGATTTCAAAGTTGGATTTGTCAGCGCCGCAATTCCCCAGATTCCGTTATCCATTTTGAATTCAGTTATTGCGGTTTGTAAGCTGTCGGGGGATTTGTTTCCCGAACGTGAAGCTTCGGCGATGCATGTTTCGGTGAGTGTGGGAGTTATGAACTTCGTGGGGTGTTGGTTCGGAGCCATGCCTTGTTGCCACGGAGCGGGAGGTTTGGCGGGACAGTACAGGTTCGGAGGTAGGAGTGGTGCTTCGGTGGTTTTCCTTGGGATAGCGAAGCTGGTGCTTGCTTTGGTGTTTGGGAACTCTCTTGGAAGAATCTTGGGTGAGTTTCCGATTGGGATTCTTGGGGTGCTTTTGTTGTTTGCAGGGATTGAGTTAGCTATGGCGACCAGAGACATGAACACTAAACAAGAGTCGTTTGTTATGCTTGTTTGTGCTGCTGTTTCACTCTCTGGTTCCAGTGCTGCTTTGGGTTTTTTTGTTGGCATTGTTCTGTTCTTGCTCCTCAAATTGAGGGAGCTTGAATGTGGAGGTTTTCCCTTTGGGTTTTGCTCATCCAAAACCACCAACTCTTCTCTCCAAGAACATCATGCTACCTTAATTGCCTAGACAACAATTCTTATGTAATTATTTGCAATTTGTCTATGGTCCAGAAAATGATCACCAATGTTGTGATCATGTGGGAATGTTTGTGTATTGGTATTGTTTTAATGTTTTTGAGTTAGGGTGTACACTATACAACTATATGTAGTAACAATATATTAGAGTTTGTTTATCCATTTTGAATAAAGGACTTTTTGAAAATACTCTCGACTTAACACTTCATGATTAAAAAGTGTTTGGATTTACTCATGTTACTTTGATAATTATATCCTAAAACATACTAATTTATAATTCTGATTGTAATTTCAAAATTATTTTATTTCAAATTTTAATATAAAGTTATTTTTCTTTTCAGTTATAATCTGGTGCAAGAAAAAACCGTAAATCCTAAATTTATATAAAATTCTTAAAGCTCAAAATGAATTGCTCACAATTTATACTTCTCACTCATTTTGTTAGTGGATAAACAAACAACATACATTTAGATATTAGTAGTCCACAATTAGTAGTAATAATATTCAGAAATTTACTTTACATTTAAGTTAACTTTATAAAATTGATAGTAATATGATAGGTTTAACAAATTTTAGTTAAGATATACTTTAAATAATTTTGATACCATATTAGAAAATTAATTTTAAGTCGGACTTAATCTTGTAAAAGTAAAATTTAAATAAATTTACATAATATAAAATATTTTTATCTTTAATTAATGTGAAATATTTAATAATTTTTTTATTTATTAAACTATATAATGGATGGTTGAATAGTGGATGAATTTTAAAAGTATTTGAAGTAAAAGATTGATCTTTTACAAAAGAAATATTAAAGTGATTAGTGAAAGACATTTAATTACTTATTCCATTAACTGTGGTTAGTTGACTATTAGTTGTAACTAATAGTCTATGTTACACAATCCCTCACTGATTTTTATTTATTAAATCTATTTATTTCAATTTTAAATTCATCTCACATTATTATCTTTTTTTGTTTTTCCCAAACAAATTGACCTTTCACCAAATGATAGGTGGTTGCTTTTGTATGGGCAAACGTAACGCAAGAGGAACAGAAAAAGTCAAAGGTTTTAGAAGAGATACCAAAGTTGAAAGAGAATAAAGTGGAAGGTCAAAATTTCTATTAATGAAAAATAAAAATAAAAGAAACATAACAAAAATGAACATTAAATACGTATAAAATAATATAATGAATTTTACAATTCTTTAAAATGACTTTTTTTTATTGCATAATGATTATTCTGTAATATATATAATTTGGAAAGGTTATTTCAAAATGTATATATTTATATTTACTTAAACCTGTTTTTGATTCTCATATATTTATTAACAAGTAATTTTGATATTTATGAAAACTTAATATTCATTTTTTTACAATTATACAATTTTAATACAATTAATATACCCTACCCTATTTAAGCCAAGAGGCCCTACTGAGTTTGGATATTTATTAAATATACCCTACCCAATTAATACACATACCTCTATTTCCTTTTCTTTCAAAATAACTTTATAATTTTATCTTCAACAATTTCAAATTGAAACCATTCATTAAAAAAAATCAAAGAATTCATGTAATAGTTAAACAAAACATTTATTAAATTATAATTTTATATTAAGTTTTATTAAAATTGCAAGTTGTTATCATTGTCTCATGAAAAACAGTTTATATTTTTACTGAGGATATAATTCATATATTTTTTGACAGTAATATAATTTATATAGTATTCTATCAACATTTGATTTTACATATAGTACAATAATAATTTTTGGTTTGTTATAGTCTGTAACAAATATTAAATAAGATTATAATTTGTTTTGTTCTTATCTTATTCTTATACTAATTAATTATGTATAAGCAAGCATAATTTAATAAAGAGTTAACAGATACAGTGGATTTATTAAATTTAGTTCATACATGGCCTTTCGATTTCTTTAAATATTCTCCAAAAAAATGTGGTTGATAAATGATAAATACCCGCCACCAAACTAAGAAATTGAAAATTAAAAAAAAAATGAATATTGTCTTTCGATTTTTCCAAAATGAAAAAAAAAGGAAAAAAAATAGTTTGGATCTGGAAGAGGAAGACCAAGCAGAGGCAAAAGCTTCTACTTCAATTCAATTGAAGTCTTTGATCTTACGTTAAAGTCCATTGTTGCTTCTTTTTCTATGTTCCTATTTCCTAATCCAAATCAACTCATGTTTTCACTGTCCATTGTTGATCCGTGTCTGATTCAGGTTTGTCCTCTCACTTGTTTTGGACTTGATGATGAGTTTGTCTTGACTTGTAATGTTTTTGTTTCGTCTCTTTAGATCTTCTCTGACACTCTGATCTGTGGTTGATTTTTTGTGCTGCCTGCATTTTCACGCGTAGTAGTGGTAGTCGTGTCGTGGATGTAATGGAGTTCGATTTTTCGTTGAATCTCGACAAAAAACCATCTGGGTCATTTAGTTTTCGGGATTTGTCAGGAAAAGTTAGAATCTTTTTGTCACCCGGAATCATGAAGTTTCCATTTTCAGCCATTGTTGTCCTTTGGTGTGTTTGTGGCCTGTTGGGGGTACTTGTTCACGCAAATTCACGTTTCCCTGAGGGAATGTATGGTTTTGAGAGGAACTCCCATGTGACCTTCAAGTATGATCGCATGAGTGAAGTTCAGAAACAGTGTGCTTCTGTGTTGTCTGCTTCATCTGAATTGAGATATGAATATAGTGTTAGTGGTATAAAAGGAGAGTTTTCTTTTGTGAATGGGGATTGGAGGCAGGATGGGGGTAAGTTTCCCATAATGCCATTTGATGCTAGCAAATCTCCTGGAACATTGTCTGAAGACCGTGCTTCGATGAACTTGGTCTCATTTTGGGTATCGGATGTTGATCTTGACCACCGTGTGAAGAAGTCAATTCCTATCAATGGTTTCATGGTGATTGGCATTACTAGAGATGGTAATTTTGTGGACAATGCATTTGATGGGAATCCTGAGTTTCGTTTGTGGCCAAGCCATTCTCAGCTCTCAATCCCCTTTCAAGGGATTTACACTGAATCAAGGAAAAATGGTGGGGAAAGGGTATTGTGTTTGTTAGGGAACACTATGCTTCCAACTCGAGAGGCTGACCCTGCCAACCCGTGGCAATGGATGAAGAATCCGGGTGACATACCGTTGTCAGAAGATGATCAAATTCTGCTTGTTCTTCGCTATCCAATGACATTCACATTAACAAACAGGATGATCAGTGGAGAGCTAAGAAGCTTGAATCGGGAGTCCAATTCTAAATACTTTGATGTTGTTCACATGTCATCACAGTTGGGCAAGTCAGCAAAGTACACATTTGGCTCACAACAGATTGTATCCAAAGCATGCAATCCGTACCCAGTTAAAGATAACCTGACGGATGATGGAATCAGTGTCTACAAAGGGGCAAGGTTTTGTGAAATCCTTGAAGAAATTACTAGAGAAAAACCTTTGTCTGTGGTGCCAAACTGGAGATGTAATGGCACAGATGATTTCTGCAGTAAATTAGGTCCTTTTTTGTCAGATAAGGAAATCAAATCAACTGATGGAGGCTTTCAAGGTGTTAAACTTTATATGCAGGATGTTATCTGTGAGCAAGAAGCTAGCAAGAGTAATACTGGTTCTACTAGGGTATCAACTGTTTTCAGAGCAGTTTCTCCATCAGAGAATGAGTATACTGCAGCAAAAAGATCTGGGCCTAGCACGTCTCTTGCTGCAGAAGGGTTTTGGAAGTCTTCTAGTGGACAGCTTTGCATGGTTGGTTGCCTAGGAGTTGTTGATGCCAAAGGGAGTAACTGTAATACTCGGATCTCTATGTATATTCCTACCACTTTTTCCTTAAAGCAACATAGTATTATTTTGGGAACTATGTCTCCCATTAGTAACAGTAGTGCCTTCTTTCCACTATCGTTTGAGCAACTTGTGCTACCTTCAGAACTCTGGAACTATTTCAAGCTCACTAACCCAAATTACAAGTACTCCAAAACTATTTTGGCTGGTGCTGTCCTAGAAAAAAATGAGCCCTTCAGTTTTACAACTGTCATCAAGAAATCATTGCTAACATTCCCCAAACTTGAGGACAATGAGGCATTCCAAGATAGTCTGTCTCTTCTTGCAGAAGATCTCACTTATCATGTCTCTGGATTTCCTGAACATTTGGCTAATGTCTTGACCCCAAGAGTTGACATTCAACTGGAGATTCTCTCCACTGGTCCCTTGTTTGGACGCTATTGGTATGCTAAAAATGGTTCAACATCTGAACAGGAAACGCCATATCATGCCACGGCTGCTGAATATACAGAAAAACAACTTCTTATAAATGTATCTGCACAACTCAGTCTTGCTGGAAAAGGCTACAGTAACTTCTCTGTGCTTTTTCTGGAGGGTCTTTATGATCCACATGTTGGAAAAATGTATCTAATTGGTTGCAGAGATGTGCGAGCTTCATGGAACGTCTTATATCAGAGTTATGATCTTGAGGCTGGAATGGACTGTTTGATTGAGGTGGTTGTGGCTTATCCTCCTACCACAACTCGGTGGCTAGTCGATCCCAGAGCCACAATATCAATAGAAAGTCAAAGGAGTGATGATGATTCCCTTAGATTCGATCCAATAAAACTCAAAACGTTTCCAATCATATACAGGAAGCAACGTGAGGATGTTCTCTCACGCAGAGGTGTTGAAGGGATTCTTCGACTCTTGACACTTTCATTTGCAATTGGGTGCATTTTAAGCCAACTGTTTTATATACAGCATAGTGTGGATTCTCTTCCATATATATCTCTAGTGGTTCTAGGTGTTCAAGCTCTTGGGTATACCATTCCTTTGGTCACAGATGCAGAGGCACTCTTTAAGAAAATGGTTTCTGAATCTTATGATGTGTCATCTAGTGAATTAGAGAGCAGTGAGTGGCTCCATGTCATTGATTACACTGTGAAACTGTTGTTGATTGTATCATTGCTGATAACTCTGCGACTTTTTCAGAAGGTATGGAAGTCTCGCATCAGATTGCAAACACGTTCCCCTCTTGAGCCACATCGAGTCCCCAGTGATAAAAGGGTATTTCTTTGTACCTTCTTCATGCATGTGATAGGGTATGTTATTGTTCTGATAATTCATGGCACAAAGAGCAGCAAGAAGAATCTCACAGGAGAGACATATTTGGTTGATGGAGGAAATTCTCATCCATTGCCGGGATGGGCAACAGAATTGGAGGAATATGTTGGTCTTGTTGAAGACTTTTTCTTGCTTCCTCAAATTATTGGGAATCTATTCTGGCATATCGATTGCAAACCTCTCAGAAAACTATATTTTGTTGGAATCACTGTGGTCAGACTTCTTCCTCATATATATGATTGCATTCGGGCTCCAGTTTCAAATCCTTACTTCTCTGAGGACTCTGAATTTGTCAATCCAAATTTGGATTTTTACTCCAAATTTGGGGATATTGCTATTTCTGTGACTGCTATTATTCTTGCAATTGTGGTCTATACTCAACAAAGATGGAGCTATGAGAAGCTGAGTCAGTTTCTGACATTTGGAAAGTATAAGCTTCTCCCAACTTTCAGATACCAAAGATTGTCTTCTAGAGCTTGTGAATCTGAACTAGTCCCTGGTATCAATGGTGGTGCTGCAAAAGAGAATGAGCAAGTTGATGTAGAGTGATGTAAACTTAAGAATTACTGACTAACAACAGCTGTTGTACTCCCATGTATGAAAAGTAGGTAAGAGTTTTGGGTGGATGTATTATTTTGTATGAGGTTGCTCACGTACTGAATAATCAAGTGAATTTTGTTGTGGTTATACACTCTTCAACTTCTTATGCTTTTTTTCTCCAATCTTTGCTCTCATGAATGAATTTATTTATGTATTATGAGCTGTGCGGCTCGAACATTTCTCTTAAATGACGTGTCCGTGTCGGACACACGTATCGGACACCGACACTAGTACAACACTCATAAGATACGTATCTTATCGGTGAAGTCTCTAATTCAAAAAATATTTGTTGGATTATTGGTATTTCTAGCACGATTCTAACACAATTCTAAAAATGATAAATATATTAATTTTCTAAAATCTCAAATTTATTGTATAAATTTTTAGTATGATTATAAAAATAAAGAACAAATTCTTTTGAACCCTGTCATGAAAAACATCTTTCTGTTAAAAAAAACTGAATATACTTGTATACATAAATCTTTATTTTCAATTTATATAATTCATAATTATATAATACATAGATCCGTGTCTCCATATCTTACATTTTAAAAATTATACGTATTTTTTGTATCCGTGTTCGTGTCCGTGTCTGCACTACATAGATTATGAGTTCTTTGATACACGAAAGGTTAGGAGTGGAAGTTTAATCCAAACAGACAAATTGTATGAAGTATAATCAAGCATAATATATCATACTCTTTTAGCTTCCTGCATTCTTTGGATATAAACTGTCAACACCCAAAACTACTCCATAGAATTCTATATCTTACAGGATAAAATAAGTTTTTGGCATATGAAAATATCATGGTTTTTTAGTTCATATAAAAGTTACTTATTTTGTAATCTTTATATATAATAAAGACAAAAAATTGTAATAAGATAGTAAAATCAGACCACTTAGTTAAATAGACTAAAGGATAAAGAAAACTTTGTAGGAACTAGAGTAAAAATCATTAGGTATCAAAACATGTGCAAGCATATCTAATTAGCTTGATGAACTTTTCTGTAATGATGTGAGTTGTGGTACTGCATAATGGTGGCTTGATTTACTGTTATTGTGCCTTATTTTTGAACTGCATCTTCTAAAAATTGAGTTGAGATGCTCGATGGCTTAAAAAAAACTTATTTAAAGTAAAATGAGCTTAAAAAAGGTTTTCAGGAGGGTTATTAGCCACTTTTATACGCCTAATCAAATACTTTCAAATTTTAGCTGAAGTGTTCATGGGAAAATACAAGTTTAACATTCTCTGTAAATAGACTGCAATAAAAGCATTTGTAGAAAAAAATAAAACTTAAAAATTTAAATATGTTTCTGTCTCCAATAAATTTCTAATTTTTCTTTTCTTCCTTAATATTTAACTTTTGGTTTTTTATTCATAATAAATTTTTATTTTGTTTTTATTTCTAAGTGTTATCTAAATCAATTTGTTTCACGTTTCAAAGTGATATTTAAACAAATTTAGAAACCAATAACAAAGTAAAAAAAATAAATTAGAGAAGAAAAAAATTATTATTCTTTTATTGAAGACCAAAAGCAAACTTAAAAATTTATGAGAGATTACAAAAATTCAAGCACATTTTCGTGTATTAATAGTATAGGGATAATCTTTCATTCTCTCTTTATCCAATATTTACAAAGTTTACTAAGATCATATTTTCTTACCTACTTCCGACCTCAAATTTGTTAAGAAGATATCATTAAGGTCAATTACCGCATGTGACATATTATCCGTTTTAGAGTCAGGAGCTCCATCACGATCACTATAAGAAAATTATTAAATAGAAATTAATTTTAGAGAACAAAAGTAATTAGTTGCTATATTGACAAAATTAGATACAACTAAAAAAATTATTGATATTTAAATTAGTTTCTATTATTGATAGATAGCTTCTAATTGGTATCTAATATCTAATTTTGTCAATATAACAATTGATTATTTTTTGTCTTTAAAATTGATTTCTATTTAATGATTTTCTTGTAGTGGATTTTGTCCTTAAAAGTAGTGGATTTTGTCCTTAAAAGGATGCCTTAAAGGGTTAAGAAAGGGATATGTATTTAAATTATTCTTGACCTCGACTCTTGTGAGACTATTGAGCGTACTGGAACAAACCTCAAGTTGAGCTTTAAGGGGAACGGATTCCCCCTAGTTGAGAGCTAAGGAAATAATAATTCATCTTTGAAACTACTTTTTCCTTGGAGAACGAGGATTCATTTTTGGAATCTATTCCATTACGTCCAAAAGTGTCACATCATTTAAGAGTCGACGCCAAAGACAATTTAAATACATCTTCATTCCTTAATATTTCAAGACGACTTGTAAGGAAAAGATCATAACGGAGTCTCAAGCTCCAAAACAGATAATACTTTGAATACAGTGATTGACTCTAGTAATCCTATCTTAATGAACTTGAGGTTAAATTTTTTTCGAAAAGAGGGTGCATCCATAGACTCATATATATGAAATATTATATTATGGATACTAGTAGACCTATTTAAATTAGTCTTAATTTTGATTGATAAGTAATATGAGATTTTGTTTTATTGCACATAAAACATTAAATATAAAACCTAATATTTGGTAACCTACCAAACTCTTCCATGTGAGTTGTGTTTGGTCTAGTATGGTTTTCGGGTGGATTTTGGTGTGAACGTTCAGCTCCCTTTTGTAGAAAAAAAAAAACTGTACCGTTAGTGTTTCTCATGCGACAATAGACTAAGTTTAGCCAACATCGTGTAGTTGGTCCACCACATAAGCTAAACGTTAGATTCGATCCTCCTAACGTTGGACTTATTCGAGAATACCCTACCTAATTTTCTAGATTGTCGTTGCGCTTCTTAAATTGATCAACATCTTCCACGTAAATCTAATTACTTTTTTTAACATTAGAATGTTAAAAGTAAAAGTGTTTTGATCAAGCACTGTTTTGAAGTAACTATCTATAAACTCTCGACCCATGTCTCTTCTTCTATGATCTTTATACAATTAACTACATCTTAGATCTAATCTAGGAGACGAGTACACGAATCTATATATGTATTAGAATCGTGATAGAATGATCAGAAATTCAATAAATATTTTTTGAATTGGATACTTATATGAGTGTTGGTCTCCGATACATGTATCCACTGCATTTAAGAAGGGTGTCCGAATCTCAAGTTTTTCTTTCCCAAAACATTTTTCCATACAAGTGTATTTAAAACTGTAATTAATACAGACAACATCAGAGCAGATAAATTTATGATGAATCTAAATATACGAAACTTCACTGTCACAGTGATTGGAAGACATAATCTGCAGGAGAAAGTGAAAAGTATTACCATGGTAAATGATATGAGATGCATTTAATGAGACTCAACTTTCAACCTTCAACAACATCCATTCATCCAAAGCAAAATTCGGTTGTAGCACTAATACCGGCCATTAACACGTAGAAGAAGAAGTACTATCATTGTCAGTAACCAAAATAGCATGCATGCATTAATGCAACGGCTTGACTCTAGGGGTTTCTCACAGGACATACACCTTCCACCTGCTATGTTTATCAAACTAGTTTTGACTTTTTCCTACTTCAATGTGAGAACACAATTGGGCAAAGAGAATTCTAAGTTGAGAACAAAACTTCTGCATAAGAAAGAGTAAACAGTTATCTGTGTATATAACCACACACTTTCCATTTTCGTTGTTAGGAAAACTGAGAACACATCAGAGAAAACTAATGTTCTTTTTTCATATTTACTTTAGCACTTGCTCTTGCTGCTGTACATTTGAACTAGCTATAAAAAGCACTGTTCTTTAGTGTTCATCTCGCATCATAGAAGTTTGTGAGTGCATGTGTGAAGTTGCAAAGGTTGTGGTGTTGTAGTTTCCTTGAAGAGGGCATGGAGGGGAGTGATATATACAGAGCAAGGAATAGTTTACGTGCGAGCAGTTCTACTGCATGGAGAAGGAGCATAATGGAGGGTTTTTCGAGGTCATCTCAGCATGAAGAGGGAGCTGATGAAGAAGCTCTGAAATGGGCTGCACTTGAGAAACTCCCCACTTACAACCGTTTGAAGAAAGGGCTGTTGACCACTTCACGTGGTGTCGCCAGTGAGATTGACATAACTGAACTTGGATTTCGAGAAAGACAGAAACTTTTGGACAGGTTGATCAATGTTGCTGAAGAGGACAATGAGAAGTTTCTGTTGAAGCTCAAGGAACGGATTGATAGGTAAAGATTTATGCTTGTCTTTTACAATTTTTGGTTAGAGAAGTGATATATTGACAACTTAACCTTTTTCTAAAATTTCAACTTTTTATATAAAAAGACGAGAATACGTTGTATATTGGAGCAGGTTGTCAATGTATCATGATAATCCGTGATATGGTTTCTGTTGTGTTTTTATTTTGTTTCTGAAATGTGCTTTTTCAGAGTTGGGATTGATATTCCAACGATCGAAGTTCGATATGAGCACTTACATGTTGATGCAGAGGCTTATGTGGGAAGCAGAGCTTTGCCTACTTTTGTGAACTTTGTGACTAATATGGTGGAGGTACATTTGGAAGATTCTAGCTCTGACTTTTGTGTTTCTTTGTTTGAGTTTGCTTCACTCTCTTACAATTTTTCTCTCTCTGCTTGTTTAGAGTGTCTTTACTTCTCTCCATATTCTCTCAGGCAAAAAGAAACATGTTACTATCCTTAAAGACGTGAGTGGAATAATCAAACCTCGCAGGATGGCACTGCTTTTGGGTCCTCCAAGTTCAGGAAAAACCACACTCCTTTTAGCCCTATCAGGAAAACTTGATCCAAATCTTAAGGTGAAAAACAATTTTTGTGTTGTTTCCACTTTTGTGTATTAGAAGGTGGTGGTTTTTGGTTTAATTTTGATGCCTTTGTTGTGTGCTCTAGGCATCTGGGAGAGTGAGTTATAATGGGCATGGAATGGACGAGTTTGTTCCTCAGAGAACAGCTGCATATATTAGCCAGAATGATGTTCATATTGGAGAAATGACAGTGAGGGAAACCTTGGCATTCTCAGCAAGGTGCCAAGGAGTTGGAACACGTTATGGTTAGCCATTTGCCCTTTCTTTTTAATCAAACCATGCCTACTTTCACCATACCGATTTATTCGTGTTTAATGTGTGGCTTCTCTTCACTATTTGTTATGATCAAGACTTGCTATCTGAGTTGGCCAGAAGAGAAAAAGAAGCAAAGATCAAGCCTGACCCGGATATTGATGTCTACATGAAGGTAAAAAAGATGTTATTGATTAAAGATTAGGACATTTTATAGTATATAAATAGGTGCAAACCTCACCTTATAACCCAGTTTTATGAGGTTGAGTTAGACTTAAAGTCCACTTTCTTAATATGGTATACATTTTCGAGCCTATCCTAGCGATTGTTTGTTGGGCTTATCAGGTTACCTGCTATCGGACCATTCATAATATGTTGTCTCACGCATGAGCTGTCACTCTCGACTAGAGATTAAGACATTTCATGCTATATAAGTGGGTGCAAACCTCACTTTATAGGTTTTATGAGGTTGAATTATGCTTAAAGTCCACTTCTTCTTAATAGAAGATAAAATGATCAGTTCATGTTGCATTAATTTAAGCTAGCTCTGTAGCCATGGATATAATATCTCTGCATCTGATTGTCTTGTGATATACCAGGCAGCTGCAACCGGAGGCCAGGAGGCAAGTCTGGTAACAGATTATGTTCTGAAGGTAACACTTGAATAATGTCCTCTCATGCTTCAAAGAATAGTATAAATATATGCTTATGGTGCCTTCAAATATGCCAAATTTACTCTAAATTATGAAATGAACCGACAAATTGTTTACTTTTGATACTATGTAGATTTTGGGGTTGGATATATGTGCTGATACAATGATGGGGGATGAAATGTTGCGCGGTATATCTGGAGGACAGAGGAAACGGGTTACTACAGGGGAGATGTTGGTTGGACCAGCAAATGCTCTGTTCATGGATGAAATATCCACTGGTTTAGACAGTTCCACAACTTTTCAAATTGTGAAGTCTCTCAGGCAATATGTTCACATTCTTGATGGAACTGCAGTTATCTCTTTACTCCAGCCAGCACCAGAGACTTACGAACTTTTTGATGACATTATTCTTATATCTGATGGTCAAATTGTCTACCAAGGACCCCGTGAACATGTTCTTCAATTTTTTGAATCTGTTGGTTTCCAATGTCCTGAGAGGAAAGGTGTTGCTGACTTTCTACAAGAAGTAAGTCAAAGTTTTTCTTTTGCATCTCTCCTATGAAGTTTTTGCTGAAAGCCATGTAAAATAAAAAACTTAGAGTAATAAACAATAATGCACATATCATTATAAAGATTTTACAAATTACAATTCTCACATTCCATATGTTCATTGTAATAGAGATATGCACTTACTTGATTCATGAGATTTTCTATGTAAACCATTTCTTTAATCTTCTTTTCTTAATATATCTCTTTGACAATTCTTTTCTTGTCACATCTTTTATTGATGACCAACAGTGAAACTACCTTTTTTGCAAAGACATAACCTATGTCTATTCTTTCCTAATCTCCATCCGATAAGATTTTCATTAGGTATCATAAGATATATAACTTTTCACATTAGGACCTTTTACATAATTTTCTAACAAGCACATAAATCTGATGTCTTGTCACAGGTAACCTCAAGAAAGGATCAAGAGCAGTATTGGATGCACAGAGATGAACCATACAGGTTTGTAACTGTTACTGAATTTGCTGAGGCATTTCAGTCATTCCATGTTGGGAGGAGAATTGGAGAACAGCTTGCAACTCCATTTGACAAGTCCAAGAACCACCCAGCTGCGTTAACCACTGAAAGGTATGGCGTGAACAAGAAGGAATTGTTGAAGGCTAACATCTCAAGAGAGTATCTGCTCATGAAAAGGAATTCCTTTGTTTACTTCTTCAAGCTGTTCCAGGTGAGTTCTAGTCACTTTTTCTAAAACCATATTTTTCTGTTTACATCAAAAACAACTTTCAATGCACATTTTTTTTTCTGTTTCACCTTTGAATGGCTACTGATAAATGCTATTGAATTATAATCGTTCAATGCTGATATATTTGAAATTATAGTGATTTTGCTTACTTGGTTTCTACTCTTGATTTTTCTGTCTGTGCTTTGCATAGCTTACCACCTTGGCAATATTGACCATGACAATGTTTCTGCGAACTGAGATGCATCGGGATAACATGGGTGATGGAGGTGTTTATACTGGTGCTCTATTTTTCGCAGTAGTGATTCTTATGTTTAATGGGTTGGCTGAGATTTCAATGACCATTGTAAAGCTTCCTATTTTCTACAAGCAACGAGACCTTCTATTTTATCCTTCATGGGCATATGCCATTCCCTCATGGATCCTCAAGATCCCTATTACATTTTTAGAAGCTGCTGTTTGGGTATTTCTCACCTACTACGTTATAGGATTTGATCCAAATGTTGGGAGGTAAACGTGTTCCCTTCATCTATTTCGATTCAGTGAACACCATTTATGCTTTATTTGCTTGTAGTCTTTACTTTTGGTTTGAACTCTCATTCTTTATGTAGGTTTTTAAAGCAGTACCTTGTGCTACTACTGATAAACCAAATGTCTTCTGGTTTGTTCCGAGCTATTGCAGCACTTGGTAGGAACATGATTGTGGCTAACACATTTGGGTCCTTTGCACTTCTCATTCTTTTTGCATTGGGTGGCTTCGTTCTGTCAAAAAGTAAGTTCAATTAATAGTGCCACGAAGTTGTTTCTATCATCTCATAATGGTAGTTGATATGCACAGACACTTATGTGATACAGACACGAACACTGAGATATGTATAATCTCTAAAATTGTATTTCTTCGTTTTAAAATTATGTTAAAATCGTATTAGAATTGTCAGAAATTAAACAAATATTTTTTGATTTGGACACTTTAGAAATACGTGTCCTACGAGTGTCGGTGTCTGATACGTGTGTCTAACACGAACACGATATTAAAGAGATGTGTCTGAGCCTCATAGGTTGATACTAATGCTTCTTTGTTTAACTGGAAATGAAATAGATGATATCAAGAAGTGGTGGATTTGGGGTTACTGGATCTCACCTTTAATGTATGGACAGAATGCAATAGTGGTGAATGAATTCCTTGGAAATAGTTGGAACCACGTAATTTCTTTAACCAGCAACTACAGAGATTACTTACTTTATGTTAAAAAAGTATGAGCCTAATATGTTTGCTTTGCAATTACAGTTCACCCCAAATTCAAATAAGACTTTGGGAATTCAAATTTTGGAGTCTCGTGGGTTCTTCACACATGCATATTGGTACTGGATAGGAATTGGGGCATTGATTGGGTTTATCTTCCTCTTCAACATTATGTACACATTGGCTCTCTCTTACCTAAATCGTGAGTAGTTTCACATTTGTTTCTTCAAGATTCTTGTAGCAAAGCAACACAAGATCAACACGTATACATTGTTTTTGCAGCATTTGATAAGCCACAGGCAACAATAACTGAATCAGAAGGTGGCATGGCTAATGGGAGAGCTCGAGAAGAAGAATTAACATGCTTAGGTGATATATCTTATTTATATCTACTATTTTGAATTTCAGTGTATGTGCTTAAGTGAACAGTTTTTTCACATTCATGCAGAAAGTTGTGGAAGTGCTAATTCTGTTGTGAGTTGTAGCCGCAGAAAGAATAGAGGAATGGTTCTTCCTTTTGAACCATATTCCATCACATTTGATCAAATAGTGTACTCTGTTGATATGCCACAAGTAAGTCACTTGAAAGTTATAACTAAGATTTGGGTTTCTAATAGTGATTTTAGTTAAATTTACCTAAAACATGATCCTTGAGATTGGCAGGAAATGAAGGAGCAAGGTGTGAGGGAGGAGAAATTGGTGCTTTTGAAAGGTGTGAGTGGTGCATTTTGTCCTGGTGTTCTCACAGCTTTGATGGGTGTAAGTGGTGCTGGTAAAACTACATTGATGGATGTTTTAGCTGGAAGAAAAACTGGTGGGTATATTGAGGGAAACATAAAAGTTTCTGGTTATCCCAAAAGGCAAGAAACATTTGCTCGTATTTCTGGTTATTGTGAGCAGAATGATATCCACTCTCCTCATGTTACCGTCTATGAGTCCTTGGTATACTCTGCATGGCTTCGTTTGACAGCAGAAGTTGAATCCAAGACTAGAAAGGTTAGTTACAACTCAAGAGTCAAAACACAACTCCTTATGGTTTTTTCCTTTTTCTTAAACTAATATCGTCCAAAGCAATTGACAAAGTTAATGTGTTGTATGTCACATCGACTAGAGATTAGAGTCTTTCACAGTATATAAGTGGGTGCAAACTTTACCTCATAAGCCGGTTTTATGAAGTTGAGTTAGGCTTAAAATCCACTCTTAATACTAATAAAGAGAATTGGCATTTTGATCTGAAGTGACTACTCAATAGCCAAACAAATGATTGTTGTAACTTATGGATTTGAATGTGGTTTTAGATGTTCGTAGAGGAAGTCATGGAACTTGTGGAGTTGAACCCACTGAGGAACTCACTGGTTGGGTTGCCTGGTGTGAGTGGTCTCTCAACAGAACAACGCAAGAGGCTAACAATAGCAGTTGAACTAGTGGCTAATCCGTCCATAATTTTCATGGATGAGCCTACTTCTGGGTTAGATGCTAGAGCTGCAGCAATTGTTATGAGAACAGTCAGGAACACAGTTGACACAGGAAGAACAGTTGTTTGCACCATCCATCAGCCAAGCATAGACATATTTGAAGCTTTTGATGAGGTGAGAAATGGTATGATAAGATATTTCAAGAAGTGTTTCATAGTTCTTCTCTATTAGGCTTTGTGTTTAACATATGCTACATGTTACTTTAGTTATTCCTAATGAAGCGTGGAGGACAAGAAATATATGTTGGGCCATTGGGACGCCAATCTAGCCAATTGATCAAATATTTTGAGGTTGGTGACTCTTCAATTCAACATTATTTAAAGAAAAATGATACATTGACAACCTTGTTCCAGTATACAATCCTCTTTTTTTTCTAAAATTTCAATTTTTTTATGAAATAACAAAAATATTCTTTTTTATATCATCAATCAGAGGTTGTATAGTAGAGCAGGTTGTCGATATATCATCCCTCTTATTTAAAGTAGATACCTATACTTTTGCTAGTATTTACTTCTTTTTCATTCTTTTGTATTGGCCAGAGCATTGAAGGGGTTAGTAAAATCAAAGATGGCTACAACCCAGCAACATGGATGTTGGAAGTCACAACTCCAGCACAAGAACTTACTTTAGGTGTTGATTTTCATGAAATATACAGAAATTCTGAGCTCTACAGGTAAGCTAATATGTATAGTAGGAACTTCTATTAACTATACTTACACATACACACATGTATGTGTATGGATTCATATTGGACAAAGGCTTAGACTATTATACACTAATGACTATTCTTCAGGAGAAACAAGCAACTTATAGCAGAACTTGGCAACCCTGGTCATGGATCAAAAGATATTGAGTTTCCTACTCAATACGCTCAGTCACTTTTGGTTCAATGTATAGCTTGCTTATGGAAACAACATTGGTCATATTGGCGAAATCCACCATATACTGCTGTCAGATTTCTTTCAACTACTGTCACAGCTCTGATGTTTGGAACTATGTTTTGGGACCTTGGAGGCAAATAGTAAGTCAAATTTTTGTAACTTGAAAATAGTAAGGCAAATAGTAATACATTTTTCATGTGATACAAATGATTGTTGTTACTTGAGGTTTCAGTTTGAGATGTCATAGTGATGTCTAACATGAAAACTTTTTTAAAAAGATAAATAATCTATCAAATTTAGCTAATTTTGCTTTTGTATTCAAGTTTTGATTCCTTTCATTGGCTTGCAGCTCTAGAAGACAGGACCTATTCAATGCCATGGGTTCAATGTATAATGCTGTTCTCTTTGTTGGTGTCCAAAATTCTTCCTCTGTACAACCTGTAGTAGCCATTGGAAGAACTGTTTTTTACAGAGAAAGAGCTGCGGGAATGTATTCTGCATTTCCTTATGCACTTGCACAAGTAATGAGATCACTTTTTTTCATAAAGGAAGTATAATTTACACACCCATTTTAACACAAATCACTCCTTTTTGTCACAGGTTTTAATAGAGCTACCTTATATTTTTGTGCAAGCTTCAACATATTCTGTCATAGTGTATTCCATGATGGGATTTGAATGGACTTTAGAGAAGTTTTTTTGGTACTTGTTTTTCATGTACTTCACATTGTGCTACTTCACCTTCTATGGCATGATGACTGTGGCAGTCACACCAAATCACCATGTTGCTTCGGTTGTGGCTTCTGCATTTTATGGAATCTGGAACCTCTTTTCAGGATTTGTCATTGCACGACCTGTAAGTATTGCCAAACTTTGAATCTATCTAACATAAACACATGTAACATAGACACTGATACGGATACTGATACGACACTGCATATGGACACGAAAATACATATAATCTCTAAAATGTAGAGCACGAGACAAGATCTATATATTATATAATTATGAATTATATAAATAGACAATAAAGATTTATGTGCACAAGTATGTTTAAGTTATTTTTTGAATTTGACACTTTACTGATACTTGTTTCACGCGAGTGTGAGTGTCGTACAAGTGTCGGTGTTCAATAATGTGTCTGACACGAATACACTATTTACACCATTTAAGAGGCGTGTCACAACCTCATAACTTTGAATACATAATATGTATGAAGGAATTCAAGATTTATGATGTCTCACTTTTGTTAACTTTTTTGTAACAGAGCATTCCTGTGTGGTGGAGGTGGTATTACTGGGCATGTCCTGTGGCATGGACCATATATGGGTTGGTTGCCTCACAGTTTGGAGATATAACCAATGTGATGAAATTAGAAAATGTTTCAGTGCAAGAGTTCTTAAGAAGTTATTTTGGTTTCAGACATGACTTCATAGGAGTTTCTGCAATCATGGTTTCTGGTTTTGCAGGGTTGTTTGCTATTATTTTTGCTGTCTCAATCAAGGCCTTCAACTTCCAAAAGCGATAGATTGGGCTATTTTTTTTTGTCAACAAGAGTGATAGAATTTTTTGGTAGATTACTGTAATGAATTATATATTGTTTGTTTTTCTATTCATAGTAAATATATTTTAGAAAAGTAAGAGGTGTATTTTTAGAGTTTCAAAATATTTTATTTATGGACTATAGCGTGTATACATGTAGAGAAAAAATGTAAAAAAAAAAGGTATTTAAATTTTTTCATGAGACCCTCCTTCATTCAACTTGATTTTTTTTTTAGGATATTTTTTTTATTAACTACATTTCTTTTTTTTGGTTGCAACATTGAATCTTGACTATGGATATAGATAAGAAATGACATGATAGGTTATTGTTAGGGTTATACTTCATTGAATCTCATTCTTATGTATATAATTACTCAAATTCTTTCCAATTTAATGTTAAAGTCACCTTAGAAATATAATCAAACCTTAATTCCTTAGTAAAATGAGCCTAATCTTCATATTAAGCGATAATTCCTTGAACACTTAATAAGCAAACTTTCTTTCACAACAAGAATTTAAGACAACTATTGAGTCAAGTTCCATTCCTAAATATAATCTTCATTAGGTATTTTGATTCTGTTCAAGATTACAAAAAATATTTGTCAATATCGAATAAATCAAATATCAAGCTACGATGATCAAATCATAAGAATCATTACTAACATTGAATGAAAAGACATATAAATATAAACAATACTAATTACATAAGAGTTTAGTTGGTTACATCTAACGCTAAACCCTAACAAGAACTTGAAAGTTTTTAAAATCGCATTTTTCTTTTAGAAACTTCAACAATTTTTTTTAAAGAAATGCGAAGAAATAAACACACAACTAAAAATAGCTTCATACAATTCATTGAACCATGTTAATGATAAAAAAAAATAGAAAAATATATGATAACATAACAAACACTTTTGAAGATTATAAATAACTTGGGAAATATTCCAAACTTTCCCAATTACTTCAATAGAGTTCTCCTTATATATTGCTAGTTCCTTTGTTCTTCATATTCTAGTTTTTCTTTTAAATAAAAATATTTATATCTTTCAATTCCAAAACAAAAATTTATCCTTAGTTTCTTTCCAAAAATTAGTGCAAATTAGATTCGGTTAACGAATTCCCTTTAAATAAAATTTCTTGATGTAGACCCAATCATAGCGAAATAGTTTCAATTATCAAAATTTAAAAAGTGTTGGCTTTCTCTTTTTCCTTTCTTCGTTCCTTCCAAGTTTCTTTGCAACTTTTTATCCTCTATCATTAACAAAAATACTTGGGATCAAACCTATTTTTTAATATCAAACCTATTTTTTCTACTTTTATTTACAAACTAACAATTTGAGGAATGGAAAAAGTTTAAAAGTTTAAGAAAAATAAATAATTTGTTATAGAAAATGGAATGATTTAACGAGTTAGGAAATTAATATTTCCAAAGTATTAGTTGTACTTATTTCTCTACAACTTTTTATTAACGGTGAGATTATATATATATATTAGGGGATGACCATTTTTCTTGCTTCATAAACAATGCACAAATATGGTATATGTATTTAATTATACCTCTTACCTTTGTAGTTTGTGAAAAACTATCTTTTCTTTCCTCATTAGCCTTCTAGTGCATTTAATTACTAAAATAATGCTTGATAAATCTATTACACATTTTTTACTTCAAATTTTTAATTTTTAAGATAGTGTGTAATGATGATTTAAAAATTATTTTTTATAACAATTAACACTACAAGAAAATCATGGAATAGAAACTAACTTTTAGAGACCAAAATAATTAGTTACAATAGTAACTATATTAGAGATCATTTTAAAAACTAAATAAAAAATTAGTTTCTAAATTAGTTTCTATTATTGTTAAATAGTTTTTAAATTGGTATCTAATTAGCAACCAAGGTTTTAACTACTAATTGCTTAGTTTCTAAAACCTTGGTTGCTAATTAGATATCAATTTAGAAACTATTTACCAATAATGTAAACTAATTTAGAAACCAATTTTTTTTTAGTTTCTAGAATGCTCTCTAATTTAGTTACTATTGCAACTAATTATTTTAGTCTCTAAAAATTAGTTTTTATTTCATGATTTTCTTGTAACGTAAAACATACTTTTTTTTATCTTTGCATAGAGAAATCTAGGGTTGTTGGAGCACCATATCCATTTCCAAAACTCTTACTATGATAAACTATAAATGACTCTGAAATAATAAACCTAATTCAATATTATAAAATAGTTTAAAAAATAAAATTTACATAGTATAAAATTTCATAATTTCTAAGATTGTAAACTTTTATCTTCTTATTCTCTGCCTCTTCCAGAAATAGATGGATAACAATAACTTTCACTGTTTGCTTTTTTTCCCTCTTACAGATATGTGATGTTGTTTTCCAGGTTCTATATCAGATTTTGTGTTTCTTATTCCTTTTCTGGACAAAAAAATTGATTTTTTCCTTATATATGTTTTGTTCAAATAATCTTAATCTTCTAGTTTTTCTATAAGATTCTATATTTCTTAATCGAAAAAGTTGAGATTTGACTCATATACTTCAAAATGTGTTTTTGTCTTCACATTCATATTGTTGGGTTCTTAATACACTATTATACGATTTTTTATGTAATTGTTACAAAAATAAGTAATTTTTAATTATAATAATTAGTGATTAAATAATAATATGTTTTTTTTACTATTATTAGTATATTATAATTAAATGTTTTTTAGTAGATGAAAATTATAATTACTGAGTTGTAATTTAGTGAATTCGAAATATTTACCATTTTCTGAACATAGTCGGAATTATATTTTATAAGAAATTACGTTTTACATAACTTAAATGTGGTATGTTAAGAAATTCAGTATAGAGATAATTTATGTTTAATGACCATAAAATGAGTATCAGGATAATAGAGATATTATTTGTGAATCCTGCAAGTGTGATATTATAAATATCCTCAAATTGGAAGGTAATTTTTTTCTATTTAAACTAGTTGTTTAAGCTTCTCTTATATATAAAAAATTTCATATTCATAGTTAATCTATAAGATTGTTGGGAAAATTCTCCTAATAAAAAAAATCGTGCATTGTTTAGAAACTAACAATTTTGAATATTTTCTAAAATGAATTGTAGAAATAAAGATACCAATAAAGACACTTTTTCTGTTGTAAATCCAACTATTCATGCAATCTTACTAAAAAAAATCATGAAATAGAAAACAATTTGTAAGAGACCAAAATAATTAGTTACAATAGTAACTAAATTAGAGATATTTTAGAAACTAAAAAAAAATTGGTTTCTAAATTAGTTTCTATTATTTTCTATTGTTGTTAAATAGTTTCTAAATAATTAATTAGATACCAATTTAGAAATTATTTAACAATAATAGAAAATAATAGAAACTAATTTAGAAACCAATTTTTTTTAGTTTCTAAAATGGTCTCTATCTTAATTCCTATTGTAACTAATTATTTTGGTTTCTAAAAATGGGTTTCTATTTCATGATTTTCTTGTAGTGTTTATTTAAAAATAAATTAGAAATAAAAATTAACATTTCATTGAATTTGAGCACAATTAAATTTGAAATTTCTTTTAAAGATTTACTTTTACATGAAGTGAAAAGTGATAAATCAGATGAAGATATCAGAGATAAGATAAAAACAATAAGAACAATTGAAAGAGAGGATCAGAGTTTTTCACATAATGTTTGTGGGAAATGTACACAACATTTATTTAATTAATAAGGTCACAATTTTATATGCACCAAACATAAGGGTTCAACCCTTACATAAGCGCTTACGTAATAACTTCAAAAGCTATATATATAATTTATTCATCTTATTTTCATAACTGATATATAATCTAAAATTAATTCAACAATAATGTCCATTGAGATTCATGAATTGTGATGACAGAAAAAATAAACTGAGAAATAGGATTAATGAACTAAAAAATAAAATAAAAAACAGCATGCAAATACAAAGAACCAAGTGAGAAAGCCACCTTTTGTGATGAAGGTGCATGAACACAAGACAATTGTCATGTGATTTTCAGTTCTGATCAGCAGAGTCTATGCCGCAGAATGCTTTGATTCGAGAGTGAGATTGAAGGGCCTTTTTTGTTGCACAGAAACTTAGGTATTCATAATGATCAAATGGCTTGTAACATCTTGGATGTTCTTCATCAACAAGCTCTTCTTGTGTTTCAACCATCTTCCCACCAAGTGAAAACAGTCCCATCGAATACCTTTCTTTCTTTCCACTGATGATCACTCGGTGTTCACAACAGTGTATCCTATCGTTACTCCAAACCTGATAATAGTTCAAGAACAACACCAAGTTTCTGTCAAATTTATATGAATCATTCATTACATTTTCATATTCATGGATGGAAAAAGAAGAAAATTCTTTTCATTTGTTTTTTTTTCGTCGTTTCGCTTGGTTAGTGTGGAGTCTCTGTCATGCGTGGCTAGGGTTGAAGTCGGGTGACTCTGAAAACCCTCACTCTCATTTCTTGTCGTTTAATTAGTGCAATGTTTTTAATTCTGTTAATTTGGTCTTGGAGAATATCTGGATTGTGGTAGTTAGTGAGATCTAGTGTGTTGGAAACAATGTCATTTTTAAAAGTGGAGTGACGAATCATTTAAAGACTTTCTCTTTGACTCAATTGAAGGTTTGGTATTGGATTTCCTCTAAAATTTCATATGCTTGCTTTTCTTATTCAAATTGGTGTCTTGAACTTATGATTTGTCTAAACTCGACTTAGTTTTGATTTTAGTTTGTTGGTGGTTGATTTTGGGGTTTCTTGTTTCAGAGTAATTTGGTCAGTAGTTTGTTGGCCGACTGTTTTTGGTAAGTTGTATAAGGATTGGATCATCCCTAAATTGAACCATATTTATAAATAAATAAAAAGTTGTGAAAAATGTAACAACCTTAAATGCATCGCCTGCGAGGATGAGAAACATGAAGGGTGAAGGATCAATATCAATCCAGTCTCCATTTTTGAATTTGACTTGCAGACCATTTACATTATTCTGATGCAAAATGGTGAAGAAGGATGTGTCAGTGTGAGCATGCAATCCCAAATCATTTTCATCTTTCTGTGGAAGTCTGTACTTGAAGCTCCGAAGCATGTAGTTGGTTGATTCCAGAAGGGAATCACAGTGTCTTTGCTCCACTCCATACCCATCAAACACCATTCTTTTCGTCATATGATCCAATTCTACAAGCAGCTTTGCATACATACTCATACTCTCACTGTTCACACCATGAAAAATTAGAGACAATAGCATCACTAGGAAAAAATTTTATACACTACTACAAGAAAATCATTAAATAGAAACTAATTTTAAATATCAAAGATAATTAGTTCTTATATTGATTAAATTATATACTATTTTAGAAACTAATCAAATTATTGGTTTCTAAATTAGTTTCTATTATTGATAAATAATTTTTAAATTGATATATAATTAACTACCAATTATTTAGATTTTAAATTTGGTAGCAAAAACATGGATAACTAAATTCATTACAAGAAATATTGATGTTAGTTTCCAAAAAACCTACACAAAAACTAAAAGGGACACTAAACTCACTCTAATTATCATTTAGGGTCTCCCTTTTAGTCTTTATGTGAATTTTTTGGAGAGGTTAACATCAATATTTTTTTCTAATTAGATACCAATTTAAAAACTATTTATCAATAATAAAAATTAATTTAGAAACCAATAATTTTGTTAGTTTCTAAAATAGTATCTAATTTTATCAATATACCAACTAATTATTTTTTATCTTTAAAACTGATTTCTATTGAATGATTTTTTTTTTTAATGATCAGACAACATCATTCACAAAGATATAGAAATAATGACTAGAAATGTAAATAAAAAATGAAGCAACATAACTAAATGAATCTGAAACAATACCAGAAATGATCATATCCAGCAGGCCACATTAGTTTGGTGAAGTTCTGAATTCCTTCCATGGTCAATGGATGATTGATCCCTAGGGATTCATAGAGAGGAACATGAGCATGTTGTCCATAGTAACCATGGTAGGGTTTGTCACTGATCTTCTGCATTTTTGTTTCCAATGGAAGATCAAATTGTTCTTCCATGAGAGTGAAAACTGAGTTGTAAAGTTCCATAGGAACTTCATCATACAAGGCATAGAAACAACCATGATCCTCAAGTGCATTTCGGATCACTTCACATGCTGAAGCCCACTTTCTTGTACCTGGTTTCAACTCCTTATCAGTGAAGTCTACAACAGGAACCTCACAAACTGCTTCTGAATCCCTCATCTTACAATATTTCTAACCTTAATTTCCCCAACTAACTACAAATACTATATATAGATGTGTCTCTATGCAGTGTTAGGCCTTTGCTTTTTCTGATTTACTTAATAAAATCATCTTAGTTTTTATAAGAAGAAAAGGGTTTTTTATTTTTTACATTAGATAAAAACTCAGGTAACAGTGAGTTAGAGGTTTCCTTTTATATCTAGTTGCATAAAAGAGAGCGAATTTTTTTAATTTTGTTTAAATGATAACGTCAAAGATTTGCTGAATTTAAATTATAAGTGAAATAAGTCAAAAAAATAAATTAATAAAAGTATAAGGCATGTTTTTATAGGAATAAGTGAAAGAATACACTATGAAAATAAATAAATTGTATAATAAATATATTTATTAAATATTAAACTACTCTACTGAATTACTTTTTCACAACCTACGCTACAAGAAAATCATGAAATAAAAACTAATTTTAGAGACAAAAAATAATTAGTTACTATATAGTGACTAAATTAGAGATCATTTTAGAGACTAAAAAAATTTTGGTTTCTAAAGTAGGTTCTATTATTGTTAAATAGTTTCTAAATTAGTATCTAATTAGCTACACAAATTTTTGCTACTAATAATTGGTAAAAATAATTGGTAGTTAAAACCTTTAGTTAATTAGATAACAATTTATAACCTATTTAATAATAATATAAACAAATTTAGAAAATTTTTTTTAGTTTCTAAAATGGTATGTAATTTAGTCACTATAACTAATTATTTTAGTTTTTTTTTCATGATTTTCTTCTAGTGATAAAATTGTTTATCATTTTTTTATATTACTAAAAACATTTAATTTTAAGAAGCAAAAGCAGAAAAAATTAAGTTCCCCTTTCCCCTATTAAGAGGGAAATTTTATAGGGTCCTAAAAAACTTTTTTTTTTCAAAAAAATTAATAAAAGAGTAACATTTTTTCATTTTTCATATTCCCCAAATAAAGGGTTAAGATCTCCCATTGACGTATCCATAAATTAATTATAACTCAAGATAAGGGTGAGCAATAATTCTGAAAAGCAAACACTTTTAAAATCCCATCACGTTTTATAATATTAATTTTCAACCAAATTGGATAGTATTAAAAAGAATTTATAAATGGAAAAATGATTTATAGGTGAAATGTATGAATCGTGAATCTCATAAGAAATGAAAAAGGAAGATAGTGATGGAAGCAAAAAAGTCAAATTTGCTTTGCGACATGCAATATAGACAAAACTGAAAACTCGAATATTAATGGGAAATTATAGTTCCCATGGTACAACCTACATCGATTAAAACAAACCACAAGAAAATAGGTATACGAATACGATGATGTTGTTAGAAAACAAGTGCATGGATTTTTTTATGATACCACACAACCAATCACAGGGAGAAAATTAAATATCCAAAGACGTAACATAATGCATTTGAGTTAATTAATTTGTAATTTGTCATTACATTTATATCACAGCTAAGCCTATTGGAAAGTCTTCGAGGCCTAGTGAATAGGGCACCGTGTTAAGTGAATGGCTCAAGAACAATAAACTAAAACTTAGGTTTGAACACCATTGTTCTGTGCATCAAACATTTTTGCATGTTCACCACAATGGATTGGTTTTCATCAAATCAGATTAATCCTTGAATTATAGAAGCACTTGGTTGGTGAATGTCTTTTTCCAAGTAAGGGTTTCTTAGTTCTTGATGTTGGAAATATCTTTTATTTTAAGTTATGTCTCACTTTGATTGCAATGAGTCCTTTAAGCAGATAATATATAATAACAGTATTAGAGATATATATAATATTTTATTCAAAATACATTTTGAGGATATGTTTTCAGTCAAACATATGTATTTTGTAGGTTGCTCATTTTTTTTTTTCAAAATAGTTATTATTATTTAAATCATGATAAACTTATTTGTTGTTTTGGGTTTTTATCACTAAAAAAAATTATCATGAAATAGAAAACAATTTTTAGAAACCAAAATAATTAGTTCTAATAGTAACTAAATTAGAGACTATTTTAGAAACTAAATAAAAAATTGGTTTCTAAATTAATTTTTATTATTGTTAAATAGTTTCTAAATTAATATCTAATTAGCAACCAAGGTTTTAACTACCAATTATTTAGTTTCTAAATTTGGTCACTAAAACCTTGGTTGCTAATTAGATACCAATTTAGAAACTATTTAACAATAATAGAAAAAAAAATATTTTCTAAAATGGTCTCTAATTTAGTTACTATTGCAACTAATTATTTTGATTTCTAAAAATTCGTTTTATTTTCTTTATTTTATTGTATTGTAGTGTATATTTAGTTGTTTTGGTTTAATTGAGTGTAATAATGATAGTTGAAATCATAATAATTTTGTTTATATAGGTGAGCAGTTGAGGTAAGTAGGAATTTTGTGATATATATATAGAATATATATATATATATATATATATATATATATATATATATTTTGATGATTTTTAGATTTTTTTAGAATTATGCATATACATACTGTTTACATGGAATAGGTTGAAATATTCTTAAAATGTCTCATATTTATTTTAAGTACCAATTATTTAGATTATAAATTTAGTAAAAAAAAATTTGGTAGTTAATTAGATACTAATTTAGAAACTATTTATCAACAATAAAAATTAATTTAGAAACTAATAATTTTTTTAAGTCTCTAATGAATTCTAATTTTTTTTCTTCACTGTATTTGCTTATGCTACATTGAGTAATATAAATTTACTTAGATAGTGTTTGTGCTATTAGGTCATTTTTTTCTATGAAATATTTTGTTTGTTGAAGCTGAAAGAAAATGCTTAAGTTCCATTGCCAGCATTTGAATGTTTCCTTTATTTTATTTACTTTAGCTACATTAGGGGGAAAAGAACATGACTCCATTGAATTCTATAAGTCAAATCATGCCAAATTCCCAATCAACAACAGTGATTATGCACTCCATGTGTTTGCCTCAATAACAAACTCTAATTCTAAATTTTCTTATAACAATTTCAGGGGAGATCCAATTTATTTTTGGGCAAGTTGGCCAAAAATAAACCCACAATTCTTCTTCTTCTTCAGTTCTCTCTTTTTTTAATCCAAGTATGGAACATTAGAACTTAACACCATTAGGTGTTTCAATTGACTTTTTTGGTTCCCTTTCTTTGGACAGAGGATAGATTCAAAGGTGTATAGAGATTTTGTTTATCATTTGTTGAAGTGGAGAGGTTTCATATTAAAATTATGAACAACACACTCATTATTGACTATAAGAAAGAAAAAAATATATATTGTGCATTTGTATCTTTACTAGAATATAAATTTTTTAATTGCAACTACAGATTTATTCACTATTTATGGGCAACAAATTCAAAAGAAGTTATTCTTTATCTTCCACGATTGGATCGTTATTTGAAATATAGAAAGATAAGTTATTCATAATAACAACTTTGTCTTGAAGTTAATTTTTTTATCTTCTTTTTTTATATGTGATCATAGTAAATTGAAGTGCATGTTATTAATCTTAATTCTATTGTTGCTTTGGACAGTGAGGTCAAAAAAATTGATTTTATAATATCAAGTATAATTACATGAGAGTTTTTGGTTCCAAGCCAAAGAGAAAGATTCAATATAGGTTATGTTGATGATGGATTTTGTTATAAGTTTTATGACTCTCTTTAGAAGAATTTTAAGAAGTTGTGATAGAAAATTGATGAAAGACAATCATTAAAAATTGATAAGGTGGTAAATTATACACTTGAAAGACTGTGATATAACTAATTTTAAATAATTTAATAGCTTATTTAGAATATAGATATTAATGTAAATGAGGTAGATATTTCTTTTATGATGATAAGGAGGACCAGGTTAAAGATGAAATTTTATTGTTTTACCTCAAGTTCAATTTCTAATAGATATTCTTTTTATGAGATTGTGATCTTAATAGATGAGAAAAATCATATATAATTATGCATAGACGATGAAGAGTGAAGAAAAACAAAAATGTCGAAAAGAATGTGATTAAAATTTTATATGATGATCACACTTTTGATTGGGTGAATTTGTCTAAGGACAAGATGATGGTCTTGAAAAATAGGTAAATTTATAAGATCAAGTGTGAGAGTAATTCCATGTCTCCTTGATACAAATCTAGATTACTGGTAGATGACTTTTATCAAATAAAGTGTATTGATTTTAATGAGACTTTTTCACTTGTTGTGAAAATGTCATGCTACTTTTGATTTCGAGTTAGAGCAAGTAGATGTGAAGACTTCTTTCCTTCATAGTGATTTAGAGGAAGAGGTTTCTTATTTAAAGACAAGAAATACTATGTGTGTAGGTTGAGAAAGAATCTATATTTTTAATTTGAATTTGTTTACTTCCAACCACTATGTCTATTAGAACAAAAAATTTATAATGTTATTATATGTTGATGTCATGTATATCATTGTAAAAGATATTTCTAATATAAACAAATTGAAAAAAGTAATTGGAAAAGTCATTGTCACATTGTACGAGAAAAATTATAAGTTAGGATAATCAGTCTTTCTTATGTACCGACACAGTATCAACTCTCACATATATTTTTACGAAGGCATTGGACAAGAAACGCTGCGACACACAAGTTGGGTTCATGATCTTCACCTACCAACTTGAGGGAGTATTAAGAAAATAATAATTATCAAACTATACACAATTATTTTATGCAATTATTGTATATTTTTTCTTACCATTTTCTTATATATCATTTTCTTATAGTCATTTCTTATTATATTATTAAATATTCTTCATATAATCATGATACGTGATAAAAAGGTGAAGAAATTTTATTAGTCAAAACTACATTATATTAATTAAGAATATCAAAATGAGTTAATCTATTACTTTTTAGCTCAACTCGTCATTGGCTCATAAAAACTATGTAATCCTCAATTTTTTTTATAATGTTATTATATATATATATATATATATATATATATATATTTAAAACACACTTAAATCTTGTAGTTTTTCTCTTTCACATGTTTTTCTCATTAAAAATTGACTATGTTGCGTTCCTCTCTTTATTTTTCTCACTGTCCATTTTCATTAATTACCCAACGAAGAAAAAATATACTGATTTTTCTAATATCGTGTATATTGATTGTGTGAGTTTTTCCTTTAGCAGATCATATTTAATGGAAGGAAAGATTGGGATTTCAGAAGGAAAAAAAAAAGTTTTCTGAAATGGAAAGAAATATGAGATAAAGGCTGAAATAAGAGAGATTGAATTAGTTTTCAATTTAAAATTATTATTGAGAAGATTATTAATTTTCTTGTTTAAAGGTAAAGTACAATGATTTTTTTGTAAATTATTTTGGTCTATGTTCTTAATATGATTATTGAACTAAAATTTTGGAGTACGATTGTACAATGTATTTGGAAGAAAAATCTGTTTAATTTAATTAATTGAGCTTTTATAGCCATGTTAATTTTGAGTTTGAGTTAAGTTATTAACTGTATTAGATTATTAGGTTGTATAAGTCAAACATTAAATTAATCTTTAGGTCATGAATTAGTTGAACTTTTTTAATTAAGTTTTTAGGCTTAAAAACTATGATTAAATATTTGATCCTGTACATTTTTTTTGTAATTATGCTTCTAAAATTAGTTTACAAAATCTTAAAATCAATAAAGAAAATACAATTTACGTTTGGTTAAAAATTCTTTAGACTTTCTATAAAAAGTCTACAGACTTTGAATCAAATTACAAGATCACAGACCCAGTTATAGTTTTTTTTTTAGTTTGGAAGCCTAATTTAAAAATGTAATTAATTCAAGGCCCTGTTGATTAATTTTACTAAAATTAAATTATGAATGCTTTAAAAATATATTTATAAAAAATAAAATAAAAGTTTGGAAACTAAAAAAAAGAGGGAGAAATTCCTGATCATGTATATTATATATCTTTTTTTTTTTTAAAATGTGAAATTTTAAACCCTAAGAATTAAAAAAAAATACCGACGTCGAGTCTGTTCCAAAATCCAATCATTCCAAAAGATAAATTCTAATTGCCTACTTTAGTTTGGTCCAAAAGATTATGAAGAGAATAGAATGATAGAAAAAAGATAGAGAAAAACAATATATTTATAACAATTAATAATAGGAGTGATTTTGGTAAAAAAAAATTATAATTTTTAAGTTATATTATATTAATATTAATATTTTTTTCGTTTTCATAGTAAAAGAAACTATTCTATGGATTCTCTTTAACTGTTATTAATTCTTTCTCTATTTTATCCTTATATAAATATTTAATTATATTATTATATTAGATATTATTGTATTTTTTATTTTTTCTAAAGTATTTAATATATGTGGAGGAACAATTTTAAATTAAAATAGAGGTTGGAGGCGGTTTTGAATTAAAAAAAATTTACTTTTCAAAGAGTTGTATAGAATAAGGAATGTCTCTTCAAATTTGAGAGAAAGAAAAATATTAATGGAAATACTGGAGAAGATGGACTGTTTTGAATTGAAAAAGTGGTTAATTTTAAAAAACAGTTGCATAGAAGGAGGGAATGTACATATATGTGTTAATAAAACACTTAGAATTATGATCAATTACTCGCATTGGTTAAGTCAATCCACACAAAGTATAATAATTTTACATAATAATGATAATATCATTTTTTATTTATAATATACTATAAATTTATATTGTTAATATAAATGTGCAAATAATAATATTATTTATTCAAATTTTAATATTAAACATGAATATATATAAATGAAAAAAAATAAGAAATGCGGATACATGCATGTGTTCCCACTAGTTACTATAATAATTTTTGTTTTATTTTAATAATTATTACAATAATTAATTTTTTTATTATTTTTATTACTATAAAAATGCTTCAATTATGCATTTGCTGATATATAATGTAAATATTTTATGAGAAAAAAAAAAGCTGAAAGTTGAATGTTAAAATATGTGGTATATGTTGTTAATTTTCATCCATTCCAAATTATTAAACTTTTGTTGTTATTTTTTATTTTTTTTTTAGATAGATAAATTTTTTTGGAAGAAAAGAGATAAATAAATTACAATTTATATAAAGGAATATTTCTGAATTGGTTCATATTTGTATATATTATTAATATATATATAATTAATATCTGAATATAGACTTAATTTTTAATATATAAATAAATGTAAATCTTTTATAATTATTAATTTGGGATTAGTAATAAATATATAATCTCACATATATTAACCAATCTTATGTGTTCAAAGATAGATAAAATAATTTATAATATACAAATAACCAATCTTATGTGTTGAAAGATAGATAAAATAATTTATAAAGATAGATAAAATAATTTATAATATACAAATAAGTGTAATTACATAATAGATGACTCATTTAAAGAGAAACAGAGGTTTTTAAACAGGGATATAATTCTTAAAGAAACCATGGTAACCTAATTCCATTGTCGTGTTTGTATGTTAGTTTTGTCTGAGCTCTTGTGTTGTTGGTTCCACACAGTAGACAGCTAATCGAAGGAACCATGTCAAACATTGTGCATGAAGATAACATCGTGGTACCACAATTAATCTCTGCTAAACTATTATAAAAATTAAAATTATGTACTGAGAATAATTGCAGGAAAGTTGATTAATTTGTAGTGGTCCAGTGTTAGACACAAGTTGTAAATATGATAAGAATTGATGGTGTGAAAGATCCACAAGAACATGCTTTCCTTTTCCAAATTAACTACTTTACTATATTTTACTAAATGCTCCTCCACACCAATTCATCATCATTATTACTTAACCATTCAATAACATGGCTTTGAGTTTAAGTACATACAAAATTAATATAAACAAATTAAAAAAAAATTGTATGAAAAAGTATTTCATTTTTAAAATTGCCTTCTTGTACTTTCTTCTGTTTTTCATTAAACTCAAAAATATTCATTCAACCACATGACTCACTTTAGTTTTTACATTTTTGCATTGGGGCTTCTCCCTCCCTCGGATAGAGCATCACTCTAGACTTAAAATGGAATTGTTATAATATTATAATAATATTAAAATTTTATTTATTAGGTAAAAATTATTAATAAAAAATTAGTTAAATATTTTTTTACCATAAGTATCTTGTCGTTAAAGTAGTTGAAGCTAACCCAATTAACAAGTATTAAGCATGGTTAAGAAGCTATGGGCATGCGTTAGTTTGTACAAAATATGAAGCCGTAGAAAAGTATAAATAGAGGAAGATCCATGATAAAAATGATAATGACAGTTATAGTTAAAATAACTAATATTACATACTTAAACTGACTTAAGCGGCAGAGTGTCATTGCAGATACCCTTCTTAGATTGTCTCGAACAAAATTTCGACAGGACAATTTACGTGAAGCTTGAAGAGGTGTTTGATTTAATAGGAAATATCTGGTCTCGTAAATTGCAAGAACAATAAGTATTTAGGATGTTCAAAATTTGGATTAAGAAAAAAACAATTTTACATCTTTAACCCTTAATGCTGATCAAATAAAAAAACCCTTAAATTAATATACATTCTGGCTAAACTTTAAACCATAAATATTGTAGCAGGGAGGTCATTTTCAGTTGTTGAGTCTAGTATCATTATTTATTATACCTAAAACATCAAATAATTGGAGATATAAAATAGAATAAAGAAAAAATATATATTTATACTACAATTCAATCAAAATCTGCCTTCAAAATCACAAATCACAAATGAGATCGCCTTTAATTATTAATTAAAATAAGCCCAAAACAGAGTGTGATGCTGAAACCAAACAAAATTGTTTAACTTTTGTAACAATTGGTTGGTTGTGAATGTCTAATAAACTCCATCAGATAAGCCCAAAACAGAGCCTGAAGCCAAAAACCCAACCAATTTTGTTTGCAGTGTCAGCTTCACATGCTTGGTTCTTTCCAATCACAATATATTTTCTGTCACACCATACAACAACATTAATGTTATAATATTATCAACGAGGTTGTTGCATTATATAGCATATGTACTATGAATGCCTTCAAATCCACCTTAAATTAAGCATCACCCTTCAATTTTGTAATCAAATTAGAGAAGGAAAAGTGAAAATATGGGTTCAGAAGACACTCCAAAGCTTCCAGTAATCAACTTTACTGACCTCAAACTGGAGGCCAAGGACCCTAATTGGGAGGCAGTGAAGTCCCAAGTCCACAGGGCACTTGTGGAGTTTGGTTGCTTTGAAGCAGTTTTTGATAGAGTTCCTTTAGAGCTTAGAAAAGCCATTTTAGGTTCACTTCAAGAACTCTTTGATCTCCCTCTGCAAACAAAGCTACTCAATGTGTCTAAGAAGATTTTTCATGGTTATGTTGGGCAATATCCTATGGTTCCACTTTTTGAAAGCATGGGCATTGATGATGCAGTTGTGTATGAGGAAGTAGAAAGCTTGACCAACACCATGTGGCCTAATGGAAACCCAAATTTTAGGTATGTCCGAGTCGAATTTCAAAGTAATAATACATTCACAACCTGTTCCATATACGAATTTCAAAGTAATAATACATTCATGATACGAAGAAAAAGTATTTTTGTCATTTCATGGAAAATAATTTGAAATTTTAGACAAAAAAAATGAAGTTGTAGACTGGTGCAAGTTGTCAATATATCACTTCTCGGATTTCTAATACATATTTTGGAACTTGTATTTCATTTAACTCTTTTCTTTTTCTTTTTTGTCTTGTAATTTGGCAGCAAAACTATACAATCTTTCTCTGAGGAGCTAGCAGAGTTGGATCAGATTATTAGGAAGATGGTTTTGGAGAGCTTGGGTGTTGAGAAGTACTTGGAGGAGCACATGAACTCAACCAATTATCTCCTGAGGGTTATGAAATACCAAGGCCCTCAAACCAGTGACACAAAGCTGGGCCTCAGCGCACACACAGACAAGAACATAGTGACCATATTGTACCAAAATGAAGTGGAGGGTTTAGAGGTGTTGACCAAAGATGGAACATGGATAAGCTACAAGCCTTCCCCTCACAGTTTTGTTGTCATGATTGGTGACTCTTTCAATGTAAATTTTCTATTAATCTCTTACCATTTAAACAGCATAAATCATATCAATCTATTAAGAAATGAGCTTAATTCAACCTCATAAGTCAGGTCGTAAAGTTTGCACCCAGTTATTTATTATGAAATGTTCTAATATCTAACACAATCAGAAATCATCAAACTTATCTTACATGACTACTTCTAATTGAATGACAGTAAAAAGTTGTGTGCTCAAATTTGTAATTATTGGATGAGTGTGAAATGTTGCAGGCATGGGCAAATGGGAGGTTGCATTCACCCTTTCATAGAGTGATGATGAGTGGAAATGAGGCAAGATACTCTGCAGGGTTGTTCTCTATTCCTAAAGGAGGGAGCATAATAAAAGCCCCAGAGGAGCTGGTGGATGAGGAACACCCTCTGCTTTTCAAACCCTTTGATCATATGGAGTTTCTCAAGTATTATTACACTGAAAAAGGACAGAGAGATCAGTTTGCACTGCTCACTTACTGTGGTGTTTGAGCAGCCATTGGTTGTGTTGTACCACTACAGTGTGGTCATTCATCATTCAAATGTTCCCTACGCAATTTACCTTGGACTTAATAAAACCATTGTTATGTGTGTTGTTTTTAATCAACCTTTGATAGCTCGTATTTGACACAAAATTGAAAGATATTAGGAGTTGTTTCTACCATAAATGAGTTTGGGTGTGCAACTTAATAAGAACAGGTATCAAGTTGTAACTGATCTCTAATGTAAAATGGGAGGTTTATTTGAAAATGATTATCTAATACTTAAAGTTAATAGGAACATCAAAATAACAAGTTCTCTATATTATAAAAGTATAAAAGTTAACTGAAAACAAGACACATCAGTAAAATAAAAATAAATAAGACTTATAAATAATTTTTTTAAATGAGTTTACTAATAACTTATCTTATATAAATTTCTCCAATTATAAATACAAAACATAGAATTAAGAAAATTGCTTAAATGAAGAATGATATCTCCGATTTCAATGTGCTTAAGTTTTTTGGTATTAACACTCGTATTGGTAAAGTTCTACGTCCTCTTCCTGTTATATGAGAGTTTCCTTCACCATGCTGGGTTAAAATTAACATTGATGGGACTACTAGGGGATATTCTGGTGCTGATAAAAAAAAAGGATATTCTGGTCTTACTACTTGTGAAAGTATTTTTCGTGGGAGTATGGGAAAATTTATTTGAGTTTTTTCTGCGTTTCTTGAAGTTCAGATTGTTCTGGTTGCTGAGTTTTATATGGGGTTATACATCCTATGGAGGAAGCTCAAAAGATGGGGCTTACTAATGTCTGGCTGGAATGTGATTCTGTTTTGGTTTGTGTTGCGTTTACTGTTAGGACAAATGTTCCTTTATACTTTGTAATCGATGAAATACTTGTCTTAATTATGGTGGAAAAATTAGGTTTAGAGTTACTCATATTTTTTGTGAAAGAAATGTGTGTGCTGATAAGTTAACTAATTTAAGATTTATTCATAGAAAAAAATTTCATTAATATAATAGGTTTAATTCTTTATGTTAGATGAGAGTAGGTAACAACTCTATGCACTAAACATATTTTGCTTGTATACAATAATATTTTTTTTATTTGTATCCTTTTATATAATATACATTAACTTATACATTGAAATATCAACAACTAACTAACATAATTTTTATAATTATTATATATAAAATATAAAAACAACTATGTTAATGGCCTTCCTAGTTTACTACTAAGAAAATATATTTTAAATTAACGTTTTTTAAAAGGTTAAATGTTACTTTCTTTTATTTTTTATTTTTCATTCGTCAAATGTTTATTAAGTTTTTTTTATTACTTTTTCTAAATAATATTGGAGTTTTTTTGCCCAATAGAAATAAGAATATATATATATATATATATATATATATATATTTATAGGGTTCTAATCTATTTTTATAATTTAATTTTATAAGATTGGGTTATATATAAAATTAGTTACTAGTATTGTGTTAGAAACACTTTGAGTCTATAATACTCAACTTTATTATTGTTGTGCATCCTCTATTCTATTGGGCCACTCAGAACATTTGATCTCAAGCTTGAAATATTCATTTTAGTAAGTCATAGTACTAAGTAATAAGAGATAAGGTAAATTATTTATTTACTTAATTTATTTTCTTTCGTTATTCTCTTTTTATACTATTTTAACTATTATAATATTAATAATTATTATATTATTAATTCAATATTACACATTTAGAAATGGTAATAACAGATCTATTTTATTTTTTTTCTATTTTCAGAAGCTACATAGAATATTTTTTTCCATATTATACTTTTAGAAGCTATTAATTCATGTTTAACTGTTCATTTTAACGAATATATTAATTAATATAACAAAATAATACCCGCTTCTAAAGTATACATTATTTTTACTTATTTTAAACTTGATTAAAATATTTTAAGATATAATATAAGATTAATAGTATAATATAAAATATATAATTGAAACTAAAAAATGCAATCAAAATGATTCCTTTATGAATAATAAAAATCTAATAGTTAAAAAAATAATTTAAAAGAAAAGAACCGTTCAAAGTGTATTTTTAATCATAAAATGTATATAAAAACCAATTTTAGAGAAAAAAAATAATTAGTTGTTATACTAAATTATAGACCATTTTAAATACTAAAAAAAATTGATTTCTAAATTATTTTCTATTATTGTTAAATAGTTTGTAAATTAGTATCTAATTAGCTACCAAAATTTTTGCTACCAAATTTAGAATCTAAATAATTGGTAGTTAAAACTTGATAACTAATTAAATACTAATTTATAACAATAATAAAAACTAATTTAAAAACCAATTTTTTTTTTAGTCGCTAAAATAATCTATAATTTTGACAGATACCTCCACTATTTTTTGTCTCTAAATTTAATTTTTATTTAATAATTTTTGTGTAGTGATATCTTAATAGCTACATCTAGTTATTCAATTTCCAACTAATTTGTTATCAAACATTAGTCTTATTAGTGGAATGACCAAGCTATCAACTTAAGTATAATACAAAATTAGTTTAAAACTACTTAATATTTTGTTCTGAAATATTAGAATTTAAATCCTTTAAATTAATAAATTTGAACAAACAGCAAGTAAAGTTGTAACCAAAATCACTATAAGATTGTTCTAGTGGTGAAGTAATATATATGAAGTTGTTGATATTTTTTTATATGAAGATATTGATAATATAATTATATATATATATATGTGTATATATATACTAACATGTGAAAGTGGAGGTATCTGTCAAAAAGACCCTATGATGGAATAACATAAAGGAAGTTAGTGCAGTTGGCTCTTCAAAAGATTCTATGATAGACTCATAATATTGTAGATTGTTGATGTATCACTGAATATTACAATGCATGAAAAAGAAGAAGAAAAAAGGTGACATGCATTTGGAGTTATTCCAAATGCAATTAAATAATAGACCCACAGAGGTTTAGCCAAAGATTCGTCTCCATCATCCATCATACTGATAAGATTAATCATAACAATATTCTATGTAGGCCTCAGATTCGGAGTATAAACCAGTCTTTTTTAGCTTGAAAAGACATTGATCAAATGAAACATTTCATACCTCTTATGATTTTTCATTCTTCTGCCACCCAACAATAATCTGAAAATCATCATAGATTTTCTGCTCCTGTAGTGGGATCACAGAAGAAAAAGCATACACAAACCCTCCTCCTCCTTACAATGTGTGTCAAGATATTATAATTTCTTCATTCTAACAATGCCACTTTGGACTTCATGTGATTTTGAATGTTTCATCACTGCTGAAAAGTTTGATGAAACATCTGCATGTCTTGTTGCAACACTCTTCCACAATACCATGATACAGTTTATAGTTGATGTGATTGAGGTTGGTTTTGAAATATTGGCTAACAGACAACCTTACATTTGACAAAGTTTATTTGACAAAGTCCTAATTTGGTTTATGGAAAGAGAGAAAAAAAGTCCTTTGATATAGTTAGTAGTAATTGCATTGTGTAACTCAACGTATGTGGCTACAAATCATGTCAGTTCAAGTATAGTTGTGATTTCTAAAAGCATTTTGCCCGTGCTTGAAACACAACAACACACACAAAGAAGTTTTGCTATGCTCCAAACCAGAAACCAATTATTTGTTTTGAAGTTTTTGCTGTCCTTTGCTTTTTTGCACTTCAATCATTTTCATGATGGAGTCCTTTAAACTACCTTAAGATTTACAAATCAATCATCTTGTGTAGTATATCTATAATCCTAGCACGCCACAGAACACTTTTTTTCAAAAATTGAAGCAAAATTTTCCTTCTTATGCTTCACGCATTGATATTTATTGTTTTCGTCCCAAAGGAACTGATAGAATTTCTACCTGTTGAACTCCGTCTAAGGTCGGTTCACACTCCTCCTCGTACTTCTCAGACTAGATTGGCTTACTCTGTCTTTCTCTTTTTCCTCTGCTCTCGCTCCTTCACTCCAGTTAAGTTCTCCTTTCTTCATAGGTTCTCAGTTGGAGTACACCTGCAAAAAGTGCTCTGACGCTCAGGTAAATACTCTGTGTTTAGTGCAACTAATGCGCGATAATAACGTACATTCTTCTTGAAAGTTGTGACTATTATGCTTATTATGGACCGATATTATTGGACTGGATTAATGTTTATGTTGATTAAAAGCATATTACTTAGTTTTTTCATACGGTTTAAGCTTATTAATCTTAATGCATTTTGAATATGTTGGTCGACCAGAACCGGATACCAAGATTTCTAAGTCTTGTTTGGTTCCGACCGGTACACTTATATTATACAAAAACAAGCTCAGAAAGTTTTATGCTCTTCAACTTGCATTATTTTGGAGTCTAAAGTGAGTGAAATGTGCGAGTTATATAATTAGTATGCATCTATTTAGAACTATGATAATTAGTATTTGGCATCTCTTCTTAGGATATCATTTTTACATATAATATGATTTTGAATAAAAACTAAAAGCATATATGTTTAATACTTTTCTGTATTGGCATTATCTGAGTCCATGTGCAGAAACGGACAACGGACCATCTTCAACTTTAGTTTTATAATGTCGTATGTAAAACACAGATGTTCAGACACTGGAAAAATTAAAGCTTAGGAATCGTTATATAATCTTCTATTGTCAAATAATTGTGGACCATTTCTTTTTAATCAAGTAACTATTAATAGTGCCAATCTAATCTGTTAAGTTCTTTTGTCCCTTTTGTCTCTATCAGATGGAATGGTTCCTTCATAATTTTCACATCATAATTCTAATATATACATGTAATCAAGCTTTATTTATTACCAATAAAATGTGATCAATGATGTCTTTTGTGATAAGAAAATTCTACAATGTTTAGAACTTATTATAGTATAACTAATTCATTTTTCCCAGCTAGATCAATCTATCCTTTATAACTATATATCATGAGATATAATTCTACGACATTTTCTTCAAGATTATTAGCTATTTTCCCCTTTAATCCAAAATACTATAAGAGAAAGAAAACAATGGTATAGTAAATAATAAATTTTATTCTATTTTATTAGCTTCTTCACATAATTCCTATGATAGAAATACTATAATTAAGAAAATTTGTTTTTGAACTAAAGGTTTCTAAATTTAAAGAAATAGAAACTAAGTAAATAGGGGCTAAACTAAAATTTACACTACTAGAAAATTATTAAATAGAAACTAATTTTAGAAAAAAAAATAATTAGTTATTATTTTAACTAAAGTAGATACTATTTTATAAACTAAAAGAATTATTAATATCTAAAATAGTTTCTATTATTAATAAATAATTTCTAAATTAGTATCTAATTAGTTATCAAAGTTTTAGCTATCAATTATTTATATTCTAAAGTTGGTAATTACATACTAATTTAGATATTAGAAACTAGTTTAGATATTAATAGTTTTTTTAGTCTCTAAAATAGTATCTAATTTAGTCAATATATCAACTAATTATTTTTGTCTTTAAAATTGATTTTTACTTAATGATTTTTTTATAGTATTAGATTTGAAGTAATTAAAATATGTATATCTTAATTTTGGAGATTAATTTAACAACTAAATAATTCATAAAATTATTTAATAATCATAATTTGAAAGTTAACAATATAATAACTAAATATTTATTCTCTTTATATTAATTTTTATTTAATAATTTTTTTGTAAAATAATATAAAAGGAATTAAAACCTAGATTTAACCCTTATCAACAAATGTACATATGTACGAGTTTATACAATAATAACACTAAATTTGAAAGGAACAAATATAAACAAGATAGTTCTAAACATCCTTAACTAAAAAATAAAATAAAAAATCAGCCATGCACAAAGATCCACCATACATGTACGAAGAATGGTTGAAGTGTCTATTATTGAATATTTTATGATACATCAGATTTATAATTGAGTTTTGTCCATTGCTTTCTGCTTTTAAAATGTTAGAATGGGGTAAGGTTGCAAACTCATTTGATGAGGATAAAAAAAATTGTCATTTTTTTATCAGAAAAAAATATTTAATAAGAATATTTTGAGTATTCCAAACATATACAATTAAAAAGTTGTTGTTGTTAGTACAAAATTATTGTAAAATTATTATCAAATAGACTTAAGTGTCATTGATCATGTACAATGCAATCTTCAAACTTATGATACTCTTCAAACTTTATACTCCCATTTAATAACTGTTTTTATTAATTTATATTTTAATTAAATAATTTAATTTAATATTTTATTATTGTATATAGTTGTTAAATAGATGCAAGAGAAAAAATTGAGATATTAAAATAGTTCTTTTTATTTTTAGAGAAATTATTTTTTGACACTCACATTTTGCTCTTACTTTCACTTTACAACTTCTCTCAATAATAAAATATTACATTCAATTAATAAAAATAAATTTAAATTAAATAATAATATTTTTTATTATCAAATAAAAGTAGAAAAAAAATGGTGTGTTTTAATCCTCTCCAACTTTCTTGTTGTCTGTACCCTAACCACAAAACCAGATTCTGTATAAGCAAACAAAGGGTTTTTTGAATTTTTATTTTTATATTTTTTTTCTTTTTGCCTTTAAAATGGCTAGTACAAGAGTTGACCAAGAAGGGTCAAAAAAGTTGAAGGCTATGGGCTATGGGCTATGGGCTATTATGGCTATGGTTCTAGCCCACTTGAAAGTCGTTGTTCTGATCCTCGTTTACATCAAATAAACCGTTAACAGAGGAAGAAACCCTAACCGCAGAGAGAGCCTTATTGAAATGCTTTGCTTTTTTGCCAAGGTACTCGTTCCAAGTCACCGATTGAAATAGACTGGGCCTACCTGGGCCTACCAATTTCTCATTTGGACTGATCTCCACGTTTGTTGGGGGCCCATATAGATAAGCAACTGAGAACCTTTGCCGGCTCCGGTTCACCCGCACCCGATGGAGCACACTCGGGTACAACCCGTTTGACAAAATGTGGAGCAGATCGCCAATGTTAATCACCAGCCCTCCGGCAAGCGGCGGCAGCGCCACCCACCCTTCGCCGTCCTTCAGAACCTGAAGCCCACTCACGTTGTTTTGGTGCAGAATTGTGAGCAGCGTGGAGTCCGTGTGGGCCGCCAGGCCCATGGCCCGATCAGGATCCGGGCAACTCGGGTAAGAATTCAAATGTAGGGCCGCGCAAGCCCCGTTGAACTCTCCTCTCGGCCCGGCCCATTTAATATCTTCCTTCGAAATACCAAGGGAAGCCAACACAAGGCACATTAGCTTCGCTGCTAGTTTTTTCATGGCTGCTTCATATTCCTTCACAATCTCACTGCAAATTATCACAAAAAAAGCTTTAGAAAATATTAAATATAATTTATTCATATCATATCACCCATTTATATAATATAGTTCACAACATTAGCATTTTTTTTTTCTCTCTCTCTGTATCAGTCTTTTTCTTTTAGCAGCAAATGAAAAAATAAACACACTGTCAAAATACATACAAGTTTAGCATCATAAATTATTAGGTTATTCAAAGTCACTATGAGGCATAATTCTAAACTTTTAAAGAATCTTTAAATGACATATATTATTTAGGTTAATCAAACTTAATTATATATATAGTGTATGTGTGGATAATTTTTTTATCAATAAAATACAAATTAAATAAAATGAGAATATATAATACTTATACAAAGAATACAGATTTTGATGTGGATAAATAGGAAGTATATTTTGATGTGGACCACCTAATATATATAATCTTGGATTTGAAGAAAATGAGAATGGGAAGCAAGTGGATATAGTGTGGTAGATTCTCATAAGGGTGGGTCCTTGGCTGTCATTATAGTGATCTTTGCTAACTGCATTAGCATGAGAAAAATGGGTTCTAACTTTGCGTAGTGGAACCTTCACCACAAAATTCACAAAACCCTCTCTTCACCCTTCTTTTCAAACCAGACCTAGAACAACATATCTCATCAAGAAAACCAAAAGAAAAGGTACTACTAATTCTTGTAATTATTATAATGGGCAGTGTTAGTGATATATGTGTAATTAGGGTTATTTGATAATCTAGTTAAGTGTAGAGTGAGTTTGAAGATGAAGTGTTCGATAGTAGATTGACTTTGACTATTTTGTGTATAAGGATTAAGACATCTTGAAATGTATTTAAGAGTTGACTATAAAGGTTGAGCCACTATAAACACCTTGAAGTGTCTATATAACGGTTGAAACATCTTAAAGTATCTGTATAAAGGTTAAAATACCTTGAAGTGTCTGTATAATAAGTATTTAGACACTCTGAAGTGTCTCTGTATAAAAGTAAAGACATCATTGAAGTATCTCATTTTATTTGATTATTTTTTACTGATAAAAAAAATCCGGTTACGTACCAGTATTTAGCATAGTCTTGGGGCCAGAGTTGGAGAAAGAGGTGGAGAGGGGAGTCGAGAATGGTGAAGCACTCAGACCACATGAGTTTGGGGAAGAAGGAGGAGATGCGGGCGCGGCCATAGCCGGCGACGCCGTCGGGGGAGCGAGCAGCTTTGAGCTTCTGGTGAAGAGGAAGAGAGAACAAGGCAAGACAAGCCGTCTGAATGTCAGTGAAGAGCTTGATGGGGATGCCATGGTTGACCAGTTGGAAGACACCCCATGTTTTGCATGCATGCCCTATGAGGTTTGAAGCATTAGGGTCCTTGAAATCGATGACAGGGACAGTGTTGGTGGTGGTGTTATCGGAATAATGATGATGATGATCAGAATCTGGTTGTGTCCATGCGTAAGATTCGGGGAATTGTTGTTGCAGAGAGTTGAAGTCAGGGTGCTTGTGGTGGTGAAGATAGACAGGGTGATCTTGAAAGGCTTCTGAGAGTGAAGGCATGGTGTTAATGTTAATGTTGTTGTGTTGTGTTGTGTTGTGTTGGGAAAGTGTGTTGAGAAAGAATGATGTATATATAGAGAATGGTGCAGAAGATGCCGACAATGTTAACATAAGATAACCAAATGAAAACCAGACAGACATGAAACTAATTTTATTTTCGATTTTCATATTCTGTTTTGTGCCACTAAGAATGCCTCTGTATCCCTCTTTTTCTCTTTTCATCACGTCATGTCTTTAAGATACAATTAATTAATACATATTGCTTCAAAATATAAATGACCAAGGCAAAATTTTATACAAAAATATTACTTTTGAGAACATAATTAAAAAACATCAATTTATAAAACATCAATTTATAATTATAATTTAATTAATATAATTTTAAAATTATTTTATTTTAAGTATTAATTATTTAGATTTTAAATTTAGTAGTAAAAACATTGGTGGTTAATTAAATACCAATTTAGAAACTATTTAATAATAATAAAAAGTAATTTAGAAGTCAAAAATTTATTTAATTTACAAAATGGTCTTTAATTATTATTGTAATTAATTATTTTAGTTTCTAAAAATTAATTTTTATTTAATGATTTTCTTTCTATATATATGATTATCAGCTTATTAAATTCATACATGCCATTGTTTGTGGTTTTTTATCATTAACTATATCTAATTTAATATTAAAATATATTAGTTTTGCAAAAACTAAAATATATTTAAACCAAATTTAAAATACTTATTTTCCCATATTACTCTATATCAACCCTAATGTTTATATATAATTTTTTTCTACTTTTATTTTTTATTTTTCTTTTAAGTTAGGTGCGACAAGCATTACATATAAAGAAAAATTTAAGACACCTTTGAATCAAAAAAAATTAAAATAATTGATTTATTTTATTTTGTGAGTCTTCTTATTTTTTTTATTTTTACTTAACCTAAGACACAAATTTACATTTAGAATTCTATAATGTAAAGACAAGAAAAGATCTTAATAATAAAAATTATTAAATAAGAGAATCTTGTGTTTTAAATGATATAACAATTTTTTTATTGTAATTAATTAATTTATATATCCATGAGAATTTTACATCTTAAATATTATATTGATTTTTTTTATTATTTAGCTTATGTGAGACTCAAAAAATAAACTTTCACAAGTTGATAACATGGTATTTATATCATCTTTGTCCAAAAAAGTTATTTAACCCTTGAAGATAAAGATATCTAATTATTTATGAATATTATTTTGGTATATAGAAATAATTAGTTGTTTGCACAGTACATATTTATAATAAATAAAAAAAGTGTGTGCAAGTATGAAAGTTAAGAGGGACAAGGGAAAACATGGACAAGAGAAAGAAGAAAAGAAAAGATTATACATAGTACATATTTGCTAACAATAAGGCAAACTTACAAAACACTTCAAATTATTCTTTTATGTCTTTCTTTTTATTTTGTGACATCTCAATTTTATTTTCTTTCTCTTTCTTAATGTCTATTAGCATTAATTATGTATGCATCATTTTCCTCAGGCAAAGGATCCTAACAAAGGAACAGGGGTCCTCCTTCTACATGTGCCTCTGTCTTCAAATATAAAAAAAATGTTAATTAAATAACCTAAACTCTTCAATTCCAACTTGGATTTTTGTGATCCTTCCCCATCACTATAGGACAATATATATAGGGCCATTTGAGTAGTCACCATCTTCACTACATACTAATCCTTTATATATAACTAACACTAGTATACACTCAAGTGCTCAACACCTAGCTCTTTTGTCTACCACTCTACCAATTTCCCACAAATTCTTTTGTCGATATGAGATCTTCAATACATCAATACATCATTTCATGTTGAGTGTGAAACTATATATTATGGATGATTTGATAATGATCTGGTAACGGATGGTCTGATAAATCCAACAAACACTCACTAGGATAAGCTTAGAATGACTTTGATATCATATTAAGAAGTGAATTTTAAGCCTAACTCAACCTTATAAAATTGACTTATAATGTGAGGTTTGCATCCACTTATAAAGTATAAAATGTCTTAATCTCTGGTCTATGTGGGATCTTCAACAAAACATGTTTTTAATTTAAAATAAATCACCACTTTTCATTTTTAATCTCTACAATTTTTACTTAAAAAAATCATTATTAAAGATCATTTTATAAACTAAAAAATTATTGGTATCTAAAGTAGTTTCTATTATTAATAAAAAAATTTAAAGTAGTTTCTAAATTAGTATCTAATCATGAACTACCAAAGTTTTAGCTACTAATTACTTAATTAGTCTCTATTAGTATTTTAAAGACTAATGTAAAATCTAATTGTTAGATAACAATTTATAAACTATTTTATAAATTTTTATTAATAATATAAATCACTTTAAATATTAATATTTAAATAGTTTGGTAATCTTTAAATTAATATCTAATGTAGCAAATAATTATTTTATGTCTCTAAATTTTTATTGTTATTTAATTATTTTATTGTAGTGTTTTTTTTTTATTTTCAAAAAAGTTAAATTAGTGTTTTAAGCAATCCAATTACGTGATTTAGATATTAGTGTTAAAAACGACATAATCTATTAATACAAAAAAAGATAACTAGTTTTTTAAAAAATTAATACAACTTTTCTACACAACACAAACCCCACTAATTATTTTTGGTGAAAAAAAGGATTTGTTAAGAAAAAAAAAATCTGTTCTAATTTTGTGTCTCCAAAAAATATTTTTTTATTAATAAATATCTTTAGCTTATAAAATATCCCATCTCATTCATCATACACATACTTTAATTTTGTTCTCACACCACACAGGAAAAGTTATGCATTGGATGAATAATGCATCAACTATATATTTTTCTTTTAACTTATTTTCAAGTGAAATGATGTGTGTAGCATCATCTTTTTTAAAACTCTGCTTATTTTACAACAATTTTGTTACAGTTTTTTTTTCGTCTTCTTTAAAAAAGTATGTATTTGTTTTCAAAATAATCAAAAGATAAAAATCATATAAAAATTTAATTAAAAGTAAATTTATTATTTTAAATAATACTGTTTTAATAAATAAGTTTCTTCTTTAAAAATATAATTTTTGGTTCCAAAGCACACAAACACGAAAAATAGGATGTGAATAATTATTTTTAAAATATAATTAATAACTTAAATATTTTATATATTCATTAAAAAAAACACACTAAATAAAAACTAATTTTTATATAAAAATAATTGGTCATTCTAGACTAAATTATATACTATTTTAAACACTAAAAATTATTGATATTTAAAGTAGTTTCTAAATTTATAAACTAATTTTTAAATTGGTATCTAATTACCTACCAAGATTTTAACTACAACTAGTTTAGATTCTAAAATTGGTAAATAAAATTTTGACAGCTAATTAGATATCAATTAATTAATTAGATATTAAATTAAAAACTAATTTATATATCAATAATTTTGTAATTTTTAAATTAGTACATAATTTAATATATATATATATATATTAATAATTTTATAATTTCTAAAATAGTACATATAAATTTAATAATTTTTTAAGGATAATTGAGTGAATAATGTGTTTGTTGAGTTGTATTGACAGTATATATATGATAAGAGTGAAGTTTGTTTTGTTATTATGTGGTTGGAGTTTTGTTTTGAATGTCCCTCTAGTTGCCTTATTGACATTTGACATCAGCAATGGTTTGATAACAGTACAACAATTTTGTGTGTTGTCCCCATATGTTATCACCAAACTTAATGCTTCTTTTCATTCACAACACTAACTAACACTACTCTTCCTCTAATCAATGCTATCTCTTTTATTCCTTTTTTCATTAATAAAAATTAATTTATTATTTAAGACTAAATTATTAAGATATTGTTGAGGATGAAAAATGATACTAAGGTGTTACTAATAATGGACAACATTGATGGCACTCCTCCTGTAATTTGTATTTGGTCGTACATAACATGAGTACAATTTATAGGACATGGACTTGTGTATTCACAACATCACACGTGATATTCGTATATTATTGTTCACTTCACATACATTACCAATTGTTACCGTAAACAAAGGCCTCAATGTTTTTACAACTTTTCACATTTGATTGTAATTTGCAAAAGAAAATTAAGAGTTAGACTTAAAGTTCACTTCTCAATATTCCTAATATGATATTAAAGACATTTAGAGTTTATTCTAATGAGAGTTTGTTGGACTTATCGTTTCACCTACTATTGGATCGTTATTGGATCTCTCATAATATATAGTCTCACGCACGAGTTGGTAATTTGGCGTGAGAGAGGTGTGTTGGAGATCTCACATCAACATTTCATATCACGTACGAGTTGATAGTCTTAGCGTGAGAGAGGTATGTTGGAAATTCCACATCGACATTTTATATCACGCACGAGTTTATAGCCTCGACGTGAGAAAGGTGTGTAGGAAATCTTACATCAACATTTCATATCAGGCACGAGTTGGTAGCCTCAGCGTGAGAGAAATGTATTGGAGATCACACATCAACATTTCATAATACATAAATGGGTGAAAACCTCACCTTATAAGTCGGTTTATGAGGTTAAGTTTGACTTAAAGTCCACTCTTAATAAAGACATTTCTAATTTATAATAATTAGAGGAAATTTTGCAAAAATAAAAAGGTGATTCTTCCATTTTATTAAATTTTATTTATTTATGTTTTTCTTAAATTTTGTAAGAAAATACATGACAAACGAAAAATTGATATTGTGACTTATATATTAAACTACTCTAATGAATATGTGAGTTTAGGGTGATAAATCTTCTCTCTCTTCCTTTATCAATGTGTGTCTATTTATTAATAAAAAAATAACGAAATCATTAAAGTAATTTTAAAAACCTTTTTTTTATAATTGTACCTATACTCATTTTTGTCTTCTCAGATTTTAGAGTATTATTCTTTAATTAACATTATAAACTATGTTTATCTTGATATAAAAAAAATTACAATAATTCCTATTTTAACCTCCATCTATATAGAGAGGGTGGACTATTGAATGTCTATTTTCATTTAATATGATATAAAAAATTGTAAAAAAAATAACTTGTAACACTTCCTTAAAGAAATACTAATCAAAACATAAACAATTTAATTTAATATTATTATAAGTTATAGTATAAAAGTTGAATGTAACAAAAGAGTTTATCCACATATATATATATATATATATATATATTAAAATATAATTTTACATTTAATCAAAACATACTTCTAGATACACTTCTAATATAATAAAAAAATTATAAGAAAATTTTTACTTAAAATTTGTATCTTTACCATCTTCTTGGTCTATTAAATACAATCAATCACAATAAAAAAAACCAATTAATCACACAAAAGAATGAGTTAATTAAAATTAAATCAATTTACATTAAAAAAAATTACATTTATTATGTGCTCCAACATAAACAAGGAATCTAAGTACAATAAAACATAGATAATAATAAATAAATATTTTTTAGAATACTCATATTAAATCTGTTTTAAGAGATATTAAATCTAACTCAATCAAAAACTAAGATCATCAACAAATTCTAAAAATCAATTATCATTAAACTCAATCAATATTTATATACCGTATTGTGTACCGAACGTACAAGAAACTCTCAATCAACTTCTTATCACCTCATATTTTAGTTTACCTAACTTAATTTCTTAATTTGTTACCCCATTTACATGATGGAATCTGATAGTAAAAGAGGTGAAAATGATAGTTAAAATTGAAAATAGAAGGAGAGAACTAGAGACTAAAATATACAAAACTTCTACTTTATGAAAACAAGAAGAAAAAAAAAAGGAAAATGGGGTTTGCCCAGTTTCTCACAAAAGTAGTTTTTGATGATTTTTATATTCTTAAAAAAGAATTAACCTCATATATAAATATAAAACTGAAAAAAAAAAGTTTACATGAAAATTATTGTACATTATTGTAATGATAATGAAGATACTTTAGAATGATGGTTTATTAAAATAAAATGGTGCGCGTGCATAGGAATTAAGATGATGATTGGAAAGGGGAACAAAAAAAAAAAGTCGGCATGCCCAAGGGGTATAATTCAACACAAGAATTTTTCATTCCTTAATTCCAAAATCTTAAAGGCAAATCATTCCTTTTAACGGTCAAACTTTTTTTAAATTTTGTTTTTATTCGATTCTTATTTAATCATATTTAATTTACACATTTACTCTTTTATCTAATATTTAATTATATATATATATATATATATATATATATATTTTGAGTTTCGACACGTTGCTTAAATGGTGTGTCTGTCAGACATACGTATCGAACATCGACAATCAATCAGTGAAATGTCTAGTTCAAAAATATTTGTTGAATTTATGACAATTTTAGCACGATTCTGACACAATTTTAAAAAGAAAAAATACATTAGTTTTCTAAAAATTCAAACTTATTGTATAAATTTTTTTATGATTACAAAAATAAGGAATAATTTTGTTTGAGCCATGAGAAACATCTTTTTGCTAAAAAAAATTGAAACATACTTGTGTACATAAATCTTTATTATCAATTTATATAATTCATAACTATATAATATATAAATTATCCGTGTCTTTGTATCCTACATTTTAGATATTATACATGTTTTTGTATTCTTGTCATATTAGTATCCGTGTCAATGTTTGTACTATATATGTCAATATAGAAAATAATAGAATAAAAAGCTTAAGCTTTATAAATATTTTATTAAGTTTTTTAAAATAATATAAATTCTAAATTTCTTTAAAAGAATCTTAAAATGAGAGGGTTATTTTAAATTTTATGGTAAACAATTAGGTTTGTTTGTCGAATTAATTTTAACTAAATTTCCTTCACCTAATCAATTTAGAAGCACGTTGTTGGACATGACTTCTTAGCACATCAATCCAATGAGAGAGGAAGATTCAGTTTTAATGCGTATTGAAAACTCACAAAAAACAAACACTTCACGATACTAAGCCACTTCTAATATATATATATATATAATTTAATAAAAATAAATAATTTAGTTACTTTTTGAAAAATATCACTAGTGTATAAAAATTACTTTACATTTTGAAATCCATGTATATGTATATAACACTCGTACTTAACTACAAACTCCAAACATAATTATCATATACAAGTATTTAAGTAAGTTTCTTACCATTTTTAAAATTGTTCAAAAATAAAATAACCTACTATACATATTAAAAGAATATTTTTTTTCTTATCAAACTCAAGCATTAACAAAAAGGGAAATGAAATATTTTTAGAGTAAAAGCACACTAAATCCAAATTAAAAATTATTTGAATAGGAATCATCATTCACAGATCAGTTACTAAAAGATAAGATATGATATTTGTTCCCATTAGAGAGATGAGACCTAAAGAATTATTGAAGTCTTCGTTTTCCACCTTTGGTCAAGCAGGTAGGTTGCTAGGTGCTTAACTGGGATCCTACTCGCCTTCGTGTCTCTCTTTCGGCTCTTGGTCTCGGGTGAACACCGAATGGGATACTTACAGAAGGCACTCCGACGCTCAAGTCAGTAAAGCGAGTGATCGATACTTAGGTAGGTGCACAGTAATAAATGACGTACCTTTCTCCTTGGATGTGTGCTATTTATATTATTTTAATGGGCTTACCTTAGCCTGATTAGTGGAATGCATCACACTTAAGATTGTATTACCTAATCCTTAATGACATATTAGCTTGATTTGAGCGTTAATGGATTTATGTGTCGGTCGGTCAGACCGTCCGTTGTGGTTTCCCTCGTCTCGGTCAGGTTTCCCTTGTCTCGGTCAGGGAGACCGAATCTCGATCTCGTCCATACCGGTACAATATTGAAAATGACAATATGAGAAAGAATTTAGAGAGATAAGAGAATATATTTATTTGTATATGATTTGATTAATATAAATGTCTATTATTGTAATATTACTTTAATAAAATAAATTTATATATAATAAAAAAAGGCATTGTTGTATTTATTTGAATTTGATCAGTGAATATGGGAATTATTACTTAAGTGGTAATTTATAGTAATTTGTATGAATATAATATTGAGAAAAATAACCATTAAGGAATGAGATATTCAAGTGATGGATGAAAATTTGATGAATAAATTAAATACATGTTTTGTAGTTTAGTTGTAATTTCTTCAATTACTAGGAATATTAAATAGAATTGAGTATGTGATTGATATATATAAAAGAAATGTATAAAAAAGAAGGTAATATGAAAAATAGATAATTGAATATTTGAAAATATGATTTTTGTAATTGCATGTTGTAGATGGGTGGCAGTTCCGTTTGCAGTGTACAGAGAAAGCGCAATAAATAAAATTTGGAGTGATACAGTGGGACTTTAGAGAACCCCCACTACACTTTCTTTAGCTTTTCTTTATTTGCAATTGCAGCTAATCATTTTCATTAAGAATCTTCAACATCAAATAAACCCCATTTTCCTGTCACCTTCTTCTGTCGCTCCTTTATCAGCTCACAAATCTTTCTTCTCTCATTCAACTACAGATAATATCATATAATTATACTTAATGTCTCGTTATTTATAGCATGCAAAGAATAGTCAACAATCATTGTCTTATCATTTCAATAATTTAGTTTAGTCAGAAATATTGGTTTTAGTCGAGTTGTTCTTCTGTTCTGATCAGACCATCTTTTTTTTCTTATATACAATAGTGTTTCTTTCTCTTATCGTATATGATCCTAATCTGAGTTATATTCCAAATTAATTACAATCTCGTAAATTCAGTCAATTTTTGCAATCGTCGTCTCCAATTACGAAGTTAAAATTTTTTTTTATTATTTTCATATATCGGTATTAGGTCCATTTTTACTACAAATTTTCGCTAGGATAGACTCGAAAAGGGCTCTGATATCATATTAAGAAGTGTACTTTAAGCCTAACTCAACCTTATAAAACCGGCTTATAAAGTGAGGTTTGCACCCACTTATATACAATGAAAGTCTTATTTGTTCTACTAAACAAATGAGCCTAAACGGGTTTTCGTCGACGGAGGACAGGTAGGCAAGCTCTAGCGGGAGAAACAAGGGCGTGGTGTGGATGGGATGGAACCGAAACGCATTCAAAACAGGCTAAAACGAGGAGAAGTGCGTGCTCTTATGATTTCTACAACGTTAAGATAAATAGTGTTAACCAGCTAGAATACACATATCAGACACAGGGTAAAACGAGGAGAAGTGTGTGCTCTTATGGTTTCTACAATATTAAGATAAATAGTGTTAACTAGCTAGAATACACATACACATATCAGACACAAGTGCTTTTAATATTGTCTCTGTTGCCTTTAATCTCTAGTCGATGTGAGATCTCCAACAAACCTAAATTATTAAACTTGATTCATGACCTCACAATCCATCAATTTCTGACATAAACCAATAAAACTAATAAATTTAAAAAAATAATTTATTCTGAAACATTTACCAGAAATTGACCAAACCTACACATTTAAGTGGCATACAGAAGTCAAGATTTTCAGTGAAAAAAATAACATTATGAGTGGCTATATATGTGGTGCGGCAAGGCAGAGTAATTATAGAAAATCACTTTAGTCATTTTCAAGTTATGCTAACATATTGAAAAGACTTTGGCACAGTGAGGCCATGGCAAAATGGTGGATAACTTTTTCTTTTTCAGCATATGACCTCACCAAACAAATATTGAGAAGTGCATGACAACATTATAACTTCACGTTCCATATTTTATTTAGCACATTGAACTTAAAAAAGGTTTTCCTTCTTAAATTTTGTCTCACTTTTTCAGAAAAGTGAGTCACACTTAGAATGCATGAATGGAAAAAATTGGTGAATGAGTGGTGAAAGATTATGATGAAGTTTGTGTGATTAAGAAGAAGGTGGAATGGAAGCAAGTGCCGTCGGCCCTCCCATTTCAAAGGAAAACAAAACATCTATGGCTGTTGTGCTAATAATGCTTGCTAGATAATCCACTTCCATAAAGTCACATTCATTCACCAAATTATACAATTTTTTTACGTATTTTAGGAAATGCCACATAACAAATTAGTTAATTTGATAATTAAAGTCTATTGTCCACAATCTCTTAAAATTTAGTTTTTTTTTTATAAAAACTTTGATGTTAGGTATCACTATGAAACTTGACATCTCTGCTAGACCGACATCTTAAGTAACAACAATCATTTGTCATCATATGAAAAAATATTATTGAAAATATAAGAGACTAAATTAAAATCCATATATTAACAAAATCGGTTTAAACATGTTTTTCGTCTCTGTACTATGATGCGAAATTTGTTTTACACTCATTCTAGGTTTAACTAAAGAGGGAAAGAATTTGTTCCTACTAGGGAGATGGATTAGTTTTACTGACCTTGGTTTGAGCGTTAACGGTAATATGGGTCGGCCGGCTAGGCCGACCGTGATGTTTCCATGCGTCTCGGCCAAGCTTCTATGGTCTCGGCCAAGCCTCTTAGGTCTCGGTCGTCTCGGCCGGATCTATCGGGTCTCTGCCAGGATCCCCCGGTCTCGGTCAAGTAGACCAGGTTTCGGGCAGTCAAGTGGGTATCGGTCAGGGTGACTAAGTGTCAGTCTCGCCCATACCGGGTCTCGCCCATACCGGTACATAATCAATAATTAAATACTAGAAGCATAACACACAAAGACAAAATAAAGGTTATTTACCTCTATAAAGAAACACGACTGATAATTAGAAAAAACACCTAATTATTCTCTATAAAGAAAAACAACTAATAGATCCGATTTTCTATTTTTAGCAGTTATAATATAAAGTAATTCAGGGTTAAGTTATCGACATATCACAACTTTTTAAAAGTTTACGATCTATTAAAACTTCTACATTTTCTCCCATAGACCTACATTTCATCAAAAAATTATTTATTCTTCTATTTCTATTAGTTGTAATATGGAATAATTCAATATTTTCTCAATATATCACTACTCATTCTCAAAACAAAAAACAAAACATGGTTTTTTTTGGACAAGTTTTCTCTTTTTCATTGAAGCAAAAAAGATGGGAAACACCACCACAATAGCAAAAGGGCAATGGCTAGAAGTTAGTTATTAGAACTTAATCATACAAAATATTCAGTGAACCTCTTAGAATTTGAAGAGACTAATATGCATAGAGGCTATAATGAGCAGAAGAAAATTTTGTAAAGTTTGAAAATAGTCGTTGACACATGATGCACCAACACAACAAGTACTGCACCATATCTCAGATATCTCCTACACGTACTCACCATATATTGTTCATTGCATATTCTCCCTTTAATGATTTTTATGATCTGAACCTACAGTTTCAAAAAAAATTAAAATCAACAAAAAGACACCCATTGGATTTTAATATTACTACATATTGTGTATATATAGTTTGCTGCACTTTTAATTAAATTGTGTTATTCTTCTTTATCCTACATTTTAAAAAAAAAAATAAAAGTTTGTATGTTAGGCATCATTATGCAACTTGAGATCTCATATAAACTGATCCTTCAAATAACAACAATCATTTGTCATCACATGATAGAAGTATTATTAAAAAAAAATAAAAAAATATGAGGGAATTAGACCATAACTCATATGTTAACAAAAAACGATACATAGGTAAACTATACTTATTCATAAAAAAATCTAAAAACAGTATAAACATATTATATCAATGAAAAGATTCTTTATGAATAAATTCTACATGTGTTTTTCTTCAACCAATCAAACATTTACTAGAAGATTATTACACAAAAACTAATCCTAAAAGACGAAAAATAATGTTGTTATATTTCTTTTTACTATAAGTATGTATAAAATTTAGACAAAAAATAAAAGCTAATTTTATCTAAAAATATTAAAAAAAATATACTTAACCTCATTTTATACGTTAAACAATTAAAAGTGAGTTATAATACTCAAAAGGCAATGGTTACTTGATGAGACAATATCTTATGCACAACACAAAGAGATACAGGAGTGAGAATATTGAGTTGACTTTGACCTCTCAAAATAAGAAGAAAAAAAACATGTTAAAGAGTTGTTGAAGAGTTAGGGGTGGCAAAGCGGGCCGCTTTAATTCGCATAGGCCCACCCCACTTAAGTCCGTAAAATGCGGGTCGTGTTGGCCCGTCTCACATACAAAATGTGGGTTGGTTTTCATGGCTTGCCCCGTATGCGGGTTGGCTCGCATTTTTTTGTTTGAAACGTGGAAGAGGAGTGGAGACAACAACGATGCGGTAGCGGAGCACGGAGTCGAAGGTGGAGCGAGCGAAGTTGCAGGCAGAGCAAGCGACGACACTGCAACGGAAAGTGCGTTGTGTGTTGTGTGCGTTTTTTGGAACAATATAGTTGCATTGTGTTTTGAGTGAAAACCTAGTTTTTTTCACTCAAAGTTGTGACTTTTCGCTTGACCATTGTTGCCAAGTCAATTTTTTATTTTTTTTTAATTTCTTTTTTTGCAGGCTAGCGGGTTAGCCCGCCCCGCCCCACTGCTGACCCGCGCAGACCGCGGGTTATGCGGGACGAACTAATGCAGATCAGCAGGTTGAAAAGGTCAGCCTGCCTCACGTTTTTTAACGTGGATCGTGGCTCGGTCCACACGATCCGCCCGCTTTGTCACCCCTATTAGGAGTCTTCTCACTAAAAGAAACAAAAAAGAAGGTTCAAAAACTTTTTTACCGTGTAAGAAGACGCAACACATGAAGAACGAGAGTCCAAAAATATATCATTTGGCTTATAAATAAAGTAAATTTATTAATTGAATCTTAATACATCTTACTTTATATCATTATTTTAATACATGATACTTAGATTGTTGTTTTTTTATAGGAATATTTGGAACCTTAAATAATAAGTAAAGTTATTATTACATATTTAACTTAAATGTAAAAATTAATTTCAACATCGAAATGAAAATTATTATCCTACAAATATCATATGAACGTTATTAATATTCCCATGTTAAAATCACAAGTTTACAGAGTAAATGACATTCGAGTTTTTAAAATAGATAAGAAAAAATAAAAAATTATCCTTGAACTCTCTTATATTATATTAAACGTGGCATATATATCCTTTAAAATAAAATAATAAAAGTAAGTTTTAATACAATATTATCTTTTACACTAAAAAAATTATTAAATAAACTTAATTTTAAAAAAATATTTATAATATTGACTAAATTAAATATTATTTTATAAATTAAAAATTTATTAGTATTCAAAGTAGTTTTTATTATTGGTAAAAATTTATAAATTAATTTCTAAAAATTTAAAATATAAAATAATTAGTTAAAAATTTCTTATTAATATTATATACCAATTTAAAAACTAGTTTATAAAATATTATTAAATATTAATAATTTTTTAATTCATAAAATAATATATAAAATTTAGTTAATATAATAATTAATTATTTCATAATTAATTCATTTAACTTCTACTCATAACATTTTTTTATTTTTAAATTTTCAAAAATGTTAATCACAGTTTAGCTTGTATGCGAGCTTTAAATAAGATAAGTAAAGCGAATAATTTGTTTTTTAAAACATGAGAGGAATTAATGTTACTTTATTAAAAACATAAAAGGTGAGTAGTTATAAAATCCAGAGATATAATTGTTATTTTATTAAAAGCATGGGTGAATATATTTAAAATTAAGAGAATTATAAATGTCATTTAACATCATTTAATAAAAAAGGTCTAATTATTCTTAATAAATGTCATTTATTAAAAAGAACCTATTGATACAACAGTATACACGCATAATTATTTATCATTTTTTTAATGTAACTTTCATTATTTATTTTCTTATCGATAATTGAGGTTACTCTAGGAAGGTGAATCGAATGAGAAATTTTAAATTTATCATACATAACCTAAAAGAAAAGAACAATGTAAAAAACTTTAACACTGCTACTAATTAATTTCTAATTAATTAAAAAACTTTAGAAATAAATAACAGAGTACGTTATTTAGAAAAGTGCTTTGTTAATTGTATTCCATCATCAGAAAAAGGTTTATTTTTTGCACTTTCGTGTTCCCTTTTAAATCCATATTTCAAATGTTAATGCTAATATCAACGTAGCCAGCATATGAATCCCCCTTATGCAACGCAGCGTTTCACCTGACCCTGCCATGCACACAAAATAAAGAACATAACTTCTGCATCATTTTACTCAGTCAACCAATTTCATTATTATAATTTATTACAAATTAAAAATTAATTATAAATGATCATGTTAAAGTACCTGCAGTTGAAGAACCACCAGGAACATCAGCAGTCCCTGATGTTTCTGGTGGTGGCTGAGTTTGGGTTGGTGATGAGCCAAACCCTAGATCAATGACACTACAATCTCCTCCCAAAGTGCCTGCATCATATATATTTAATTTACTGTAAATAAAACATATTTGAGTAATTAATTGTTCTGATCACGAGTAAATCAGAACAGATTTCTCGTGTCGAGATCTGTTAACTTATATGTGAGACTGAGACTCCGGTTAGAATAGATTTTAAAATACTATCTGATAGTATATTAAGATTCTAAGTCTAACTCAATTTTAGAAAATAATTTATAAGATGAGGTTAAGACCCAGTTGTATATCATAAAATGTCTTATCTCTAATCAATATGAAAATCTCCAACAACATGTTGAAACTCTCTGTGAAAATATGAAAAGGCAATGGACGGAAGAATTAAGCAAAAAAGAGGTTAAGAAAGAGAGCAATTTACATTTCTTAAGGCAAATGAGCTTTGGATCGTTGAGTAGATTGGCTGAGCCTTCATTGCATTTACATATAAAATCCAAGCCTTGACTCTCACAAGTTCCATCACCACACAAATTCAACAAACAAGCTGCATATATATCATGAAAGTGCAAGTCTTATTTCACTTTTTGTTCTGCAAAAACTTTAAACAAGAACCTGGTAAATTCAACAAAACTATAATGAGTCACGAGCTTACGATCGTTCACTTGTGTAGGTGGAGAAGAAGGGAGTGAGGGAGAATCATTGCCACAGTTTAAATCAACAGTACCTGCACCTTTCATCTCAGCATACATATACTTTTGTTCGAATCAAACAAATTTGAATTTCCTTGCATATGGTATATAATAAAGATAAATTCACTTTTTTTGAATTGGTTTCGTGTATAATTTAGCTCCTATGCATGAACATGGTGAGAATGATTAAGATGATGCATGACTCACAGTTGGGAAGAACACATGGTGGTAATTGGAAAGAAGCAAAGGTAGGTTTCTTCCAACCAGATTCACAATCGCATGTGAAACCGAGTAATTCAGTGGAAGAAAGGTGGCATGTTCCTTTCCCACAGTATACAAAATCACATGGATTAAAAACATCTGCATAAACACAAACATCTCATGAACAAAATTTTCATAATCAAAATTAATGGTAAAATTGGAAGACCAGACAGAGAAGGGATTAATTATATACCTTGTGTTAGGTTGGAGATTAACTGTGTGGAAGTAGCAGAGACTTCACATGTGAAGAAGAAGGTACACAAAGAAACAAGGACCAAACTTTTCCATATGAATATTCCCATTGGGAAGAAAAGAGGGGAATTAGTATTAGTCTTGTGAAATGCTCCTATCATAAACTTGATCAATTGAATCTATGGTGTAAATGATCAAAATTATGACTTCAAATCTACCTTCCTAATACCTTTCTCTTCTTCTTCTTCTTTGAGTTTCTATTATTTGTCTCTAGGATACATAACCTTCCCACCAATTCCCAAGCTATTTAATAACCATGGTTATGATAATTTAATGATATGGATTGGTGACCAGTAACCTATTGTATAAGTTGAGTGTAAGTTTGTATAGTTACACAAAAATATAGTGCATACATTCTATAATTTAAAACAACTTTTGGTGAACAACATTAAAAATATAGAAATATTTATATTTTGGATTATGACTATTTTATTCATAATTTTTTAATTAATGGCGAAATATACATGTACAAGATATACATTATTTTATTGCATTTTAAAAAATATCTTTATCGATATTTCTATTTAAGTTATTTATAAGTTAGGAGACAGATTTTGCAAGTACTATTATTTTCCGTACGTTATCATGGTAGTTTTCAGTTCGATTAATCAAACAACAATTCGCTTAATTTTTTTGAATATACTTAATTTCATGATGAATCAAGAAATGTTCACTTAATTTTATGATGGTAGTGATTCATTGCCAAATCAGGTAATAATAGGATGTGATGTATAATTCTAAACTTTGGCATTGGTGTGGTAATAATAAGACTACGAAACTTTATGAGTGAATAAGACAATGTTATGCCCGTCACTTCGATTTTGTCACTGAAGACTGAAGAAGGTGTTGAGATTGCCGTTACATGGCGACACAATCAAGTAACTTCAAAGCCTTGTCATAAAGAAAAGACAAACACGATTCGAGGCATCTAAAATTTTCACAAGACAAAATTTTGGCAAAATACAACTTTGCATTAGTTTTTTTATATATACAAAACTTCCATCTTCCAAACTTAACATCTCAGCACTTAATGCTGAAACTTCGTATAACAAGCTACTTTAATTGAAATATGCTAAACCTTAAGTTTAGAACAAACATGAAATGTTTTCTTTGCTTGGAGTCTGTTTATATAACAACTGCAGAAGTTGTATTGTATTCATGTCCAGTGGCATTGGCTACAAAGATAGCAAGTTAGAAGTTAAATATTTAGGTTTGGTATATTAAAGCATAAGAACTGCTTTGAAATCATGTTCAGACTAAATTACATCAAAATTCAATGTGGCAGATACAAATTAACAATTGAAGATCCCTCCAATACCATATAACTACAATGAATCTCGTCAGCAAGCGAATCAAATATCAACAAACAACAGATACAAAGCACCCACCCCCATAGGAAAAAAGAAAACACAAAAACAAAAAACAACACTACCGTGGTTGATGTTTCCCAGTCTTTATGCTGATCCAAACTCGGTAAACCACTTCTCGTGGCGTTCAATATCAGCCTGAGAAACACTTCGTTGGACCTTTACCAAAGCTTCTTCAAAATCACACATGGCAACGGGATCCTTTGAAATCTCATCCTTGGACATGTTCTTGATTTCGTCACGAGTCTTTCCTGCTATCTTTCGCCTCATACCGTTTAAGGAAGCGTCGCGACAGACATTAGTCAAATCATCTCCACTATAGCCCTCTGTCCGGCGAGCCACTTCATCTATATTCACATCAGCCGCCACCTGGTGAAAGACGAGTACCATCAGTAATAATCCAAGTTTTAGCAATCATGATTCCCCTTCCCTTTCCATAAACTGTTTTTAGAGTAAGTTTAGTGACTCCAGCAAAAAAGTTCAGTGCCCCTTTTCACATTGTCTTGACAAATGCTCAAATTCATTGTTTTTGTGGATAGTATAAATCCTTAACTCATAATGAATGAAACTCAAGTTAACATGATTAATTGATTCACAGTATAAATCAATTACAGCTTCACACAACAAAAATTATAAGGCTAAAATCCAATATGGCCTACACAGTAATTAACATCACAACTTGCCTCAACAGTCTTCAAATTTATCCGGATCAGCTCTTTGCGACTCTCAAAATTTGGAAGAGGAATATATATACGCTTTTCCAGCCTTCTCCTGTGTTGCATTAAAACCATAAAATTGAATGAGAAAAAGTAAAGAAAAGAGATCTATCTATCTACAACACACATGACATGACTAATCATACATTTTAATAACTTACAACTTCAATTGTAAAGAAAATAATGCAGAGAAACAAATACAAACCTTAATGCCTCATCTATATCCCATGGAAAGTTAGTTGCGGCCAAAACCATTACTATTTTGCGGCTACCATCTTCATTTGTGGCACTATTGCTTACACCATCAACCTGAACTAGAAGTTCAGATTTCACCCTTCTAGACGATTCATGCTCCCCAGATGCCCTGATGAAGTAAATGCGAATTCAATCAGATCTCAATATAACCTCAATAATCAATCCAAATAAGAGTGAAGCGAACAAAACCCACGAATGTGTACGAGCAAGATAAACAAAGAATTCAATGAAATTTCACTTCGGGGAAACATAAATAAGTTCGAAAGACGACTGCATAAAATGGATGTCTTAAATAACAAGAAAGCCTCACCCCCTTGCATTGCATAGAGAATCAATTTCGTCAATAAATATTGTGCTTGGTGCATATGCTCTTGCAAGATCAAACAAACACCGCACCATGCGTTCACTCTCACCACGCCATTTAGAAGCCAGAGTTGCAGAAGATACATTAAAGAAAGTGGTCCCACATTCAGTAGCCACTGCCTTAGCAAGAAGAGTCTTCCCAGTTCCTGGAGGTCCAAACATAAGAACACCTTTCCATGGTCTCCTGATACCCTGAAAGAACAGAAATAATGAGCTCCAGACTTCAATATTCACCAAGACATTCACAGAGATTCAAATGTGCGGATAATATGAGATTTCTTAATAGAATAGGTTATCAAACAAACAATTTTCTAATTAAAATTTCAAAAATTCTTATGCATGTAACAGGAGAAGCAAGAACTTATGTTGCAACAATTTCACAAACAAGGCTTAGTTGGAAATCAAATTGTATGCAAAGGTAGGTTGTCATAATGCCAAACAAGGGTCTAAAACAACTACCGTGATGACAATTAGAGAGTATCATGAACAAATCACAATTCCAGATTATTAGTTATAAAATAAACCATGATTATTAAATATAACTGGATTGTAACATTAAGTAAGCTAGTTTTTTATGAGAATTCAGTGGAAATTTAATCAAAATTACCTGGAAATATTCAGGCATCCACAAGGGAAGCACAACAGCTTCTTCTAGAAGCCTTTTTGCTTCAGTAAGTCCTGCAACATCATCCCATCTAACTCCAGGAGAGGTTTCTAACACGTCCCTTTCAAGCATTGCAGCCAATTCAGGATCAGCACCTTCATATTGACCCTTCTTTGACTTACCATCTTCAGAATCACCATTTTGACCATTCTATCAGCAATTGTACGGGCAAAACCACGTATCAAAGAAGTTAGACGTTTTTCAAACTGTCTAGACTAAGGGATACAATATGCAAAGGGCAAATTGATAATCCGAGAAACTATATAACATAAAGAAGAAGAAACACTTCACTGTGGATCTAATACAAAATTAACAACTGGATGCAATAGGCTAAGCGTGTGTTGGCATGTCTCAACTTGAGTCTAAGATGAGTCAAACATGTTTTTCTCATTTGTGTGACGTTTGGTGTGGTGTTTAAAACACCATTCCAAGTTTTAGACTAAAGTTTCGTCGAAGTTTTCCGAAGCAGCTTTTGTGCAAAACTAAGGGCATCTCCAATAGAATCATACATTAAAAAATGTAATTTGTGATCCTACAGCGTCCCATCATCACAAGGCAACTTACACTTAATTTGCTCCAGTGGAAGAAACTCTAAAGAACTTCAAACAACTCACAATTTTATATATTTTTTAATTTAGACTTCATTACTGAACATAATATTGATTGTTCCAATGAGTAAAATAATTTTTACTTTTAAGGTTGAGTTGCTTGGAGTTACTTAGAGAAGCAACTACCCTAAACCATTCCAATGGAAGAGTTGCTTTGAGTAACCCAAAACAACCCCTAAGCATCTTCCACTGCAGATGCTCTAACTATAGTAATGTCATTTGTTCCACTTATATTTGGATAGACTCAAGTCAATTTGGTAACCACATATCCAAAATCGACTTTGAAGTGCAAGTTTCCAGACACTTTCTAAAATGTGTAATCCAAACCAAAAACCACTTTACTATAAACTCGCATTTACTCTAGAATCAATTCTAAGAGATCACGTTGATTAAAATCAATTCAACTACTTGTTGTTTTGGCTTTCTATGCGGAATTGGAATCGATTATAAAAAAAATAAATCTAATCCAAACACAAAGTATGTCACTCCATAATCAATTTAAACCATAATTGATTTCACAAAATCAAGTTCATTCAATGTCAAACTTGCAACCACTCATCCAAAGATACCTATCAATGCTAAGAACAGCCTGTTCCATAATCAAACTAAACTAGAATTGATTTCACAAAATCAAGTTCATTCAATGTTAAACTTGCAACCACTCATCCAAAGATACACCTATCAATGCTAAGAACAGCCTGTCCCATAATTAAGGTGTAATAAGATTAAGCAAATAAATCAACAAAATATGGTTGAGTCTACCAACCAAATTAGTAAACTATCCTTAGAAACAACTTCTCCAACCAACAGCATACAGTGAAAGTTATCCAACAAACTGCCTCATCAAAGTTGAAACTTACAGTTACAGCTGCAGTCTCCGTCTTGGTAGACTTTCCAGAAACATTGCCTTTCTTCCCTGTAGCGGATGCTCGTGTCCCCGAGTTAACCCTACTGGTAGCTCCACCTTTAGCACCACCACGCCCGGTTGAACCACTTCTAGCAGTAGCACCGCGCGCCCAGGCCCCATCTTGGGGAGATTTGCGGGTACCCACTTGACCGGACCTGGCGGGTCTCCTACTGGTATCCCTACTGGGTGGCCGCCACACATCGGGATCATCAACAGGCCCAGGACCGCTTGATGAAGTGGGGTACTCATCCAACGGCTGAAAAACAAAAGACGAGGACTTGGCAGAAATGGGAGGCGAAACGGCGCGTCTTCCAATGGGGTTTTCTTTGAAAGCCCTTCTCTCTGCATCTAACTGTTTCACAACTTCGGTTTCTTCCGAAAGCGCTTTCTTCACATTCATCCATTTTGCGCGAATCAAAGGGTCCTCTACGGTGGTTAAGTGCCTGAAAAAGGAAGGAATCAGTGAAAGTGACAGAAATTACACGAAATTGAAAACAGAGAGAGGAGAGTACTTGTTGATCTGAGCAAGTGCACCGTCGAAGAAGATGGTGGAGGTGTCGTAGAGCCCTTCCACAGCGTAGTCTCTTGCTAACTTGAGGTGCTCTTGCAACCCTGCTAAGGAACCTCCAACCATTATCTTCTTCTTCTGATGACTCTGTTTCTTCTTCTGATGACTCTGATTCTGCTTCTGTTCGCAACAGTGACACTTCTTCTTCCTTCCAACGAAAGGAAACAAAATGGTTTCATTAGATGGGCTTTCGTGTTTTGAATTTGAGTCCAATGGGATGGGCCCACCAGCCCACAACCACTTTTCGAAATCATGAAGTGGCCCACTTTCTCCTAACTATTCGTTTTTACTTTTGCTTTTTCTTTTCAGCACCACTCTTCTCTGTTTTTAAACTCTGGTAAATTAATTGGGTTTTCATAGAGCATTAAAAAAATAATTTAATGGCACAAAATTAATTTGTAAAATAAATTTATGGTTATTTATATATTATAATATGATATGACATAAGAATTTCGGAGAAAAAAAGCAGGAAAACAAATGCATTTTATAATTATGTATAAGTGACACAATTTCAATTATTTTCATTAATAATGAAATCGTATACACACTACTTTTTGAATTTTATAATAAAATAAATCTGTTTTAAAAATTATGAATTCAAATTACACTATTCTTTTATTGAAAAACCTGACTTTTTTTTGTTGAGTGTTGAAAATAAAATGTCAACCTAACTTCATTCTCCTTCTTTGCCTTTTGAATTTCAAATCTATCTCTTTATAGTCCTTTTTATTCGTTTTTTTTATTTGAATTCTTTACTTTACTTTTAATTCATATATCTGTTGTATACTTTCCTTTTAGTTATTTATTTATTTGTACATCAATAAATTAATTCATCTATTATAAGTTAATTTATCTATTATAAGTTTTTTTTACTAAAATGTACATAATTATGAGGATAGATAAAAAGATTATTATAAGATTGGATAAATCATGCTCTTAAGACACGACATTCTGTGAAGAAGTTGTTGTACCTGTGTGGATGTTGGGATTGAGTAACGTTGATCCACTTGATACACAATTTGGTATTGTGCTAGTAATTTCCTAGTTCTTCAAACTTCTTTCTCGTTCACGCGTGCGTTCCGCCGGTCGGCGGGTACCTGCGATTACACTCCGACGTTTAAGTCAGTGCTAGCGATTAGTCTATTCTTTTAGGATAAAAAAAACATACATTTTCCTCCCTTTTATAGGTTGACTTGAGCCTTTACACTTGCGTGGACTAGGTAACCGGTTGTCAAGACATGTGTAGTGGTCTTAAGGTCGTACGTAGTGACTTCCTGATATTACGAAAGTGTGTTTTGACGTGCCTTTGACCTATTTAATGTTTAGTTGTAACTGCTTTCTACGTATTTATTATCTTATATTATTCATTTAAACTTCCGGTCAGTTGGTGTCCGATACATTTGTGATTATCGTAGATGATTTCAATATTGATAAAATTTAAAATTAAAGACAATTTTCATTAAAAAAACTACACTAAAATCATGTATTGATATAACTTCAATTATTTATTTAACACTTAAATTATGTCACGCTTTTACAATTTATCCAATCTTATAATAAAAAATATTTATTTTTATAATTACAAAGTAAAATTACACGGATATGATTAAAAACTTCTTCTTTTTCCCTCTTTTGAGTGTTGAAAATAAAATGTGAACTTAACGTCATTGTTTTTGGCTTTTGATTTAAAAATCGAACTCTTTTTATAAGTCGTTTGATTCGTTTCATCTTCCTTTTGATTTGAATTGTTTGGGTAATGATGTTAAGTGATTCCATTCAAAATTCAGCACTGCATGTGCGTTCAAACTTAGTGGAATTCCAAAACCATCTTAAACAGTAACAAAATTTAAAACTAAAATTCATAATTAACAAAAAAAAAACACATGCCACCTTATTAACCAATACCATCCAAACTCATTAAACTTGCATTTAAAGTTTACTAAATTTATAAACTCCATAGTCACATATTTTAATTAAGGTCTCTGATCTGTGTAAATAGCAAGATAAAAAAAACAATATTTCACAGAAAATGATGAAAATTTCACATTCATTACGATATTTTATAATAATATATATAAGGGAGTACAATCTTACTTTATATTACAATTTTATAAAATTTATTTAGATTTAAAGTTCACTTTTTAATAAGAAATTATTTTAAAAAATTACAACTTAATTTTTTTCATCCAACAAAATATTATGTCAAAATTATCGTATTATAAACGATCACTATAAGAAAATCATTAAATAAAAATCAATTTTAGAGATTACAAATAATTAATTGTTATATAAATCACTTTATAGACTAAAAAAATTATTGGTTTCTAAATTAATTTTTATTATTGATAAATAGTTTGTATTTAATTAACTACCAAAGTTTTATCTACCAATTACTTAGATTCTAAATTTGTAGCAAAAACATTGGTAACAAATTAAATACCCATTTAAAAATTATTTATCAATAATAAAAATAAATTTAGAAACCAATTATTTTTAATCTTTAAAATATTTCTAATTTAATCACTATAACAACTAATTATTTTTTATCTATAAAATTATTAATTTTTATTTTATAATTTTCTTGTAGACGCTTTTAATCTCAAAATTAAAGCCAAAAAAAAAGTGTTGTAACTGTTTTAAAATAATATAGATAGAGTTGAAAGTAGAAGTTACCAAATATTGTTTTATAATGACTTGTTCATATTCCACTGTTTATGATAAAATATTTTCACGATGAGTTGTAGAAACGTAGAAATTGAACAAAACCCTATTTTTTTTTTATCTCAGCAATTTTTTTATAACTTCATCTAAACATTGGAGTATTATTTTAATGAAGTAAAGTTGGACCACCACTGTAAAAGCCATTAATAGGGTAGAGTAATCCTCATAACATTCAAAAAAAAAAAAAAAAAAAAAAGAAAAAAAAAAAAGGGTAAATAGGAGGGGGGGTGAGGCAA
>Ga0123342_1000081_pt1 | contig 105710 bp, 62 predicted proteins | sample Turbeawhitnodule_FD_89960 | JGI IMG/M metagenome (GOLD analysis project Ga0123342, IMG submission 89960) | Root nodule microbial communities of legume samples collected from Mexico - Turtle bean Mexico white nodule | ecosystem: Host-associated > Plants > Roots > Nodule | place: Mexico: Nepantla...
CTAAGGGACTTCCCACAAAACAATTTGAAGATCTTACTTGCAAGTTGGGAATGATAGATATACATTCACCAACTTGAGGGGGAGTGTTGCATAATCAGAAGAATTATGTTATAATTAAGTGCATATTCCATTTTACATTTATTAGGACAGATTTGCAGTCCCAAAACCTGAATCTGCATAAAACCAGCACACAACAAAACCAAGCCTGGTGGCGGTTGCTCTTGTTAGTTAATGTCTTTGTTGCATTGATTTGACAATATTATGTTCTTTGTCAAGTCTCACCTTGCCTAGTAGACTCATACTTCAAACTCCGTTCAAAGTCTTGTCAATTTCCTCCTCTGCAATGCAATAATGGGCTACTAGGGCCTTTTTGTCATAAGCTTTATTTATGTTTTCCTTTTTATCTTTATTTCCTATATTTTTAACCGTTGGGCTATCTTAGCTCCTTGAGGACAACTCTAAATGAGTATGATACTATATTAAGAAATGAATTTTAAGTTTATAACTCAATCTTATGAAACTAGTTTATAAGGTGAGGTTTGCACCCACTTATATATTATGAAAATGTCTTTATCTCTAGCCGATGTGAGATCTCTAACATATTCATTCTTAAATGAAAAGACTTTGAAGATATACTCATGAGTATCTCATTTTATCTTTTCAGATTTCTCTCTCTCAAATACTATTAGTCATTTGAATTTGAATCTTTGACTCACTCTATTGAATTGATTGAGATATAGATTATATTTCTTGATTCAAATAATTTATTTCCGTGTTTTATTTCTCAATTCTATAAAAAAGGCATCCCTTTAGTTTATTCCTTCTAACAATATAGAATTCTTATTATTGAAGGTGAAGAAATCTCAATTTAATCTTTATTTGTTCTTAAGATGTGATTTTACCATTGTATACAATTTGTGCATTTTTATCCCATATTTTAAATTTAAATTTAAAAGTACCAGTGTAATGAATGGAAAACTTGCTAGTTTGCTTGTAGTTTATGATTTCATTTCTAAGTTTTTAGATATCTACTAATCAATTCAATTTTATAAAAGCATTAAATAAGAATTCAGCATTTTGTACAAGAAGATAATATGGTTTAAATTTTAAATTTGAGATGTGTACTGGTGTACATACATGCATACATAAATATGGGTTGAAAACCAGCAAGGCCTGGTTCAAAGATAGCTAGTTCTTTAAACGTATTGACTAGGTGATCGATTGTTCACAGTATGTATGTAAACAAGGCATTTATAAGAGAGCTTATATCCATTTTGGCGTTCTTTTCTACCTCAAAAGGGATTAGTTTCCAACTATCCATTGGAAATCCTCTTAATGCACATCATAAATATTAGTTGAAAATACCAAGAAAATCTTATACAAGCTTGTATTGCATTTACTGAAAACATTCTATTATGCTGTTGGTTATAACAGTGTTAATGTGAAAGAGTTTAGTCTTTGTGACCTGCTATACTGATCTTTCGTGGGCTTCATGCCATATTTTATAAAATCATTATGCATAATGTTTTGCAAATAGAAGCTTGTGGGCATAGTGAATTTAATAGTAATTGCATAATGTGCAGTTTTTATGGTAAAACTTGCTGTATATTGAACATAGCCAGATCTTTTTTGTGGCAGCAGCCAAATGCACTCGGTTTGCAACTAGAATCATGGATAAAATATGGGCCCCATAATTTGATTTGTTAGACTACTGTTATTTACTTGATCTCTTCATGTGCATCTTTTGTTATTCCTTGCTTATTCTCAGTTGTATCTAATAATTTCGACAGAAGTTTCTGATTCTGTATAAGATAAGAAAGGCATTTTTCATTAAATTGCTTATCTTTTCTCGTGTGCTGTTAGCCACTCCTCTGCCTCCACCCATTCTAGTTGTTTGTTTATACTGATAGTCTAATACATAGTACCTAAATGGAGAAAGTCATTTACAGATGGGTGTATGTGTATTCATATGAGTAAATGCGAAACCTACACTTAAATCCTACTTCTCTTAGGCTCAAGCCTGCAATTTACGTCAGCCTTACTTCAATAATCTTCTTTAACAGTTTAACTAGCACTTGTTTCCAAACAAATGAGAATAGTAGTTTTAAAGCTGACATGCTACTAATGTGGATGGTAGGTCATTTCGCTCTGTTACCGGATCTGTATTTTTCTCTACCTTGGAGGATGGAAAGATTGTAAAAGGTCTCTCTGGTGTTCCAGAAGAAGGTCCTGTCTTATATGTTGGTTATCATATGTTGTTGGGGTTAGAGCTTATCTCACTTACAGATGAATTTTTAAGTGAGAAAGGTATTGCCCTTCGTGGAATAGCCCATCCGGAGCTGTTCATGCCTAAAACGGAGAGTTTATCATCTGAGTTTTCTATGTTTGATTGGGTGAAGATATTTGGTGGGGTGCCTGTTTCAGCAAGCAATCTTTTCAAATTACTTTCAACAAAGTCACATGTTCTCCTATATCCTGGTGGTGCCCGTGAGGCTCTCCATTATAAGGTACATAAGTTTTATTGTTTTATCTACGTTTCTTATCCAACTATGTAGCATAGCATCTATGATTCAGTTACTTTATGCAATCACATACTAAAACATACAGTTGATGTTTCTATGTGCAATTTTTGGGATCAGCATTTACTATTATGTGATGGTGGCTTCTACTTTAAAACTGACTGAACTCCCAATTGCTAGGGGGAAGAATACAAGTTGATTTGGCCTGATCATCCTGAATTTGTGAGAATGGCTGCACGATTTGGTGCCACAATTGTGCCATTTGGAGCTGTGGGGGAAGATGATATAGCTGAAGTAGGTTTCTACTTTCTCTATCACTCTCTTTTTTAACCACCATACTTTAGGGATGTGGGAGGCTCTTCTAAAGTCAGTACGAGTGAAGTAATTTTGGTTATTGCTGAGAAAATCAATGCTTAATATTTCAATACACTCATGGTTTGTTATATATGTGCACACCATATTGCTCATTGACTTCTTTTATTAACAACCAAGATTTGTTACTTTCTTTCTAAAATAAGTTGCACAATTTAGAGGAGTCACATCACATGCATAATTTAGCCTGTCCATTCTGCTTGGATCAATATCATTTGCAAGATGGATCATAGATGCCAGCCACAAAATGATATCAAAATCCTTTGTCTAGTTTTTAATCTCTTTGAGTATAGAATATAATAGTATGCTTGATTTCACTGCCTTTAAAGTCAATGTTAAAAGTGGAGTAAATGGAGGTGTAGATTTTTTCATCAGAAGATCGTTTTTCTTTTGGCTAAATAGCCTTTTGACTCATTGATACTGTATGTCACTTTCTAAAAGCATTGAAATTAAAAGTTAGTACCCAAAATAAGTTTCGTCTTTCACATTGGTCTTTTGTAATAGTTAGTTTCCTGACATAACACGTTAATTAACATGTCAATTGCCACCTTGTCCTCAACTTGGCAAGATAGATGGCAGTTCACATGTCATTTAACGTGTCACATCAGCAAACTAATTCTCTTAGCTAAAACGTCATCCATACAAAAAATTAACATGAAAGACAAATCTTACATTGGTGCTAAATTTTAATTTCAATGCTCTTAAGGATTTAATATAAGGCAGCATACACTTTAAAGGATCTAAATGACTATTCAGCCTTTTCTTTTGGGAAAAATATATTTCTAGTCCCTAAACTTTTCATCAAACTTGGTTTTGATTCTTGTACTTTCAAATTGAAAATTAGTCCTTAAATTATAAAAAAATGTACCCTTCCCCAACATTGTGATGGTAAAAAAATATATGAGTTTAAGTATAAAGAAGGACTAAAATCACATATTTTTAGAGGTTGGATGACAAATTCATCAATTTGAATGCAGAAGGACCGAATGAAAGTTTTGCAATACAAACATAGTCTTTCCTTCCTTTTTCTAATATGTTAGGAATGTTCATTTTTTAAATGTCTCATTCAACGTTTAGAGAAAAATCAAGTTGAATAATGAAAATGTTTGGGGTGGGAAAGAGGAATCAGTATTAAGAAGGGAATTTTAAGCTTAACTCAATCTTAACAAACCAGTTTATAAGGTGATGTTTGCACTTATATTATATAAAATGTTCTTATATCTAGTTGATGTGAGATCTCTAAGAATGAGAATAAAATAATTGTTTTTTCTTGCATTCTTGATCTTTGATTAATTGTACTTACCTTTTGATTGGACATTTTTGCTTGAATTGTGCAGATGCTTCTTGACTACAACGACTTAATGAAGATCCCCATAGTCAACGATAGCATAAGAGAAATGAATCGTGACTCAATTAAGTTTAGGTAAGTATTCTCCATCTCAATGATGTTTATTGCTTATTGTTGAACTCATAATTAAAACAAAAAGTCAAATAAGATATAGCCTTACAAGTAGTGCTAACACCACCATTTGTAGTACATTTCCTCCTTATAGTTAAAATATGTTGAAAAGTATAAAACCATGAGAGGTTTATGGAATAACACTTGGTACCCACAAATTTTTATGATTTTATATTTCAACTAGTACAAGAGAGAAAGAATGTGTTCCAAGGGGTGTGAGAAAATGTTCTTAGCATTTCTCATAGGCCCATATAACTTATTATTGACTTTTCTCGCTTGGGCGAAACATTCTCGCCTGAGTGAGTTTACTATTGCACCATTAACTTTATTTGGATCATTTTTGCCATAACGAAATCTTCTAGCTTGAGCAAGACACTTCTTTTAAATTTCCCTTCTTTACTTTTTCTTGTGATTCAATCTATAAGTCTCTGCTTTCTTTTTTTCTAATGCTTCTCATTCATCTGAAGTCTACACAAAAATTAGGATTAAATTTTTTCATTTGTTTCCTTGTTCAAAATATATAATTGGATTCAATAATTCTTAGATTAGGGTAATTTTCTGACATTAAGCAACAATTAAGTTCCTAAGTGTTCAATTTTCTTAAATTATAAATACTACACATTGACACTTATCAATTTCCCTCCAACCTAGAATCTTGTTTGTCCTCAAGCAAAGTAATTGAATCCCAAAGTAATTTTAATTCCTCATATGTTCTTCGTCATTGCTTTTAACTGTTTACCTTATTTCAATCTTTATACATTACTATCCTTTCTCAATTTGAGCGATGGTTCCAGCCACAAATTTTGTCAAATTTAGTCCTTGATCAGTCCATTTGGTTGTTCTTATTTAGAACTAAGGTTTGATTTCTATTTCCAAAATTTTTTACTATAACTATTCATTTTTTTCAGTATGTACAAAATATGCAAACATTAGTCAATATTACTAAATTAAGTTTGCAACCAACAAAAGTTAAAGTAAGAAATATTATACTAAAACTAAAGTCAACTTACTAAATTAAACTACTTAAACTAAATTAATATTGAAATTAAAGTTAAACAAAATGATAAAACCAGGTTTTGTTCATTGTGCATAAGAAGATAATGGTATCAATCTCTTATGATTTTGTCCAACTCTGTGACTAAATCATAATTTTGGAATTGGTTAAAATCTTCATCTGATGCAACTCCGATGGTCTAGCTCCCATTTCTAGTGCATCTTTTGCATAATAGCCAGTAGAATCATCCACTCCAGCTTCCACTTTAAGTGCATCTCCAACTCTAGTCTCAATTCCAAACGCTCCAGCCTCCCCTGAAAAGTTGTGTCTGTCCCCAAGCTAAGATAGATAATTATTAAATTTCATGGGTGTCATCCACGAATTATTTTGATTTTGAGTAAAACCACGGTAGAGGTCTTGTAAGATGTACATTATACCCTTATGGTTGAAGACATTCTGCAGTTTGATGTGCTCTGTTAAGACTCTAATGTATTCCATCATGTGCTCAATATTCCATCATGTGGTTGTTGTTAGGCTTCTCTAGGATTGATGCAATTTTTATCAATGGCAGGTTCGATTTTTACTGTTGGGTTCGTTGTCATCCCTTGACTTGCACAGGGAGTTGTGATGAGTGCTCTAAATCACAAAGAGCCCTTTGTCTTTTTCATCATTCTTTCTAATTTCCAGCGTTACAAATTTATAAATTTGATAATAAGTGATTTTAGGCACATAATCATCTCTCATGATGGATTAAAGCAAGTGACATCTTGACAAATTCAAATGAGAGATATGACCTATAGGTACAATGTTAGCCAGCAGAAAAGTGATTCATACCTGAGCTAGAATCCATATATCTTTTCTTTTGATCTTTAGTGAGTTTCTCGTGGGTTCTAACTGAAATGATTTGTTTGGAATACATAAATTTTGTACAATAGCTATTTCACTTAATCTATTTCGTGAAGCTTTTAGTGTTTGATAAATACATTCAACATCATTTGGTAGTGGATTTTCTAAGAATTAGTTGATTACATCCTTTGATTTGGACACTAAGTCATTCGAACCTTCAACCCAAACATCTGTAAAATTCAAGAATTATAGTTGGGTCATACTTGCGATAAAGATCTGTCAACTTTCTTCAATTTCTTTGCATCAACCCATTAAAAAAGGAGTCAAATTCTTCACGTAAAAGTGTTACTTTCCTTTCTGAATTAAAAGATCAAGTTTTCAATTCATCATATATTTGCTGTTTGTCTTTGCTTGGCTCAATATTACTTGGTGGACTGGGTGAATCAACTCTAGCTATTTTCTCTTGTTAAAGCGTGTTGGATTAATACTAATTATGGATTTGGTGTGACCCATTTTACTTCACATGTAAGCATAAACATCTCTTAGTCGATGTCAATATTAAAAACCATTGTGTTTTTTATTATTGGCATTTTAACAAACACTTGGTATACATGATGTATTATAATGACATTGAATGCGTAACTTTTGGTATTCTACATCATGCATACCAAGTGTTTGTTAAAATTTCAATAATATAGAGTTGGCGTTGACTGAGATATGGTTATGCTTACATGTGGAAATGTACAACTAGTGTTAATCCAACACGCTTTAACAAAGGAAAAAAAGCTATAGTTATTCACCAAGAAATATCGAGTTAAGTAAAGACCAACAACAAAGATATGATGAGGTGAAAACTTGGTCTTTCATTTCAGAAAAGGAAAGTGACATTTTTACCTGAAGAATTTGACTCCTTGAATGGGTTGTTGTAAAGAAATTGGTGGAAGTTGACATCCTTTCCTAACTATGATCCAATTATAATTCTTGAATTTTACACAGATGTTTGGGCTGAAAGTTCGAATGACTTGAAAACTAAAGTCAAAGGTAGATGGATTCACTCTGACAGAAATGCAATCAACCAATTCTTAGAAAATCCACTAAAATACTAAAATAATGTACTTATCAAACACTAAAAGTTTCACGAAATGGATTCAATGAAAGAGCTATTGTATAAGCGTTGTATATTCAAAACAAATCATTTCAGTTAGGAGCCACTGGAAACTCACTAATGATTAAAAGAAAAGATAAGAGGACTCTAGCTAACATTGTATGGATGATTTTTCTACTGGCTAACATTGTACCTAAGGTCATGTCTCTGATCTAAATTTAACAAAATGTCACTTGCTTTACTCCACTCCACCATGAGAGATAATTATGTGGCTAAAATCATTTTTAATCAAATTTATAAATTAGTAAGAATAATGAAAAAATCAAAGGCTCTTTGGGGTTTCAACACTCATCACAACTCTTTGTGCAAGTCCAGGGGTGACGGTGAACCCAACAGTAAAAAAAACAATCTTGTCATTGATAAAAAATATATTGATGAAAAATTGCATTAATGAAGAAGAAGCCCAACAAGAACCACACTTTCCACATCCAGTTAAGGTTGAAGACCAACCTTATATAGTCCCTTCACAACAACACTTTTCAACTCCAATTACTATGACATGATAGAATACATCAGATCCTCAACCGAGCACATTCAATCGTAGAATGTCTCTGGACATAATGTACATCCAACCAGACTTCTACTCAAGGTCAAAATAATTTGTGGATGATACTCATGGAATTTAATAATTATCTATCTTGGCATGGGGACATGCACAATTTTTTCAGGAAATGCAAGATCGTTTAGAGTTGGAGATGCACTTGAAATGGGAATTAGACCAACTCTTTGTTAAAATCTTCATCTGCTGTAGCTCCAGATGGTCAGCTCCCATATCTGGTGCATCTTCTGCATAGAAGCCAGTAAAATCTTCCACTTCAGGTGCATCTCCAACTCTAGTCCCAATTCCAGATGCTACAGCCTCCTCTGAAAAGTTGTGTTTGTCCCCAAGCTTAGATAGATAATTATTAAATTTTATGGGTGTCATCTACAAATTATTTTGATATTGAGTAGAACCACGGTAGATGTCTTATAGGATGTACACTATACCCTTATGGTTGAATGCATTCTGCAGTTTGATGTGCTCTGTTAAGACTCTAATGTATTCCATCATGTGCTCCATAGTGATTAAAGTTGAAGAGTGTTGTTGTGAAGGGACTGCAAAAGGTTGGTCTTCAATATTAACTAGATGTGGAAAGTGTGGTTGTTGTTAGGCTTCTCTAGGATTGATGCAATTTTTATCAATGGCAGGTTCGATTTTTACTGTTGGGTTCATTGTCATCCCTTGACTTGCACAGAGAGTTGTGATGAGTGCTCTAAATCACAAATAGCCCTTTGTCTTTTTCATCATTCTTTCTAATTTCCAGCATTACAAATTTATAAATTTGATCATAAGTGATTTTAGGCACATAATCATCTCTCATGATGGATTAAAGCAAGTGACATCTTGACAAATTCAGATTATAGACATAACCTATAGGTATAATGTTAGTTAGCAGAAAAGTGATTTATACCTGAGTTAGAGTCTATATGTCTTTTCTTTTGATCTTTAGTGAGTTTCCCGTAGGTCCTAACTGAAATGATCTGTTTGAAATATATAACTTTTGTACAATAGCTTTTTCACTTAGTCCATGTCATGTAGTGTTTGATAAGTATATTCAACATCATCTAGTAGTAGATTTCCTAAGAATTAGTTTATTGTATTTTTGTCATAGTGAATCCATTTACCTTTGACTTTGGTCTTTAAGTCATTCGGACCTTCAGCCCAAACATTTGTGTAAAATTCAAGAACTATAGTTGGGTCATACTTGGCATAAGGATCTGCCAACTTTCTACAATTATTTTGCATCAACCCATTCAAAAATGAGTCAAATCCTTCAGGTAAAAGTGTTACTTTCCTTTCTGAAATGAAAGACTAAGTTTTCAACTCATCATATCTTTGTTTCTTGTCTTTATTTGGCTCGATATTTCTTGGTGAATCAACTATAACTCTTTTTCTTTTTGTTAAAGCGTGTGTGCAACCCATTTTCACATGTAAGCATAATCATCTCTCAGTCGTCGTCAACTCTATATTATTGGCATTTTAACAAACACTTGGTATGCATGATGTAACCCAACACGCTTTAACAAAGGAAAAATAGCTATAGAGTATTCACCAAGAAATATCGAGCCATGTAAAGACAAGCAACAAAGATATTATTAGTTGAAAATTTGGTCTTTCATTTCAGAAAGGAAAGTGACACTTTTACCTAAAGAATTTGACTCATTGAATGAGTTGTTGTAAAGAAATTGGAGGAAGTTGGCTGATCTTTATCTCAAGTATGATCCAACTATAGTTCTTGAATTTTATACATATGCTTGGACTGAAGGTCCAAATGACATGAAAGCCAAAGTCAAAGGTAGATGAATTCACTGTGACAGAAATGCAATCAACCAATTCTTAGAAAATGCACTACTAGATGATGTTGAATGTATTTATCAAACACTAAAAGTTTCACGAGATGGATTCAGTGAAATGACTATAGTACAAAAGTTGTGTATTCCAAACAGATCATTTCAATTAGGAGTCATTGGAAACTCACTAAGGATTAAAAGATAAGAGGACTCTAGCTCAGGTATGGATGATTTTTCTATTAACTAATATTGTACATATATATCATGTCTCTGATCTAAATTTGACAAGATGTCACTTGCTTTACTCCACTCCATCATCAGAGATGATTATGTGGTTAAAATAATTTCTAATCAAATTTATAAATTAGTAAGAATAATGAAAAAAGCAAAGGCTCTTTGGGGTTTCAGCACTCATCACAACTCTTTGTGCAAGTCCAGGGGTGGCAGTGAACCCAACAGTAAAAAAACAAACTTTCCATTGATTAAAATTGCATTAATCAATGTAGAAGCCCAACAACAACCACATCTAGTTAAGGTTGAAGACCAACCTTATGTGGTCCCTTCACAACAACACCCTTCAACTCCAATCATTATGACATGATGGAATACATCAGATCCTCAACAAAGCACATTCAATTGCAGAATGTCTCTAGGCATAATGTACATCCAACAAGACCTCTACCATGGTTCTGCTCAAGGTTAAAATAATCTGTGGATGACACTCATGGAATTTAATAATTATCTATCTTGGCATGCACAATTTTTTCAGGGGATGCAGGATCGTTTAGAGTTGGAGATGCATCAACTAGAATGGAAGATTTTACTGGCTTCAATACAAAACATGCACACAAAATGGGAACAGTAGATGAAGATTCAAACCAGTTCTAGAATGATGATTTTGTCACAGAATCATAAGTGGAGATTGATACCATTATCTTCTCATGAACAAAAACTGATTTTATCATTTTGTTTAACTTTAATTTACTAAGTTGAGTTTAGTTTAATATTTTTTACTTTAACTTTTGTTGGTTGCAAACTTAATTTAGTAATGGGTTAATGTTTGCATATTTTGTACATAGATAGATGATGGTAACTTAATTTGTTTATGAAGAGTCGTAGTAAAAAATTTTGGAAAAAAAAATCAAACCCTAGTTCTAAATTAGAACAACTAAATAGACTGATCAATGACTAAATTTGAAAAAAATATGTGAATGAAATCATAACTCAAATTGAGGGAGGATAGTGATGTATAAAAATTGAGATAAGGTAAATAGTTGAAAGCAATGATTAAGAACAAATGAGAAATTAAAATTAGTCAACCAAGTGAGAGTGTGAAACCTTAAAACAGTTTGAGACACTTTCACTACTGAAGAGTTAATTGAGGTTGCCTCATTCTCTAGTTAATTTGCATCACAAAATCAAACATGGGGATGATTGAGGCATGTTTAATAAAGTTGGATGTGAGAAAACCCAGGGCCAAACAACTAACCTTTGCATATATAATGAAATGTGTAGAAAAATAATCCTTTTTTAACCAAAATTTTGTTATCCGGGAAAAACCCAAGCTTAATTCCTGATCTAAATTACATAAGAAGGGCTAATCTAAGCAACTTCTTCTCCTAAGAACAAAGTTTCTTATTTTCTCCCAATAACACTTTTTTTTCTCTCCTCTTTTTCTATTTTAACTCTGTTCCAAAGTTGATTTAATGAGATCTCGCTCAAGCGAGTTAATCTAGCTTAGACGAGATCTTTCGGTGCTATTTTCGCTTGGGGGAAACATTCTCGCCTGAGCGAGTTTAGTTATGCACCATTAACTTAATCTGAATCATTTTCGCCTGAGCGGAATCTTCTAGCTTTAGCGAGATGCTTCCTTTAAATTTCCTTTCTTTACTTCTTCTTGTGATCTAATTTATAAGTCTTTGTTTTCTTTTTTCCAATGCTTCACATTCATATGAAATTTACACAAAAGTTGGGATTAAATTTCTTCTTTTGTTTCCTGGTTCAAAATATATAATCTGATTCAATAATTCTTAAATTAGGGTAATTTCTGACATTAAACAACAATTAAGTTTCAAAGTTTTCAATCTTCTCCATTATAAGCACTACACATTCACACTTATCACTTATGAAGAGGAGTTTACACACTTTATTATTGGTTAGAAATTACAAAATTAGGTGGAATAATTTTTAATTAAGAAGTAAAATTTACTAAAAGTTTCCATTCTTAATGAATTTCAATTAGTAAGAGTGTTAGAGAGAACCATGTTTTAATATATCTGATATCTTATATTTCCAAACTACGGAATTTTCATTCACAACTAAGGCACTGGTGTGTTTTCTGCAATCCAGAGATGGGAGAAGTGGTGAGGTAGCAAACCAAAATCTCTCTTTTCCTGTGCTTGTACCCAAAATACCAGGTCGCTTTTACTTTCTGTTTGGGAAGCCCGTAAGAACAAAAGGCATGGAAAAAATGCTAAAAGACAGAGAAAGTGCCAACCAAATGTACCTGCAGATTAAGTCAGAAGTTGAAAGCAATTTGAAATACTTGATCAAGAAGAGGGAGGAGGATCCATACAGGAATATCATTGACAGAAAGTTGTATCAGATATTTTATCCTCCTGAAACTGATCCAACACCATCATTTGAGCCCTGAAATACGTTTTGATTCATATTCATATTCATATTACTCATTCTTCTGTAATCATAATTATTTGTAAACTGATACACGTACATGCCCAATATTCTAATCAAATGTGCATATACCCAAAAAAATATAGAACTTTCTTCAAAGTTCATAACTGATTTCAGGCAAATTCTTACTCCACCTCATAACTTGTGACTTGCACCTCGTTCTCTTTAAAAATTTTAAAGTTGCCCTTTATTCTCGAACCGAAAATTTGGAGTTTAAAAAATATAGTGAAAAAATAAATTTGTAATAGATTTTTGTGTTATGGAAATATAGCATCCACTCAAGTCTATAACAGAAGAAGCAACTTGGATATATATTCATATATTATCATTGGGTTACAATTTTTTTCATACTTTATTTTAAATTTTCATTGGTATGAATTTAAATTTTAGAATAAGTAAATATGGGTACTCACATTCTAAAAGAATTTTACACTGTTTCTGACAAAGTGTATAAATGGTAAATTTGTTGATTCTCATAAAAATTATCTTAAACCTTTATATGACTTTTAAACCATAAGTAACCCTTATATGACTTTTAAACCAACATTAAATACTGCATATACTAATAGTTTAAATAATTTTATTTTGTCATCAAATTTCAAATTCTCATATAATTAATTTGTTGACTTGTGTAATATAAGATCTAACTATTTTATGAATAAATTAACTAATAAAATACTTATTTATTAACATTTACTACACTTAAACTATTTAAGATCAAATATTAAATTTGATTATCGGATAATCTTTAACGAGTATCTTCAAACATTTCAAGATCAAAATCCTCAACGAAGAACACTAACACATAGTTAGAGTTAGATTCCTTATATTTGATCAATCCCTTTTACTATTATCATGCTAATTAAATTTTAATATTTTTAATAGATAAAAGATATTAGCTTGTTTTCACTGAAAAAAAAATGTTGGTCCCTCTTCTCATCATGATACCATAGCTCCAATGTGATAGATGCGTGAACTGTTTCCAATTCAAGGCACTGTCTCAAACATGTTCCCCAACAGGAAGCCCCATTGGTAATGTACTTATGTTTCTTCATCTTTTAATCTATATTTCTTATGGGTTTGAGAAAAAAAAGATGAAACTTCTAAATCAAATTTAAAACCTCAATTGTTACAAATTTAGCAGCTTGTTTTATGCAAAAGGGTGCCAAAGATTTAATCAATTACTGCTATCTTACAAAGTAACAATGATTGATGTTGTATAATGGTGTACTGATAAACTATGCATGTAATCAATTACTGCTATCTTACAAAGTAACAATTTTTTAAGAATTTAAGATGTTGCATACATGTTAGGGTATTTATTACGAAGAGTTCTAGAAAAATCTATTAGAGATTTTCAAGGGATATTTTTACAAACAGCATAAGTGCATTTATTTTTTATTTAGTAATATTTTGTATAAAATAAAATAATAAAAGAGATGATAAGATTTTAACCTTTTGGAAGAAAGGACACAGTTATGATAATGAATGAGCCATAAGTACAGATTGCTTGCGTGGTTTTGCTTCCTTAAGCAGAAAATAAACATCGCCGTTGTGTTGTTTTGTGTTGTGCGAATAATAAATCTCACTTTACTGTTACTTTTATTATTCTGCTTCTTTCTTTCTCCATTTTTTTCTCTAACCAAACACTCAAAAGATTTATACGCTCTCTGATGCTTTTAATTGTACTTCATTTTGTGGTTCATCACCCTCAGATCCTTTCACACTGCTCTTCAAAAAGGTCTGATTTTTCTTGCTTTAACACTCTATCTCTCTATCGTCTTTCTTTTACTTTTATCAATGCAATTTCTGAGTTGTTTTCTTATAAATGGGTTTGATCGTGCTGAATATTGGTCCATTTCGTTGTTTCGTAGATTTTGAGTGAATATAGACAAACGGGTCTGCTTCATTCTTTCACTATTTAGTTAGTTACTATTAGGGGTTTCGAGAGTTTTATTTTTCTGTGCTGCGATTTTACATTTCCATTTATTTTGAACGAGGTTGAGTAAAATGGTGATTCTACTTTTGTCGGTGTAAATTATTCCTGAAAAAGTTTGTTCCAATGTATAGAAAAATCTCAATTACTGTGTTGTTAGTATTTTCGAATATATGTAGAAATGAATTCAGTTATTGCTGCTTATTTTGTTGTTTAATTAGGTTTATCTTTATTATCACCTCATAAGTTGTTATACATTGCTCCGTTGATTTTTGTTTGTTTGTGGGAATTAATCCTTAGATTCCTATGTGAGGGTGTGTTGACATGAAGAGTACTAGCAACACATTCTCTCATACACTCTTTCTAATACATTTTTCCATCATTGGTTAAAATTTATTGAAAACTAAAGTGAGAAGTGAGACTCACGAGTTTTTTTAATTTTCAGTAAGTTTCAACCAATAGTCCAGTGTATTCAAAAGAGTATGTTAACGCATGTGTTGCTATGATTTCTCTTGTTGATTCATATGAACACTAATCCAAGTGTGGGGGGTGCTGTTATGTGGATGAAGAATATATTTATCTTTGGTGTAATGGCAGACAATTTAAGAGAAATTGGGATGTAACAGTTGTGGTATGATATGACTACCCTTTTAAACTATGGAAAACTTTCTAACTCGTGTAGTTGAAGAAAGCCTCTGTGATTTTGACTGATATGAGTCTTTGTTATTGAACAAAATAGAGAAATTGTGATATTGTTATGTGATAAATTTCTTCAATTATAAAAGTTTGGTGTGTGGTGAATTATTCTTCCCGATAAATGTTTGCTAGAATAACAGAAGTTCTCTTTTTTCTTACCTTAGATTATGAAAATCAAATTCCTTTTTAATTTTTATTTGTGTGCAGACATGTATAAGAATCGGCTACAAGAGTTGGCTCAAAGAAGCTGTTTTAATTTGCCAGCCTATTCATGCATTCGTGAAGGGCCTGATCATGCTCCTCGTTTCAAAGCAACTGTCAACTTTAATGGAGAGACCTTTGAAAGCCCTACTTTCTGCTCTACTCTTAGACAGGCAGAACATGCAGCGGCTGAGGTGGCTCTTAACACTCTTGCAAAAAGAGGCCCCTCTAGAGCTTTGGCTGCAAGAGTTCTGGTGAGAAAATGAGAATTTTTCATAATCTCCTTCCCAGTTTTTCTTTCTTTAAAATTGTAATCACTCTTGAAAATATTCAATATTGTATTGGTATAGCAAGAAATAAAAGTAGAAATTTATCTTAAAAAAAGAAGTATTTATTGTATCAAAAATACAAAAATAATTTTAACACCTACTTTGTAGGTAATCAGAAGCATTTCAATAGGATTGTTTAAAGCTGAGTTTTCATGTTTAGCTTTCTCTCTATTACTGGTTTAAATGTCAACTTATATAAGCGATTTCAAGGACAAATATACACTTACAAATAGATATTAATATAGTCTCTTTTTATCTTCTTTTAGAGGCTTGTATTGCATTTCCCCAAAATATGTAGAGGCTGCTTTATTCATTACATTTAACTTTTCTGCAACCAAATCAATAGACGACAAATAGAAGAATTTCAGTTTAGACTAAGAATAGAAATATGCCCGCAAATGTTAGGAGTTAAAGAATTTCATTGTTGATCTAAAAGATTTTTTCTGAATATGTATTTTTCGTTTGGATATTGACAGGATGAAACAGGAGTCTACAAGAATTTACTACAAGAAACTGCTCATAGAGCTGGACTGAATCTTCCTGTTTATACAACAATTCGTTCTGGACCAGGTCACGGTCCTAACTTCTCATGTACAGTTGAGATTGCAGGAAAGCATTTTACAGGAGACCCAGCTAGGACCAAGAAACAGGCTCAAAAAAATGCTGCGATGGCTGCTTGGGCTGCATTGAAAAAATGTGAGCATTGTGATTCTTCAATCAAATTTTTGTGTATTAGTTGCCTTTGGACATTTTTCAACACACCTTTCTTTCTCTTTTTTTTCACATTATTCTGTCTTTCCTTCCCACATGTAACTTATTGTCATTGTTTTAAATTTCTTCTAGTGTCAGAGCATAGTTTATCATCTTCATTTTCTCCGGAGGCTAGAGGCAATGGAGAACAAGATCAAGTCATCATAGCTCGCATCCTTGCGAATGGTTCGAAGAACTTTTCCCAAAGTGATAATCAACTGGGATGGCAAAAATCGACTACGACCTCTTTGGTATCAACTCATCCCACTGCAGACATGTACCCTACACAATGTCAGCATTGTGTAATCTCCAGTTTCTCGCCAGAGGTGGCTCTATATCAGATTTGGCAGCAAGAACAAATTTTGCAGCAACAAAATCGTCTATTGGCACTAACCTTTCAGCCTATTATTCCATCTAGTCCACATATTTATCCATTAATGCAATCCATGTTCCAGCCAGACCACTGTCTTTACTTCCCAAGTGAGTTGTCATCAGTTCCTGTAGGACCAAAATTGTCAATGGCTACATCAAGCCCTTCATTTTGTTTTTCAAACCAAATTGGTCCAGAACTAAATGCAGGCAGGTCAACACTTACCATCAGAGAGATACAAGAAGAAAAAACAGAAGACCCCCCAGTTTGCACATTCAGCAATGAAACTAGAGTCTTGCCACCAGGTTCAGATGATGAGAGTAAAAAGCATGATAGTTCTGGAAGCAGAAGTAGAACTACTGAGCAGGGAGAACAATGTGAGAAATCTGAATGGGATTCTCATTGGAGCATGGGATCTGTACACAGACCAATTAATTCTGAGCTCCAAAACCCATCCAGGATTGGTTCATCTGTTCTCAGATCACACTCACAAGCAAACTACAACAGAAGTTTTAGACCACGAGCCCCTTCATCATCTTCCATTGTGAGAACCATATGCCCTACTCAATCTGTTGTTTCAAGACCACAACATGTTGCATCAAGGTTGAGAACGGGAATCCCACAAAGTCCAGGTACATCTGCTCCTGAAAGGTTTGGCATGATGAGATCACCTACTCCTCTATTTATGGCACCAGCTGTGAGAATCAGATCAGTGGTTCCAGTCTGCTCAGCTCCTCCAAGGAGATCCATGGCAGAAGAGGTGTCCAAGAGCAAGGAAAAGGAAGATCTAAAACCTGAAGACAAAGATGTATCAAGAACTAGCTCTGAGCTTGGCCATCTTAGGATATGATATGAGTGAGTATATATATACTAGAGATTAAGAAGTATGGTAGTTCTTTCCAAATATCATGGCCTTTACAGTCATTTACGGGAAAGAATAGGCATATGCATATCCTTTTGGTAATTTTATGTCGAGCAATAAATTTGAAATACAAAATTATATATATAAATATGTCATTAGAATTTCTTGAGCGTGATCCATTAAGAAGGTTGGGCTACAGAGTTTGCCGTCCCTTCTAGGATAAGTAAATGCATGTATGATATGAATAACTATTGAGTAAAATAGATTATGTACCATTGGGCAAAGTATTTTTACATTATCATCTAATTACAAAGTTTCATTACAAGTTTAATTTTCAACTATATTTTGTATCATTAGAAGTAGATAATTGCATTATATAAGCATAATGTTTAGTTTCAATAAATGGTTATATTTGGTGTGGTAGTGAGGATTGCGGCTAGATTTAGATCCTCTCCACTCATTTTTCTCTCCTTGGATTTGAATCATCTAATGGTCTATAAAAACTGGACAACACGTTAATGAAATTATCGGTCTGACTCATTTTCTTTGTTGCCAGAGCTTTTACCTTGCTCAACTCATTGCAAGGGAAAAATTATAAAAACTCATAACAAACTTTGCCAATGTACTAAAAAATGTAACTCAAAGTGCACTTTGGGTTTGTTGGCAAAGTGCCATTTGAGCTTTTACAATTTTTCTCTTCCAATGAGATAAAGCAAGGTAGAATTTGTTCCAATTCTAAGCAGAAGCTCTTGCAACAAGAAAAGGAAGAAAAAGAAGAAAAAGTGCATTATTTCAATAATATGTTGTCCAGTTTTTGTTGGTTGGTAATGATATAATTATTTTATACCTTTAGATGATTCAAATCCAAGGACTGAAAAATGGCAGGAAAGAGCTAGAGAATTAAAAAATGGCTGAAAGGATTTGGTACATGTGAAGTATAATGGGGTTGAACGATTTTGGTATTTTGTTAATTTTTTGCATTACTAAAACAATATACATTTTACTTGGATTTCATGTGTATTTTTGTTGGAATAAGATAAAGTTTACAGAGTATATATTTTTTTATTTATAGCTGCAATAAGGGATTAGATGAGTAAATAATCTATAATGATTTTAATTTAAATTTATATTGTCAAGATAATTAAAAAAATATTATATGGCTAACATTAAATGCATTGTTCTGTTTTAAGAGTTTTTTATTTATTCATATTTAGTGTAAAAAAATTAAACTATCAACCAATCATAAAGTGTGATAATTATGACTTTATCGGTAGTTATTGTAAAACTTACAAATCTCATCAGATATGAAAATTTATTATTGAATGATAGTGTAAAAACTTTCTGCAGTGTAAAACTATTGTTCAAGCCTTTGGAATTTATAGCATAGATTATTAAACTTTTATATTTCATACTGTTAATTCGTTTTTTTTTTCTTGTAGATTAATCACTTAATTTATTTATTTTATTATAACTTAAAATTAAATCTTATGTAATAATAAGTTAATAAATTTAATCGCTATTTATATTAAAATGACATTTTCTCAAAATGTAATTTTTTATAAGATAATTTATAATTTAATGAAAAAACTAATTTTTACACATTAACTTTTAATTTTCATGATTTTTATAATTTTTAAATAAAATGAAATAGGTTAATTATATTTTATTATAATTATTAAAGAGATGATTGTTATTACTAAACATAAAAAATAAGCATTTATTTTTAAAATTTATACTTAGCTTAACATAAAAATATGTAAGTATAATTTCTCCATAAAAATATAATTGATTAACCGTTGTTTAGGACCGATTTTAGAATAAGAGAATTGGTTAAAGAACTACATGAGGGGTATTAAATTAAAAAATTAAATGAAGGTGTCTTAAAAAACAAAAGAAAAGTATAATTTTAATCATTTTAATAAAAAATAATAATTCATAAATTCGTGTGGGGGTATTCTAGTGAGCATTTGTCTATTTAGAAAAATAAACATTAGTTATTTTGAGAAAACATAAAGGTTAAAGCAAAAAAATAAGGAAGTAACATTAAATATCATTCAAACGTGAAAATAGGTGAAAATAAAAGAAAGATGAAGGAAGAAACATCCATACAAAATTTCAACTTCTTCTTTTAATACATAGTAAAAAAATTACAATGATAACAATGAAAATCCGATATAAGATTATCTCAAATGCAATTTCTTAAAAACACGTTTAGTAAACAAATCTTATTGGAGGAGATTCATGTGATTATCTTAAAACTAAGAATTAGGTCTGGTATAAGATATCGAATATTAATAGTAAATTATAATATTTTAATAATTAAATTGAACTGTAAATTATAAAAAATAAAATCCAAATAAAAATATGAAAAAATTGATTTTTATAGAATCTTATGAATGGAGTAAAAGTTTTAAAATTATAATATGAGTTGTATAAAAGTGATTCGTGATAGTAATTCATCTAAGATAAAATAGATTTATAGATTTATTTTGAGAGACTTTTGTACTAGTCCCACCCTTAGTTTAAAATGAGTAAAACATATTTTACTATTTGTATACTAGTTAGAGATTTTCCTCTTATTAAAAGGCATTAAAAACCATAGATGGGTTTTTAATTAACAATTTTAAAATTTAAAGGATTTAGTTAGACTTTTTAAAAAAAAAGAGTTGTATAAAAAAAATTATTTAATTAAAATTGATTTATTTTTGGTACATTATATGAGATTTTTTATCTGAATTTGTTGTATGCTTGAGTATCCTATGAGTTTGAGTATCCGTGTTGGTCAGCCCGTATCCTCGATAGGTTTATTAAGGATAATGAAATGATGCAAACTTATTTTGTATGTTGTGATTGCAAATTTTGCTCAGATCGATGTATGGTCCGATCTTGGTGTATTATGACGAGTTGCTTTGGAGAGTTTGCATCTCGTCACGATGTTGAATTTATAAAAGTTTTAGGTCCATGTTGAACTTATCATGCATGTGAGCAATGACACTGTGGACTTTTGCTTCATTCTTGTAGAAAATGATCTCCATATGAGATTGAGGTTTGAGAGCATCAATGAAGATGAGTTTGTGTCACAATATATGATGTTGACACTATAATGACTTTTGGTGAGTACCATAAAAGATATGGTTTCATAATAAATTTATCCAAATCCCATTATGAGTGTCAAATATTTTTATTAAAACTGAGCTAGAACCGTCAAAATGTATTGGGAGAAATTTTGAAGAGATCAAGTTTTGGTTGAGTTAAATTTTTTTAAAACGGTTGTCGAACTTTGTTGATGAATCAAAGAGTAAGAATTCACATATAAAAAGTTCTCTGACATTCAACTAAAAACTAAAAAAAATAATTATAAAAAATATTTTAAAAAAAAAAGTTATATTTATAAATTTTTAGAACTATATTAATATATAATGTATTATAGTTTGTCATTCAATATTAGTATTCGTTTGTAATTTTATACGATTCTTAAAAATTAATAACCGTATATTCAAATATCTCGAATGGTACACTAAATAATCCTCGCATGCTCTAAGATGGGGGAATTTAATTTTGGAGTATAAAGTATATAAACATATATTTATTTATAATTTACTTACTATTATGAAAAAAAAAATGAAGTATTAAATAAAAGAATAATTAGCACATGGGTTACAGGCAGCAGCATAGCGGAGACATGCACTCATTGGGAGGAGTTAGCACTCCCATTCCTTCATTAGACTCTGCAACCAATTTTTAGTTTTCTTAAACAATACACCAAAAACCAATGTCCTCCTCCTTCTCCTAACGCAATAAATAAAGTTACTCTAAATTTATAAATCAAAATTATGAATTAGGGATTAATGGGCGTGCCTTAGGAGTTACGAAACATCCTACTAAATACCCGTTAATTTAGGACACACACATCACTCCTACTCTACCATACCATACTACAAAAACGCTTTCGTTTCTATTCTCTAAGTGTGTTTGGGATTTGACTTGTAAGAATCAGAATCGGAACAAGATCTCACTCTTTTCTTCTTGTCTCAGACCAAAAGTCCAAACACACCTCCAAACAATCCTCTTCTCACTCAATTTTACTTCTCTGCAATTTCCACCAAAAAATCATCTTTTTCTTTTTTTATTTTTTAATTTCCCCCTCAAACTCACTGGGCATTCACAGATTTTCATTTCGCTGTCCCTTTTCGGCCAGATCACTGAATCTCGGTGGAACTCAGTGACGTTCGTGGTTTCTGTCTGTGCTTGAAATTCTTGAAATCAGGTTTGCTTTTGATTTCGGTTTCAATTTTGCTTGCTGTTTAAAATCGTGTTCTCTCGTGCAGTGAAGCTTAGGTGCATTTGTGTGTGTGTGTGTGTTTTTTTTTTGTTTAGATTGGATTAATTGGCGTGTTAATGATTGACTGTTTAGGTATTTGGGAATGCCGATGGATGGAGCTTAGATTTGAGGAATGGGGTGTGTGATTAGCAGGGAGGCGTCGAAGGGGATAATCTCTGAGGTGAAGGAGGAGAAGGTTTTGGGTGGTCAGAGTAAGAGGAAGGTTGATGGAGTGTCTGGGAGCACGGGTGAGGTTGCGGTAGAGGTTGAGAATGGTGAGGAGAAAGAGAAGGAGAAGGGTGGTGGTGAAGGGGGGCAGCGGCCTCGGGGCGAAAGGAGGAGATCGAAGGCGAATCCGAGGCTGAGCAATCTGCCCAAACATTTGCGGGGGGAGCAGGTTGCTGCTGGATGGCCGCCGTGGCTCACTGCAGTGTGTGGGGAAGCACTCAGTGGCTGGATTCCGCGAAAGGCAGACACCTTTGAGAAAATTGATAAGGTGTGTGCGTGTGTCAGTGTGTGTTTGTGTGTAATTTGGGTGTGTGTATGCATTGCATTGTGATTGAAAAATGAAATTCATTTTGTGATCATGGATCATGCCTTATGTGGATGTGCTAATGTGGTTTGTTTGAAACTCATTGCTACAGTTTATCCAATATCCCCGGTGTTGTCAGTGTAGTAAAACTCGTGATTGATTGTTAATCTATTTGTAATTTGCTGGTGGTAGAATTAACTGGAATTGAATTTGTGGACGGGATGAACTTTTGTAGTGTGGAATCTTACATTTGCTTCTGACTATGATTATTTTCTTCTCTTGGTTTCCTCGTTTTTCTTTCGTTTTAGATTGGGCAAGGAACTTATAGTAATGTGTACAAAGCTAAAGACATAATGACGGGTAAAATTGTTGCCCTAAAGAAGGTTCGTTTTGACAATTTGGAACCCGAGAGCGTAAAATTCATGGCGAGAGAGATTCTTATTTTGAGAAGGTTGGACCATCCCAATGTTGTAAAGTTGCAAGGTTTAGTTACGTCAAGGATGTCCTGTAGTTTGTATTTGGTGTTCGATTACATGGATCATGATTTGGCTGGACTTGCTGCAAGCCCAGGAATCAGGTTCACAGAGCCTCAGGTTAGACCAGGTTTGCTTTAAGAATTTAAGAATTGCTTATCTCATTTGGTAATTGATACATTTTCTTTTCAAGGGCTAGGGTTTGATGTCTCCAAATACTGTACCTTCATTGCAGGTAAAATGTTACATGCATCAGCTGCTATCAGGACTTGAGCACTGTCATAACCGTCATGTACTTCACCGTGATATTAAAGGGTCAAATCTTCTTATTGACAATGAAGGAACACTTAAGATTGCCGACTTTGGACTGGCTTCTATTTTTGATCCAAACCATAAACATCCCATGACTAGTCGTGTAGTAACCCTTTGGTATCGACCTCCTGAGTTGCTCCTTGGTGCCACAGATTATAGTGTGGGTGTAGACCTCTGGAGTGCTGGATGTATTTTAGGAGAGTTATTGGCTGGGAAACCAATCATGCCTGGTCGTACAGAGGTAACAAGTCACCTATAGGCTATATCATCTTGTTGGCCTATAGGATTTTTCATTTTTTCTCTGATAGTGGGTAATTCTATAAATCTGTCGTATAGTAGTATGCATTTGTGAGGATAGAGACTAGAGAGGTGCTGGGGAGATTATAAGGATATTAATAGTAATTTAGCTTCAGTCATGCAACGTGGATCAATAGCTTCCAAATTGCGTTGAATGTATAAATAATTCTCATACTTTCTTTATAGAAAGATGCATTCTTTTAATTGGTATACTAAAAGTAGATCTTATGTTTAGTTTTACTTTCACTTGCATAGTTTGATAAGAAGATATAGCAAGTGCATTTAGTTGATGGTTCACAATTAGATTTTTTCTAACTCTTCTCTCGTATAGGTGGAACAACTGCACAAGATATACAAACTATGTGGTTCACCTTCCGATGAGTATTGGAAGAAGTCAAAGTTGCCTAATGCTACCTTGTTTAAACCACGAGACCCATACAAGAGGCGCATAAGAGAGACATTTAAAGATTTTCCACCTTCTGCTCTACCCCTCATTGATTCACTTCTTGCAATTGATCCCGTAGAACGGGAAACTGCCTCAGATGCTTTGAGAAGTGAGGTGAGGTTTCTCAAAAGTCCAGATCTTCTTGTTAAAATGCTGGTGTGTTTCTTTCAAATTTTGCACTGCCTTGTTGATTTAGTATTTCTTTCAAATGATGGTGCATTGCCAAAACATTTCCAAAATGTCTAAAACAGGTACTTGAAAGTCTGTTCTGTGACGGGAATGAATAACCTGTTCATTGAGCTACATGAAACCCTATAGTTTTCTTGATGTGGAACCTGTTTTTGTCAAGCTATGTGATCTTTAAACAAATATAGTCGGTGAATCTTTTGATCTTGACAAGAAATCTTCTCACAGCAAGTTTTCAGCTTCTTGTTCTGGATATCTTATTTTAACCATTTGCTTGAATTGAATGTAATAACCTGCTACTTTTGGAAAAAATTTCACCAAATATTGAATATTGTTTTAGAGGTGATGTTCCTCTCTCAAGCTGAATGTTTATCTTGACCATAAGAGTCTCATATTGGAATAGATTCAACAATTCACTTTATTGTGTTTTCTTTAGAATTAAATTAAATTCATAGATAGATTGGATCACTTGTCTTAAATTTTCACAATAAAGTAAATTTTCACTTGTCGATGATCTTAAATTAATATAATATAGTTATATATGTGTAAGAATTGATAGAATGAAACTACCTTGATTCTAATATAGGTTTTATTCCTGTTCTGTTTTTATAATCTTTTTAAAACCAAACCCGTAAACATTTACCTTGCCTGTCTGCTCCTGCATTTTGCAGTTCTTTACGACAGAACCTTATGCTTGCGATCCTTCTAGTCTGCCAAAATATCCCCCAAGCAAGGAAATGGATGCTAAACGAAGGGATGATGAAATGAGGAGGTATCTCTGCTCTTACCTTTCCTTTCTGCAAACCAAAAGTTTATGTACACACACATATAGATATATGGTGAGAGAAATTGGAAGGAAAATAAGGCATGTGATGAGTAAATGCAAGGTGTTGGCCCTTATGTTACTTAACAATTAGATTTCGTATTCTTTAGATTAGTCATTGGCATTTATAACCTTATACTATCTGACAAACACACCCTTTCAACAAACACATACATAATATAAACCCCAGACTACACTTACTGATATTTATAGAGGTTATCAGAGCGAAAATTTCCTTGTCTTTTTGGTTAATGTTTGCTAGTTATAATATATATATAGCCATCCTACTGTGTTTAATTATCTCTAAGATACTACATCTATATGAATGTACAGACTAAGAGCTGCTGGCAAAGCTCAGGTTGATGGTTCCAAGAAGCATCGGACTCGTGATCGTGGTATAAAAGCTTTTCCTGCTCCTGAAGCCAATGCTGAGCTTCAAACAAATATTGATGTAAGTTTAATAATCACAAGTATGCCAGAGGTGGTTTGGGTTAGTTTATAAATCCACGGAATATTATGTGCTTTGAGACTATTATCTCTTTCAAGAATGCTTAATAAAATGAAATGATTGAGAGTAAGTAGTGAGGACAATTAGGATTTGGCAACACAACTTTTTTTTGTCTCAGCCTGACACAAATATCTGCCAAGTGCCAACAGTACCATTTTCAACTTTCCTTCGAATATAGTGTCTTGCTTCACAATAGAAAAAAAAATATATGAATGATTATGCATCCTGAGTTAAAAGTTTAGTTGATTAACCTTGCTGTGTAACAGAGAAGACGGCTAATCACTCATGCAAATGCCAAGAGCAAGAGTGAAAAGTTCCCTCCACCACATCAAGATGGACAACTTGGTTTTCCTCTGGGTTCTTCACATCATATTGATCCAGATACTGTTCCAACTGATGTCTCTTTCACATCAACCTCTTATACCTATTCAAAGGAACCATTCCAAGCTTGGTCTGGTCCCATTGGTAATGCTGCTGACATTGGAGTGCCAAAGCGTAAGAAACACACTGCAGGTGATGCATTGGATTTATCAAAACCACAGAAAGATGCCCTCAAGGACAAGATTAAAGGAAAGAAAATCATAGCTTAGATATTAATACATTCTTATAGAGTCAATTAAGAATCTCCGTCTGCTACCTCATTTTTGGATGCATACCAACTGCTGCTGCTCGTTCATTCCTCAGTAAAAGTATAATAGCTTCTCAGTTCTCAGCAAGGGGTACAAATTATTTACCCCGATCTTTACACCTTCATTTTCCCCAATTTTTTATTTCTTTGTTTTTATTTTCATTAAAATGAAAAATTTTCTTTTCTGTTCAATCTGTTAGTATGATGAGAGAATTACTACTTTGTACATCGTGATTTATTTTTTAAAAGGAGTCCCTTGTTAATATCTGACTTGTGTTTAATGTTTTAGAATTATAATACATATTTGATGTTTTCATTTATAGATTTAGGTAAGGATGGAAAGTCTCCTGGGGGGATGAAGGCAGCAACGTATCATGTAATCCTTTTACAGTGTTTGATAGTGAGGAAACAAATAAAGGGGGTAGAAGAGAAGAGAAATAGGTGAAAAGTATAATAGAGATGAAAATAGTTTGATGAAAGGCAAAAATGTATTAGATTTGAAATGAAAATAGAGATTTTTTTAAAATACTATTTTTTACTTTTATTTATTTAAAAAACATATCTATATCTTTATTTACTTAAATACAACATGTAATATTGAGAGGTGAGAAATCGGTTATATACAAACCGATTTCTTATCTTATTTTATCAATTTTTTAAAGTTTTACGCAAGATAAATAGTTTATTCTTTTTACTTTTTAGAATCTATTTCGATTTGTTTTTAAGTCTTTTTAATTTTCTAAATAATTTAGATTTAAATTAAAGTTTTAAGTTAATATTTTATTAATTTAAGTATTTAATTTTTCTTCCATAAATATAAATATTTTAATATTGCTAAGTAATCTAATTATTTATTTTGTATTTATTAAATATAGAAATTTTAATATTCTTAATTATTTAATTGTTATAAAAATATTGTCTTATAAATAATGTTATTTTATTTAACTTTTTACAATAACATTTTCTTAAATAATAATAATTTTTTAAAATTATTTTAGTTTTAATTTAAATTTCAAATATAGATATTTATATTTTTAATTAATTGAAGTATTTAATTTTTCCTGGATAAATACAAATATTTTAATGTTTGTAATTAACTTAATTATTTAATTTTATTTAGTAGCTGTAGATATTGTAGTGTTTTTTAAATTATTTAATTTAAAAACATGTTATTTTATAAACAATCATATTTTATTTCATTTTTTAAGTATTATTAATGATAATTTTAAATTAATAATGCATAATTATGATTACTTTAAATATTTTATGTTAACAATGAAATATTCTTAAAAAATAACAATTTTAATTTGTAATTGTGTTAATAAATTGAATTATTGCATCAACCCTAATAAAAAAAATTCATGATAGCAAAAAATAAGTGATATTACATTTCATTGGAAGTGTGACTTGTTAATGTGATGATCATTGACTAACTTTGAGGTAGATTTACTCAGTTTGAACTCCTTATATTGTAGGGACATTTTTTTTATTATAATGGTATGAATTTTTACACTTGTAACATCATTTTGGTTGTTTAGGTTTTGCTATATTTATTTTTGTGCATATTTGTGATGATTTCAAAACAACCTTTTTTTTTCTGTTTTCAATTGGGTAATATTTGTGGTTCCCTGCAACCTCGCTAATAAGATTCATTGGATAGTTTTCTAAATCCTTTTTATACACATTGCAAACATATTTAAGTATGTAAATCTATATAATTTGAGTAATGGTGATGAACACACTTGCATGCAACAACCATCAATTTATCACATTCACACCACTAATCATTTGATATGATTGTGAAAGTTTCATCTGATCATCATTTGCTTGGATTAATTGTTTCCTACATTAGACAACATGTTTTGAAGCAATCAAATTCAAAGAGCCATTTGTGTTTGAATATGCATCTCTCATCACCTTATTTGTTATGCTAGTGTAATTTTTACTTTTACATCAACTTCCTTTCCTTCTTAAATGAACAATGAATTACAAATCTTGCATGTCAAGTTGATAATTGCACTTATTAACAAATTTATGTTTTTTCTCAAAATGGAATTTATTGTCTTTGAATAGGTTATTGTTGTTAGAAATTTAAGAGTGAATTTGAGTCACACATTTAGTAAAAATGAGAAAAAATGAGAAAGTTAAGTAATATATAAAGTAGAAAAGTCACAAATTCATATTAGGAACAATTCATTATGTGTAATGCAGCTCTGAAGATTATGCTCTAGACTTATAATGTTTTAAAATATAATGAATGTTCTAACACATTACTATCTTAATTTTGTTTCAATTTAAATTTTATTGGTTTTTTTAAAATTAATAATAAATATAATAATAGTGATTTTTTAACAATCCACTGTTTAAAAACAAACTTTTAGGAAAATTTTAGCTTATATTGAATGGAAGAGACCAATTGAAGTCTTTTGAAAACGAATAATGAAATTGATTTTTTTTTATTAAAAGAAGGATTAAATTAAATAAAAAAAGGTCAATTTGGCAGAACATTTTAGTCTTCCAATAGAAGTTTCCATACCAATGCAGTTATATTATTAACTTTGAGAATAAGTTTATTTTAAAAAAAAGAAAAACTTTCTGAAAAGAAAAAGAATGCTTACCTTAGCCAACAGTGATAATGTGATGCTTGATCAAGCAAAGTTGCATAGCTGCAAAGGGATATCACAGTTCAGAGCCTTGTCCTAAATTGTATAATTCTTCTATAACTTAATTTTTTTTTAGCATAATGTTAAATTGCATGAGTGCCCTTTTCATTTTATAAGTATTTTTATTGAAAATGAGTTGGAATTGTGTAAAATGAATGTTCTAATTGGACAAGTTGATTGATATATTTAAGTAAAAAATTGTTAAACTTTATGAATGAAAGTTTAATGAAGACTTTTATTGTAAAAGACTTTTCAATACTCAAATCAATAAATTTTTTAGAGAATATAAGTGAGTAAGTAATAAATTAAACTATTGAGATTATTTAAATTATTAGAATAGTCCATAAAGTGTTATTTATAGATTCTTAGGCCAATAAAAAAATTCACTACTGTGAGTGAATATTAACTATTCGACAAATTTGATATTGGGTAATACAGCATGTAACTTTTTTTAATCTCAGAGTAAATCTCATTAACCTTATCGGTTTTAATACAGGAGGAAACTAGTAAAAGCATCCAAAATTGGGAATAGCTAGTGAAAAATAAGAACAACATACAATATTGTGAAGAATAGTAGTTTGAAGAAAATAATTTACTAAAAACAATGTAATTTGTTTTAGTATGTTTCTTAGCAAAAATACTTTATACATACTCTTTACAATCTCCTTCGGTCATTGTTCCTACTCACGAAATTGAACGGAGGAACATCATAAACATCATTAAAAAAACAGTTGCAAGGGTATGTTTTTCAACATCATTTTATGTGACTTGAGTTGTTTGCAGAAGTTGTAGTAAGAAAATTCTTCGTAAGAACAACAATTCAATTATATTAAGTTGTAGATGTAGTAACCTTTAATTTACTAGTGTGTTGTACATTATCAAATATTTCAAAAAGGCTAAAGAAGAAATTTTTCTTTTCTGATTTTCTTTCTTTTGAACAAAAGTGTTATACATAATAAAACAACCTACTATTTATAATGATAAAATTCGTCATGTAACAAACTATATAAATTTAAATATACTTGGAATGCGTTAGAGTTCATCCTGTCATTAAAACTTAGCAACAAGAAATATAAAAAACATTAAAAACTTTTAATTTATTAATCTTTCTCATCCATAAAACTTAAATGTAAAGTTCAATCTCTCTTTAATGTTTTTAACAATTTCACACACCCTAAGAAGAGACTAAAAAATCAAATAAATTATCATTACTTATTTATTTTCAAATTACTATCAAGTCTCATTCTTACCAACTTTTAACATAATTTACTTAGGAGTTATAAATCAAAGAGATTAATGAAATTTACAATTGACTTTACATACACAAAATTTCATAACAAATAATTAATTAAAAAAGAAAAATAATACAATTTAATATATATACACGTATATAATTCTACAAGAATAATAGTCTTTATTGAATGAATAAATAAATAAATTATTAAAAATTAAAAGATTAAATTACTAAAAGGTGTAATAGAGTTTATTTTGGACAAAGGAAAACTTGAGCAGAAAGAAAGAAAAAAAAAATTATAGAAGAAGTCGAGAAGAGTCGTGCTCACGCACCACCATACGCCACTAACACATAAATACGGTGCGTGTGAGTGTGTGCGGAGTGAACCCCAAACCCGACCGAGACTTTGAGTTGAAAGAAATACCGAATCTCTTCCTCTCTCTTTCTCTCTCTCTCTCTCTCTCTCTCTCTCTCTGGTTTCAGTCTGAAGAATAGAACAGAAGCAGTGAAAGAAAAGAAAAAGAAAAAGAGTAGCAGTTGAAGTTAACAATGGAAGACAGTGTTGGCAATAACGGCATCAGTGCCAACAATGTTGCCCAAGCTATACACACCGCCCTTGATTGGGCCTCTACCCCCGACGCTCGCCAAAACGCCGTCGCTTTTCTCGATTCCGTAACGCTTTCTTTCCCTTCCTCTTTCCATTTTCTCCGTTCCATAGGGCAATAACACCTTCTACTTTTATCATTTCTCCTGTGCTTCTCATCGCTTCTTGTTTTCTCAATTTTCCTATTCTCTGTTTGCATTTTTTACTGTTATTAGAAATGACTGCGATCTTTTCTGCACAAGCCCTAATAATCAACGTATAGCACACACCAACTCATCCATGTGTTAATGAATTTGTACACGTTTCTATGCACTCTTTAGATGTATTTATCTCTGTAATTTTCGGTGATTGATAGTGTAGTGTTACTCTGAAGGAACTAGTAGGCTTTGATTGTAGGTTGCTTTCATGCTGCTCCTGTGAAAGTTGCAGTTTCATCTGGAATTTTTGAATAAATAACTAAAATAGTTCTTGCATTTCAAAATTCAATGAAATGATTGACCATGGAGTTTCTGCGCGCATACACACACATATGTATATAGACAGATAGATGTAAAAGAAGCAATTGTTTGTTTGTGGATGCAGCTTGTGTAGTTGCTGTTATTGTTCTATGATTGTTGCTTCTTTAGGGTGATTAATTGTCTTGCTTTAATATTTGACACGTGTCGGAGACGAATTAAGCGAGGCATGGGAATTGCTACTCTATGGTGATTATTTTCCTTGCTTTAGTATTTGCCGTGTGTAGGAGACTAATGAATTTATGTAAATTTTCTTCAGATAAAGACAGGTGATGTACGGGCGTTAGCAAACACATCATTCCTTTTGGTGAAGAAAAACTGGTCGTCTGAAATTCGGTTACATGCCTATAAAATGTTGCAGGTTCAATTTTACTTGCTTTTGTTGTGCTTTTCAATGATAAGTCTGCTTAGGTGTTTTATTCTTATACCCCTTATGTGAAAACGTTTTGTTATACAGCATTTAGTGCGCTTGCGTTGGGAGGAATTAAGCCCTGCAGAACACAAGAACTTTGCAAATCTTTCCCTTGATTTGATGTCAGAAATTGCAGATCCTTGCGAAAATTGGGCTCTCAAAAGCCAGACAGCTGCCCTTGTTGCTGAGGTTTCATCACAAGGCACTTCCTTTTCATTATTATTGCTTCTTACTCTGTCACAATTGCAGATTTGCCTTACATAGACCATATTCTTTGGTGGTTCTTTCACAGGTTGTTAGAAGAGAGGATATTGGTCTGTGGCAAGAAATGCTTCCCTCTTTGATCTCTCTATCCAACAAGGGCCCAATAGAAGTAAATTTGAAGTTCCCCACTTACATCATTTTGGCTCGTTTTTATTCAATTTCAGTTCAGGATATTGTTTTTATGATTCACAATTATGTATTAGGCTGAGTTGGTTGCAATGATGCTGCGGTGGCTTCCTGAAGACATTACTGTTCACAATGAAGATCTAGAAGGTTTGTAATAACTTAGGTTTTCTCATGTGAATGTGTGTGATTCAAAGAACTGAATTTCTCCAACTTGGGCAAACCTGTGTGACTTGAGCAATGAGTTATTCTAGGAAAATTTTAGACACAATAATAATAAGTTTTTCTGATAAGAAGCAAATGAAAGGGACATTTTCGGATGACTTGTTTATTACACTTTCCTTAAATATGCTTTTCATCTTGGTCAATATTATGTAACTGTCCGTCTGAACCATGATGTAAAGAAAATATAAAGGGTGTCAGTGTGAGTGGATAGAGAATAAGGGAGAGTGTGTAAAATGAGAAAAATGATTACTGCATGTAATTGGATGTATGCATTTTGTGATTCTTAGGATTCATGAGTGCATATTATATTATACTAGTAAACGTCACTATCAATTGCAGATTGAGGAAAATGGCAGAAAACCAATAATCTGCAATACCATATACGGATAACATTGTGGGCAAATAGCTGAAATCCAATAGTGGTTGGAATGTATGATATATATCAATTATACATGTATACAAAAACGAAGTTCTATGCAAATAAAAGTAAAAGTGCATAAAAATTGGCTTAATATTTACTCATTCAATTAATGAACACTCACCAAAGATGACAAAGGATGCAGGAGGCATGCTGTAACCACAACATCTATAGTAGCTGTTATAGCACAAATGAAGTTGCAGTCCTGGATCCCAGGAATTCACCAATACAATAGTGCCATTCCAGCTATTTAACAACATTGCAAATAAACAAGTGTCCTACAAATAAAATACAAAACATAAACCCAACACTCCTAACACGCTGACTTTTTGACACATAAATGTTGTCTCTATTTGATATTGAGTGACTTTTCTGTATATCATACGATGCATACTTACTTTTACTTGTCATGTTGATGTGTTCAGGTGATCGGCGAAGGCTACTTTTGAGGGGGCTAACTCAATCGTTGAGTGAAATTTTGCCACTATTATACAATGTACATCTCAGCACTAAACACCTTTTTTACATGCTAATCTTTTGTCATTGTTAATGACATTGTGACTTGTAATACTTGATGCAGTTACTAGAAAGACACTTTACAGCTGCAATGAATGAAGCTGGTAGAAATCAAATGGATATTGCCAAACAGCATGCTGCCGCTGTAACAGCTACTCTAAATGCAGTGAATGCGTATGCTGAATGGGCTCCATTGTCAGATTTAGTTGAGCATGGCATCATTCATGGGTATGTTTATTACCTCTATTATCTTGCACCATGCAATCCTCTTGGTACATAATTTCTATTTCTTCTGATAATTTTTTTCTGTTAACTCCCTGCAGTTCTGGTGTACTACTATCTGCTCCAGATTTTCGTCTACATGCTTCAGAGTTTTTTAAACTTGTCTCTTCAAGGTATGTGTTATTGTTCTTTAATGGTTTTATACATATTTCATCCATCAATAATACCACTGACCACTGGTCACTCTGAACTGTGATTGTAGGAGGAGGCCTACTGAAACATCTGTTTCTAAATTTGACCAAGCCATGAGTAACATCTTTCAAACATTGATGAATGTATCTAGAGAATTTCTGTATAGATCCGTTTCAAGTCCTGGGTCCATAGATGAGGGTGAATACGAATTTGCCGAATATATATGTGAAAGTATGGTGTCATTGGGTTCTTATAACTTGCAAAGTATTGCTGGTGATAGCACCTTGCTTCCACTTTACCTAGAACAGGTATGAGTTATGTAGCTTGGGGAAGGGAAAACTCAGCTTAAAATGACATAGTGGTTATGGTTTTGGCTTCTCTTTGGAAATTTTGTCATATATTATTTTTTTGAATTCAAAATCATAATTACATATAACAAATATCTTGTCTTGGTATATATCTTGCAAATTTTTCCGCATAACTTGTTTGCTAAATGTCTAGTTATTGTTGTTTTTATGTTGTTCACACTTGTGCTGATTAGCTACCATTATTTTACAGGAGCATGCATTTCTCTTGTATTTTATTTTATCCTTTCATTTTAATTTCTCTTGTTTCTCTCCAGATGCTGGGATTTTTCCAACATTTCAAGTTTGCTATTCATTTTCAATCAATGCACTTTTGGCTGGTATGTTGGAATACTTCACAAAAGTACTGTTTGGTGGTGTTCCGTGTTTCTTAGTGAATAGTCAAATAATATTGTGTATCAAATTGCCATATCTCATTTATTTCCTCAAATGTTTTCCTGTAGGTACTAATGAGGGATTTGATGTCAAAGCCAAAAAATTCCATACATTCAGCTGCTGACAGTTCAGCAGTTGGTAGCACAGGTTCTGGGGAGGTTGAAAATGCAAAGAAAAAGTCTCTAAGCTTTGTGGGTGACGATTACTGTGGTGCAATTTTGGATACATCTTTCCCTCGCATGCTCAAGAGAGAAAAAATTCTGCATGAGACTACCACTACTTTAGGGGTATTGGAGTTGTGGAGCGAAGATTTTGAGTGCAAGGGAACATTCAGCCTTTATCGATCTAGATTGGTATGTCTCATGCACATGTGAAGTCAGATAATATTTTTCATCACATGATATATACAAATTCTTTCCCTTCTGTTTACAGGAAAAAAATTGTTTTTGAATGTATTTGGATGGGAGTTATTAACTTCTTATATTATTATTTTTTTCATCTTGAAGTTCTAAGATAGTAATTGGAACTAATAGTTTAATTGCTTGCAATGTGTCAATTGATTTTAAGTAAACTTTTATGCATCATGCGTTCCTACTGCATGAGTTATGGAACACTTGTGGCTTTGCAAAATTTTAATAATTTGACTTTTGGACATTTAAACCTGTAAAAGATACAGGGAAAGTATTTTGTGCGATGAAAACATTAACTATTTAACCCCAGATCAATTTTGCACGACTGAGAAAGTTGAAAAATACAGAGAGCGAGCATATATTAGTTTAAATGTTTTGCTTATGAGCAAGTCACATGTAGGTATTGTACAATGTACTCAACTATTCTGCATTGGTATCTTTTACTTTATATCTAGTTCCAAATCTATTCTTCTTTAAGCTTTATGTCAAATTAACCCTTTCAAAATATATTTAACTGATGAATGGTTTATTAAAACAGTTGGAGTTAATTAGGTTTGTATCTTCTTACAAACCTGTGATTGCTGCTACTAAAGTATCTGAAAAGATTGATACAGTCATTAAAGGTTTCTTAGTTTCTCCAGCACCAACTCAGGTATAAATACCTTCCATTCCAATGTTAAATATACTCTTAATATCATGGATACTTTAATCTCTGTCAGGTGTGATCCCCCCATTTCTACCTTATATGTAATTATCTGTTATGAGTTCTGCGTTTCTTTTTGTAGGACTTAGCTGTGATGGAAAGCATGCAGTTGGCTATAGAGGGTGTTGTAAATGCAGTTTTTGATGGATCCAATGACTTCACCAAGACTAATGCTGATGTCCAGTTTGCATTATGTAGAACGTTTGAAGGTTACTTTAGTTAATCTTCCAAATTATCCTGTTTTAGAATTTCTTACTTAGACCTCTGTTATAGTTATGCTTACTGTGTCTTGTAGGTATACTTCAACTATTAATTTCCTTAAAATGGACGGAGCCTGCACTTGTTGAAGTACTTGTTCACTATTTGGATGCTATGGGCCCCTTTCTGAAGTATTTCCCTGATGCAGTTGGCAGTGTTATTAATAAATTATTTGAACTTCTAACATCTCTCCCAACTATAATCAAGGTTCCTGCAACAATCCGTTTTTTTATTGTAAGTTTCAATAATTGGAAATTTTGTGGCAAGTTTAATTCTATGTCTCTTGATAGGATACATCAATGCATAGTGCACGGCATGCAAGGCTGCAGATCTGTACATCATTTATTCGGATATCAAAAGCTGCGGACAAAAGCATCTTACCTCATATGAAGGTGAATTCTTTAAACACCAATTGATGGAAAACTATAATTAACTTGTTGTGTCCAATAAATGGGAATTGTTTCTTGTATACATGAATGCGGCAATTTACATGTATAGGACTGCAATTAAATATGAAATGTACAGAGGAGGGGCTATGGAGGAAAAAGCTTGTTATTCAATGAAAGTAACCTTAATCTATTTGTAAATTAATCTTATGTAAGTTAAGCCGCAGCATAATAAGAATTGGCTACTATAGGGTTCTTACTGAACTAGCTAAAGTATCTTTTGATATCCTCCAATAATATTAATGTTCAAACCGTGCTATAACGTGATTACTAAAATTGTGTTTTTAGTCTTTACAATTTTTGTATGAATATCTTGAAGATTGAATTTCTAGTTTGACTTGACATCTGTTATCATATATTGATATCAGTTTTCAGGCTCTGTGCACTGATATTTGTCTTCTGTTCATTACCTTCTTGTTTCATACTTTAGTCCTCTTCCTGACATGTGAATATACTAGTCTATAATGCCATTTCACTTTATTAGCCAAATCTCTTACAAAACTTGAAGTTGACTTTCAATCTTAATAATGAAAGTTTAATTGGATATGGGTATATTTGAATTTTACTCTAGCAGAAGCAGTGTGGTTATTTTTTTTGCAATAAGCAGCTAAACCTGATCAAAATTTCTGATGGTATGTTGGATTCACAAACCTTTATACTTTTGAAACTGTAGGAATCCAATTGTTTGTAATGGGTTTCTGTAGTTTCACATATTTTTAGTTGCTTCCCTAAATCCAAACCGTGATAACTTATCAGAGCATCATTTTGAATTTTGTTCCTATGGTAGGACCTAATTATAACTTCAATTTTTTAAATTAGTGAGACCTAGTTTGTTCCATACTTTTAAAAATAAAGATTTGCCTGAAAGCCAATAGTCCATTAATATCATAATTTACATTGGCATTGCATAATTGTCACATGTTGAAAATCTGCCTAAATTGACTTGCCCTATTTGCGACTTAGGGCTGCCTTAATTGCAGCATTAAATGGGGTGTATGTAGTCTGATATCAACTAGACATATTGAAGCTTAAATAGCTTATAAAGTTTGGAATCACAACTTGTGTATAGGTTTGGGACTTTGGGCGTTAAATTATTTGCTTAAACTTGTTTCATATGCAGAGACATGAGTGGAGTTAAGGTTTATCTGAGAAAAGGTTTGTACGCTTATTTATATACAATACAGATACAGATAATGTTCAAAATTCTTACCAAGGTTTGGCTTGTGGCACTACTCTGGTACTTAAATTTAGATGTTAGTATAAGCACACCCCATTGCTATGTCAGGAGACATGGGCAGTGCATTAATATCTTCTTTCCCAATCCTTTACTCATTACAATTTGGACACTTCATATATGCTCTAGAGAAAATTTTGCTCCACTTCCTAAAATAGTTTGGTAGGAGATAGCTTTTATATAATTTATTGATTTTATATGTAGGGCATTGCTGATACAATGGCATGTTTGCAAAGGGAGGGTTGTTTGCTTCAGAGTGAGCATAATCTTTTAGGTGAAGCTTTTCTTGTTATGGCTTCTTCTTCTGGGTAAGGATCAAACAGGAGACATAATTCTGTTTAATCTTGTTTGATAGTCTTTTGATGTTTGCAATTAACCAGTTCTTGTTATTGTGCTAAATTTGGCTCAGAATTCAACAGCAACAAGAAGTTTTAAAATGGCTGCTAGAACCTTTGAGCCATCAGTGGACACAATCTGAGTGGCAGGAAAAATATCTGTCAGGTCCACAAGGTTTGGTTCAGTTGTGCTCTGAAGCACCTGTTATGTGGTCAATTTTTCATACCTTGACATTCTTTGAAAGGGCGCTTAAGAGGAGTGGATTGAAGAAAGCCAATTGGAATTCAGAAAACAGCTCCACACCAAATTCAACTCCAATAAATCCAATGGCCTCTCACATATCATGGATGGTGACTCCTCTCCTGAAAGTATGTATACCTGACATTAAGAGGCTGGCCATGTTATGTTTCCTGTAGTATTTTGCTACAAAAAGATTGGCATGCTTATAATCTTGCTCTGTACTTCGTATTAATAAGCACAGCACATTCTTGTTTTCCAGCTACTTCGTTGTATACATTCCCTTTGGTCTCCATCTGTAAGTCAAGCTTTACCTGGAGAGGTAAGAGCTGCAATGGTTATGGCTGATGTTGAGAGGTCAAGTCTTCTTGGAGAAGGGAACTCCAAATTGCCAAAGGGTTCATTGACCGTCACAGATGGATCTAAGGTCGACATTAATAAAGAAGGATATGCCGAACCAAATGGATCGAATATACGAAACTGGTTTAAAGGCATCAGAGACAGTGGGTATGTGCGCTAATCTTATTCTATTTTTAATTTGTAATTTATTATCTGTTGTCTCAAATCAAATATAATTGGTCTTCACCTTCAATATTGGTTGTGCACCAAATCTCTAGAAAAGAGAAAATAAAGTTCCTTATGAACAGAAAATTATTATCTATGATAAAACTTGCATTTTTATTTCCATCTTTTTACTATATCCTTTCTTTATATGAAGATATAATGTATTGGGATTGTCAACAACCATTGGGGATTCATTTTTCAAATATTTGGATGTGCACTCTGTTTCTGTTGCGCTGATGGAGAATATACAGTCGATGGAGTTCAGGCACATACGACAGCTTGTTCATTCCACTTTGATTCCTTTGGTTAAAAATTGTCCTTTGGATATGTGGGAGGTTTGGCTGGAAAAGATTCTACAGCCATTGTTTATCCATGCTCAGCAAGCCCTTAGCTGTTCATGGTCTAGTCTTCTACAAGATGGTAGAGCAAAAGTTCCGGATGCTCTTAGCATTCTTAGTGGATCAGACTTGAAAGTGGAAGTGATGGAGGAAACGATTTTGAGGGATCTCACGCGTGAGATCTGTTCACTCCTCTCTGTCATTGCTTCTCCTCCCCTTAATAATGGAATCCCTTCTTTGGAACAGTCTGGACATGTTAGTCGATTAGACACTCTAAAAAGCTTGGACACAGTTGCATCGTGCTCTATGGTTGGGTATGCTTTCTACCTGTTTGTAAGTTAGTTCTTTCATATTTTATAACTTTTTGTGAGCTCTATTTGTCATAATTCTTTTATGTGACAGTTTCCTTCTAAAGCGCGAAGGTCTGGCCCTTCCAACTCTGCGGCTATGTTTAGAAGCTTTTACATGGACGGATGGTGAATCTGTGACTAAAATTTCTTCATATTGCTCTGTGTTGGTAGTTCTTGCGATAGTAACAAATCACGCAGAACTCATAGAGTATGTTTGTAAAGATCTTTTTACATCCATTATTCAAGGTTTAACCCTTGAATCAAATGCAATAACCAGTGCTGATCTAGTTGCCATTTGTCGTGAAATATTTGTATATCTTTGTGATCGACACCCAGCTCCAAGGCAGGTTAGTATTTTTCTTGTTTTCCATCACTTAGCTATTTTTTCTCCTTTTGACTGCATTTGGCATTTGGAGTTCATTTGCAAAGAAGAGGATGCTAAACTTTTGCTATTGAGTAATATATTTTGTTACTCCTTTTAGGTTTTGATGTCTCTCCCCAATATTACCCCTCACGATTTAGTTGCCTTTGAGGAATCTTTAAAGAAAACATCTAGTCCAAAGGAACAAAAGCAGCATATGAAAAGCTTACTTCAATTAGCAACCGGTAACAAATTGAAAGCACTTGCAGCACAGAAAAGTGTAAATATCATTACAAACGTTTCAAGTAAGCAATAACTTCTAATTGTTTTTTCGCATTTTACTTCTCCAACTTCTGGAAAATATAGTTGGGCACATGAGCAGTTAGTTAATAAATCGATGTAATGCCATAAACTGTAGAGCTTCTCAATGTTTGGTAGTACTTGTAATTGTTATAACTGAAGACTTAAGTGATGGTAGTTTTTCCTATATTGCTATGCTTGTCAATTATATGTTTTTTGGCATATTATAATGTTGCTGGTAATATTATAAATTTGTTAACCTCATAGTTATGGTTTTCAGTGAGACAGCGCAGCTCAGCCAATGCTCCCGAGTCCAAAGTTGATGATGGTGATGTTGTGGGGTTGGCAGCCATCATGTGATATTGTTTTGAGCTCATGGAAGGTTTTGTGTACAGGAGTGAGCTCATTGAGGAGATTTTGGGTTTTCATTATTTACTAACAAAGGGTGCGAAAGCATTTCTTCCCCTGCATAATTAACAAGGAAATCTGGTGAGTAAGATTTTATGTCCTTCATCTTGTAGTAACTTGTGAATCAATTTACTGTATCCACACTGTCCTTCATTCGTAGTATATAGCTCTACAGCATAGCAGAACTACACCTGGCAGTTCAGATTTGTGTATTTAATTCTTGCCAGAATTCAAAGCTGCCATTGATTATTTTCATTATTTTCTTATTCCTCACATTTGTAGCATAAAATATGAAGAATTAGAAACACACTTACTCTTTTACGTGTAAATGTGTTTTATTGTGGAGGTAAACCCCACTAAATGGAATCACTTCAGGATATATTTTGATAAGTTTTTTTTAAAAAAAAGCAATTTTAGAAAAATATATAAATGAAAGTTTTTATAAATTAAAATTAATATGTATAAACTAATTGTGTAGATAGAGAATTCTTTTTTGTACAAGTTAATTTTATTTAATGCACAAATTTATTTTATCAAAGTTTCTTTGGAGGAGGAAGATAGAAATAGAGTGAAGTAGCAATTAATAGAGAGCCTGCATTTGCTACCAGCAGAGAGTGACTCATTGAGTTATGACTGCATCATCTAGGAAACATGTGAAATTTATGATTGAAATTATGAACATAATTTGCTATTTATAATTTACTAATATGTGAAAAAAAGAAAGAGGTGTGAATGGTCGGAGTTTATGGTTGCATTATATTGAAATGTCCATTAAGAATTTTAAGTAAGTATTTACATATTTAGTATCATAATTTTAGTTTTCTATTAGATGAAGTTGTTATATTAAATCTGCTGATAGTTTTTCGAATAAAAAAACATGTATGGAATTACATTAATTTTAATCAAAAACTAATTTCGCATTAAAAATCAATCTTGTAAACCTGGGTCTTAGTGCCTAAAGTCATTTTCACCACATTTGAGATGAAGTAGTTGAAAGGCAGTTTCTTCCTGCACCCCACAAGGTTGCACAAAGACAAAAGTATTCCTATATAAATTGTACATTTATTTTTTTTTATTCCGGATTATGAAATCTAGTAAATTTTTGGATTGGCGTATCCAGTAATCTATTGTACATTTATTTTTTTTTATTTCGGATTATGAAATTTGGTAAATTTATCCAGTAATCTTCTGGATTGATGCATCCGGTAGTATATGAATGATAGTGTTAATCCAACATAAAAAAAATGCAAAACATTCATAATTGAAAAAATCATTATGGATCCGCCAATCCGTAACTCAAAATAGGTATTTCGAATTCAGAAATCTATAATTGAAAAAAATCATTCTAGATCCATCTGTAATAGAAATTAGGCTTTCAGATTCAACAATTCGAAAATCAATAATTTATGCAAACTTTGTTTTCGAAACACTTCCTCATCCGGAATCCAACATGATTCACTTCTGGATTAATCCGTAGCACACTCCCAGATCCTGAAATTATGGGGTCAGTTTCGGAATTTACAAAATTGTGGGGTGCAGGAAGAAAAATGTAGGGGTGCAGAAAGAAACTTCCTAGTTGAAAATGCTGTAAAGCCCATGGAGAGAAATGTATTTTATTCAATAAGTTTTAGGCCAATTTTTTCTGCACCTCTATAGAGTCAGCAAAATGAATATTATTAGTATTATGAATAAAATTATTTTATGTTAACTTTAACTTTTGTATGGAAGAAAAAGGAATAACAGTAAGTTTAGTATTACATATAATTTTGATATATTTTATTAATCATTTCTAGATATATAAAACGTGTTATTACTTTTGTATTTAGAAATAAAAATATTATGCATGATATAGAAAATAAATTATAAGCATATAAGTAAACTATTTTTATTTTTAATAAAAATACAATGACATGTTAAAATTATATATATATATATATATGTGTGTGTATTACCTTTTTATATTATATAAGAAATATAGTACTTGATAAATTATATACCTAAAAAAATATACGAAATACTTTTATTACATTAATTATATTAACTAATATGTTTAATTTTATGTTACACTAACCCTAATTAAAGATAAAAACTGAAAATGAATGGTTAGAAAATTTTAAGGACTTAAAACTTACAAATATTTTTGTAGTGAGTAAAATATTTTTAAATAATATTTTTATTAAATTAATTTATTTTGTAAAATTTATTCTGATATAAAATATTAATATTTTATAAGTATATATTAAGATTAAAATGTTATGCTTTTGAAATATACAAAAATATACTTATTTAATTGTATTTTGATTTTTTTTTATTAGATTTAACATTTGAAATTGCATACACTGAATGATTATAATTTAATGATTTGATAGATAAACATAATATTTGAAGAAAGTTATAACATAATATAAAAATGCGTAGGCATACTACGAATGGATTTTCTAATTATAATTAACTGCGATATTAAAAATGAGGATGCTTCCTTTTTCTAAAATGAAAAATTAAGAAGAAGCGTTTTATTTTTAAACCTTTTCTTTTTTTCATTTTGAAGACAAATTTGTTGTTACCATAATTTTTTTAAGGTTATGGTGTTGGATTAAATTAATAAGATCTAAGCCTAATTTATGTCTTAAACTTTGAGATTCAAGTTTGACTTATTTTTCAGATTCAGATCTTGTTTAAAGTAAGGCTTAGTCCAAAAACCAGCAGTTTTCAATACTCCCTCGATGACATTTTAAAAACTTAGAAATATAATTTTATGTAACTTTTTGCCATACATTGTTCTTGAAATAAATGTTTTATTAGAAATAGCGATGGGAATGCATACACAAAATTTAAATACTTTTCAATCAAAACTTTTACTTTGATTTCTTAATCAATTCCCTTAAATATATAGGTTACTGGACTTAAATTTTAAATACGAAATATAGTCTCAAAATATATACATAGGTTTAAAAGATTTTTCAACCAATCACCTTTTGTCAAATAAATTTTCAAAAAAAAAAGTCTTGCCCATTTAGTAAATAAATGATAGTTATTTAGCTAAATTATACAGATTATTTTCTTAAAAGAATTTTTTTTTGCGTCACATGGGATTTTGGATTGTGTAAAATTAAGAAAAAAAGTTTATATAACCAAAATATTTCTTATGTGAGTTAAACAACTTGTTAATGTAAAAATCAATTAGAGGAAAATTAATTGAATTTGTTAAAATAAAATGAACTGATTATGTGAAGAACATCATTGAAGATTATCTAAGGTGTAATTTCCAGTTGCAGACTGAGTTACCTGTCTGAAGCATTAAGGTAACTAAATCACCACTGATCAATTTTTATAATGTGAAATTTTAAAATTATAGTTATTGAGTAACAACCTTTCAGTAGAAGTATTTTCAACATGTAAGAGAAGATGGTTTGAAAGTTAGGTTAAAATCAAATTGGAATATTAGTTGGGAGAAAGTGAACAAATATGGCTAAGTTAATTCATGCTGCCTATAAATTTCCAAGGATCTCAAACTTCATGTATATCTTTTTTTTCAGTCTCATTCTCAAAGACAAAAGCATTGCTTTAAATGGGACCCGGAGGTCCAGGCCCAGGAGGCCCTCCTGGTTGGGGTCCACCAGGCCCAGGAGGCCCGGGCTTTTTCGGTGGGTTTTGCGATCTGATTAACTCCTGGTAAGTAAATATCGTGATCCAGTATTTAGCTATTCCAGAATGTTAACTCAATACCATTGCTTAATTCCTATTAAGTGATAAATTGAATGCATGAAAGGCTTATGCATTACTTTTTTTTAATATAAAAGTGGGAAAAATGTCAAAAAAAAGTATATAAAGGACATTTTATGCTCTATCATCTATAAAATTTAAAGTAAAGTAATTGTTTTTTTTTTTGTAAAATTTTAATTAAATATATTAGTATGAAACAGGAAAGGGTTATTTTAAACTGGTGCTTAGTGAAATTTTATGTGGCTCAGAAAATATGTGCGTATTTTTTGCATTTAATCAGTACAATTTGTAGACCTAATTTTGATTTTTGTTTTGTTTTCATTCCTATTCATCTTTTGGGATAGCTTGAGCTTTTTGTGCTGCTGCTGGTTACTACAGGATTGCTTTGGAGGTCCCTCTGGCCCACCTGGAGGCCCATTCGGTCAACCTGGGCCTCCATGAGTTTCCAAGTTAACATGGTTTCGAATGTTTATCTTCTATGGTTACCATTAGATGGAGTTTCTTTGAGTTCCAAAAGAGAAAAAAAAAATCAGAATTCTGCTTATCTCTGCTTGATGCAATAAATACATTGTAGAAGGTTGAAGAATTATCTATTATATATTTTTAATTTTTTTTTAATTTTTATATACATTTATATATTATTATATTTTCTTATATAATTGAAAAAATATATATTATTTTAAATTTTAAAAAATCATAAATGAAAAAGAATTGAAAAATCGACGCTAATTCATAAATTATTATCAAGGCAAGGCTTTTAGTGATTTCTATTGGGCATCATGCCCTAACTCACAAAGACGTTCTATAATTTTTCTAAGAAAATTTCTTATTTGAAAGTCAAAGAAATATGGTATTGTTCTTCAATCTTTGTCTGAAATTCAGTATAGAGTCCTAACAACTATATCTTGGGAGTTACAATGGATTAATTATATTTTTGTGATATTCACACACAAATTTTCACTCCTGTTTTTCTATCCGAACTTGTCATATTAATTATAACCATAATTTCATGAACGAACAAATCATATCGACATAAACGGTCTTAAAAAAATACAGGACAATTTCCTACAATTATTATCCATTCGATTTTTCTATCAATTGGTCGATGTCTTAAAAAAAAAAACCAATTTCCATGCTTGAAATAATAATAAATATACATCAGATGTTGAAATAATTGATATTACCATTGTTCGGTTACTTAGAATTTTCTCTTACATTTCTCTTATTATGTTTTGCCTATATACACAATATTTGTACACATACAAAACTGCAAGTAGCAATAAATTCCGTAGTTTTTCTTCTTCTTAAGTTTCTCTTTCTCGCTTCTCAACTCCTTCTTGTCTACGTGAATGAGAAAACCATTCTTCTTAGAAAAGTTTGACACAACGCTTTTACCTCTTTACCCTTCCATGATTTTACTCTTTTACTCTTAATATGTTTTACCATATTCTTTAAGAGAAATAGAAAAAAAAAATGAGGAAAGAAAGATAGATAGAAAAAAAGAAGAAATAAATAAATAAATAAATAAAACTGAGAAGAAAAAGAAAAAGAGAAAGAAAGAGTAAGACAGAGAAAAAGAAAGAATATTATTTGTAAAAATATAAAAATAAATTTATAATTATGATTTCTTTTTATTTTAAAAAAATATATTGAAGTATGTTAATAATAACAACTTCAAATTTCCATCCAATTAAAGTTGTCGCATTAGTAAAAGAGAGAAACAAATTTATTTAAGAGACCATTTATTTACGTTGAAGTGATCGACCTAAAGAAAATTTATCTATTTTTATAAAGGATCCAAATCCAAAAATTCAAAATATAATGATATCAAATGCAAGAAAATTAAAATATAGATATTTATCACAATTAAAAACTTAATTTAGAGAATGAAAGGTTTGTCATCCTTTCTTGGGTTATAAGAAAACAGCAAGATAAATTTGAAGAATAATGAAAAAGAAATAAAGAAAGAACCGATCAGTGAATTCATAGAAGCATTAAATAAGAGCATTTAAAAGAAGCACTTTGGCAGTGACAAATATAAAACTATTTTTGTTGAAAGTTGGAAGTAGCAAAGGAGAAGGGTAGTTGGAGTTGAGACGGAACCCAACAAATACTTAAACCACAATTCTTATGTAAATTGAAAGTGAACTGAAGAAAGAAATTAAGGAGAGACATAACCGCACCTTCGGATTCACCACCAGGATAAAGATAAATGTCTTTTTCATTCTTTTCTCCATCACTCTTCTCATACAAACTTGTTTAGCCAGAAACTAAGCTTAACAAATAAAACATCAAAACTTCTTTTTTAGGTATCTTGTTTTGAAGGCAGTTTATTTTGGACAATTTCTTCCTGCACCCTTATACTCTTCAAAAATATTGAAATTACCCTTTACCATTTTAGTGTTTCTGAAATAATAATTTCGTAAATAAAAGATATTTCCATAATAGAAAATCCAGAAGATAAAATTACTCTTGAAGACTTGTGGTCCAAATGGTAGACCTCCTCCTAGGCCTTGGGACCCATGTCAAGACCCAGGTTTCTGATCGAGATTCTGTGTGATGGTTGTTCTTTGGGATTGTAGGTTTAGGATTTACTGTTTACTATTTAGGATTATGATTTACTGTTTTGAATTAAATATATACCTGTAGGAACCAAATAAATAATTTGACCAAAAACTAATTGTAAGTATAATTATTATTATATAAATTTACAAAGTTATCATATATAATTTGCATAATATACAAAAATATACAAATTTTCTTAACTGCTTTTAAGGATATGCATTTTATATATATAATAAAGTCATATTTGACATCTAAATATAACTATAATGGTTGGCTCTAACAAATTCTTTAACATCATGAAAAAAAAAAAGACTGCATAGAATAACTTACAATAAGTTCTTTATTCCTCAAAGATTGTTTTCACTTTACTGCTTGAATTTTTGTTACATATCAAGCCATTAATTTAATTAATAGTATATAACTATTAAGTATATATATAAATGAATTTAAGCTATACACAACTTTTTTCATGAATTTTGTGAACTGTTATTTTTATTGATATCTAAAAATGGTAGTATACTATATATGTCCTATGTCCACCACTAGTAGTTCAAAATGTAATTAAACCAGTGTAAAATTATTTTATAATGATACCAAATGTTATCAGAGGATTATAATTTGAAACCCAATTAACATTAAATTTCGAATAGGAGTAGATTTTCGTGATGAAGTAAATAATGATACCTAATACTCTATAAACCTCTGCTAGTTTTTTCCTAACGTGATGAAGTAAATAATGATACCTCATACTTTATAAACCTCTGCTAGTTTTTTCCTAACGTGGTGAGGCCATAATTATTAAATTCATAAATGACCCAAAATTGGAGTTTTTTTTACATTTAACCTAATAATTACTACAGTTCGCCTAAGTATTTTTCAATCACATAAGTACAACAATGATCAAGGAACCAAAATACCAATTTCGAAAGTTTCATCACTTAACCTGCTGAGTGGGTAAAAATTAACAGGTAAGTGAGCACACGGTATAACACCTGAAACTCAAGGGATTCGATCTTCTATCACTTTCATATTTCCTTAAGATTAATTCCTCCACATAATGTGCACAGAAACTTGTCAACAACTACCCATTCGAAAGCGAAGATGAATGCAGTGAACTCCCTTTTTTAAGCTGCTGAGATGACACTACCTTGCAAAAATCCTGTCTTATTCCTCCTCCTCATCGTCTTCTTCGGGTGCCTCTTTCAGCCACTACAACATGAAACGTTAAATGGCTTACCCAAAAAAGTAATGCATCTTAAAGATAGTGAAAACGTGGGTAGCATAAAACCTAGTTCTGTAAGTGTGAAAAAACAAACAATGGTTGCTTACTTGAATGAATTTTTGGGCCTGCTTAACAAAAACTTTATCTGCCTCATCAGCATCTTTCTTCTCATCTTCCCAACTCAAAATAGCATTTTCTTCTATAACATCGTCATTGTACAAGTGGTGCAAAATCTGTAAGCAGCAATTAAGTCACAACATCAGAAAGAAAAGGCTAAAGTTAAAATGACAAACAGATACACAAGAATGAGCATGAGAACTTTCTGAAACCTTTCTTTAGCATCAAAATTCATTTCATAACGTTGTTAATTGATTTACTTTAGACAGAATACCAATGCGAAAGTTATTATGATTGATATTAAACTACTTTCTATTTGGGCAAAAAATATAACATTATTTGAAATTGAGTTCACCGTTTTAATTTTCCTATCAGATGTAACTTAAAACACCGCGTATTAACAAGCCTAATTTATGAACGATATAAAAAACCATTTAATAATTACGAAAGATAGCCACATTAATACTTCTGTGCATGATATTCCCACAAACAGAATGAGACATCAATAAACCTAACTGGCAGAAAATAAGCATACCGTTGTGAACAATGGTGCAAACTCGTTAGCTGACTCCAAACACATTTCTTCAAATTTAAGTATTACTTCAATCTGGTGTCAAATATTCAAAACAGATGAGCAGAGGGCTGGTTAGCAAGTAAGGTGCCACAAGGTATACAAATTCTATTATTCACAAAAACACTAGACAATTCATAAAAGTAATTCATAATGATAAAAGATCTTTTATAACAACTCAACGTTGATTAAACTAATTAAGCACTACAGGTTTCACACAATCAAAGATCTTTTAGCCTTTTCTCTTTCTTTACCCAACGTGTAATAATTCTCTCAAGAAATAGACTTTAAGCCTAAATTGAGCTTACAAAATCGGCATATAAAGTGAGATTTGCACTCACTTGTATACTATGAACCTACCTTATCTCTAGCCGATGTGAAATCTCCAACAAGTTTCAAAAAACAATCAAAATGCAAGTGTAAGATGTAATAACCAAGCTCAAAGATCACTCAGCAGCAAATCAATAAGAGATTTTATTTGATACAGCCACAAAAATCCTAACTTTAGCAGCCATGAAATAACACAAATTAAATAGTCCAAAACAAATTAAAAAATCCTAACAATGAAATAACTAACAGTTTATATAGTCCAAAACAAGTTAAAAATTACGTGAAGAACACAAAGTGCCATTCAACGCTAGAGTACTCCAGCCAACATGCAGAAATGAAAAACAGAGAATTGCATGATTAATTTTGCAATTTTGCAAAAGAAATTGATATCCTGAAACCTTATAAATGGACATTGAATGATGAAATCATGAGACAAAATATAAATTCTACAGAATGTTGAAGTGAAAAATAAAGAAAAATATTGACAAGATTATCAGTAAATCTTCTAATAAAATTTCTAAACAATTGAACATGAATCTCATGAACAAATGGAGAGAATTGACAGATGCACCTGCTCATCTTTGTCATTCAGATAGGATGTAAGAGCCTTTTTCCACTTTGTAAATACAACCTGGACATTTTGAAGCAAACTATCTGAAAAATATTCATCCCAAACAATAATAAAATCAGTGAACAACCATTAAAAAATAATAAACAAAAGATACAATTATAAATGAGTAACTTATTTTAAATGTCAATCAATCCCTGTACAAAGTGATAAAAAAGCAGGATGAGCAACAAACTCCAGTAGGAGAAGTCAGCTCCATGGATCACATAACACCATTGGACTCTATAAAAACAGTCTATAGGGTAAATTGTTTTTCCTCTAACTCTTTTAAATAAAAATACTTCCATTTGACTCAATTTTTAACAAAAGAGCCTCCAGTTGATTAATTTATCCAAAATGAATATTTTGTTAATAGCATTCTCTGACAAGGTCAAGATGCTATGTTTTCCATGTTCAAATTCTAAAATAAATTCCACAAAATATTATAATTTAATTTGATAAGAAAGAAATACTATTTAAAGAAACAGATGGAAAATTTAAAAAAAATTATGTAACAAAAGAAAAAAAGGGAAAAGCTCACCAGCTGAACTATGGGGGATGTCTAAAGCATACTTCATCATGGCATAAAATAAAGCTCCGGCACAATCAGAAGTTTGTTTATTGTATGACAACCTACCACATAAATAAAGCCAATGTTACTACAAATTAAGACCCAGCTAATGCATGCTTACAGTGTAATCATATAATAAAATACCAAACTTGCAGAATGAAAATAGTTCAATACAAAAATACACACTTGCTGAAGATGTTATGCCTTCTAGACAAAATCCAATTTTTCCCCTTGGAAAACATATAACAATTGTTGGTGTCATTTGATTACAAAAAATATATAAAAGAAAAGGACTTCGAAATTTGATAAGAGAACCCATTCCTATATATTTTTTTGTGAGAATCAGATGAAATGGTGTAGGTCAGGTCTAGATTCAAATTTTACTAATACATACAAGTGTATTACTTACTTCAAAGAATTGATTTCTAACATCAAATGGCTTTCTTGTATGTTTTCATGCACAGCCCTAAGAAAGGTTGCTTCAACCTGCAAATGATAGAGTATTTTTAAAATCTGATATCCACAGAATGCATCTGACACAGGTTTAAAGGCCAAAATTCTAACCTCTTTCTCAAAGTAATAACTGTCATCTCTAGAATCTTCATGATCATCATCATCTGAATCATTAGAATTAGGTTTCAGCTCTCCAGAAGGAGGGAGAAAACTGTCATCCTGAGCAAACTCCATATCATCTTCCATGGTTTTGATTGCCTCTAGAATTTTATCTTTAGGAATAGGTGCCACTGAGTGCCTCCACTCTTCTTCGTGGCCACCTTCACACGTTGACCAAACATGACCTGCCCCACCGATACCTAGCTGATCAACAAAAAAAGAGTGTAATGAGAAACAATAAATTCCCTAACCAAATCTTGGGGTTCATTTTGGTACTCCCTCGAAAAAAAGGAGTATGATATTGCATTTTTTTTAAAACTAGTTTGTGAGGTCTTAGTTGATGTTAAATAATAGTAATTTGTTAATTTTTTAAAATGAATCTAAGCTTAATCTTCTTGACATATCAAGAACAAGTTAAGACATACTGAGATAGATAATGGTGAAAAACGCATATCTAAAAGCCTTGTGTGACTAACCTGCGAAGCAGGACTAAAATTTGTCTCCAATACTTTTGAAGAAATCTCTACATCTGATTTATCCACCTGACTGCCTATGACTGCATACATGAAAAAAGTAATGAAAGATTTAGCATATGTTTTTATTCTATCAATCAATACACAGCACTGAAGCAAAATAAAATTGCTTACAATTTAACATTATATAGAAGCTACAATTATAATAGCTTATCGAGTGGATAACCACCCAATAGTTGAGTGCAGTATTCCTTCAGGACAAAAACGTTTTATGACAAATAAATTCTGAGATTTTCAGTAAGCAAATTATTATGACTCAAACTAACACAAGGTGTGTCATTGTTGATAAAAAGGAACAAAAAAATTGCATTCTTACCAACTAAGGCCCTCAACTTTCTTAAAATGTACTTTTATTAATAAACTGATGAGAAGACAGAATCATATTATTCAACAGATGAAAATAATATGAATAAAATGCATATAGCATGTATGTGCCTGATTATTTTACAATTAAGGATTCCTTAATTATCATAATAAAATTGTGGTCTTTCTACAATATTCTTCTCCCCAATAATTATTGGTTACCAATAAAAAGTGAAACGGTTAAAAAAGATACATAATTAGATCTGACTAAGATCATTATTCAGTTTTTGACAGAGCATAATAGTGTCACTTGATCCATGTAACCAACAGAGCCTAGTGAGAAAAGGGATTTCGGGCCTTTAGGTCATTGTACTACCTGAATATATTGGCTCATCAAACTAAGAAAAACAATAAATATTTAACTCTCAATCAACCCCAGTTCAATCCAAACACATACAAAACCCCCCTACAAGAAATAAATTTATAGGTGGACAGACAGCAAAGAAACACATTCCAATCAAAGTAATTATTTATTAAATTTCCACCACAAGAATTTTCTTTTAAAGATTAACATAATCAATAAATCAACTCATATCTTAAACTATAGCAGCTAACAAGCTCAAAATACCAGTTTGAAGCATTAACAAATTTGAACTATGGCATGTGAAGTTATCAGTGGTAATAATTTTGGTTTTAGAAGCTAAAAATTATCACTCTGATTTTGTTAACTCCAGGCAATATTTAAAATAATATGCTATAAATATCACATTTTGCAAAGCTATTTATTTAATTTAATATAAGGAGAATAAAGAATCAGCATATATCTCCAGGGCACAGTTCAAAGTTTCACAAAAATTCAGCAATACCACTAGTGCTATCAGCATATTCAAGCTCCTCGTCACTGTCCTCCTCAATTGGCTGCTGAAAAAGAGATACTTTCGAATATGGAGGAACAACAAACTCTGGCCCAACTACAACCTGGAAGCATAAAATTTGTGGATGCATCAAAAGCTGTATGTATGCATAATAGATTATTGACAAAAGACAATGTCTATATATTTCAATCTCACAGTGACTAGTTGAAATAAACAAGCAAGACACCAAGTGAATTTCTTATTAGACAATAATATCTCAGTCAAGAAAATGAAAGTAAATTGTTAGATTCATATCTATACAGCATAAGAAAAAAATAATAGCAATTCCACTCCTATAGCAAATTTACTCTCCTTAATATCTTGAATTTCAATAGGAATTTAAAAAAAAAAATCATAAATGGTTTAAATAATCTTATGTCACTATTTAAACTGTTGATAAATCCAAAATATAATTTATATATTTTAAGATATTTATTTATTTTGAATTTGAATTGCAAAAATACACACCTATCTGTGCAATACACAGGCTAAGATAAGAAAAACTTATCTGTAATAATTAACATTACAACACTGATAGAAAACAAAAAAACTAAAGACTTCAATTGTTCTCAAGCCTTTCTTTTGGTTTGAAAACACTCTGTTTCTGGAAGCCACTTTGGGCATCAAGAAATCTGAGTCTGGTGGCCGCACTTAAGGGAGATAAACTCCCTGTGCCAATAAGCCTATTTTCTTCATTCAAAAACCTGAACCCTATACCTTACATAACATCAGAGTAACTATGCTCCTTGATAAACCAAGTTTTGGTACATGATGCTCAGATTTAATGACAACATAACTATTTTGGTGAAGTATAAAATCGTTTTAAAATTAAGAAATTCTAGCTACAGGCATGGTATAGATAGAACAAGGATACAAACCTTAAAAGACAAAATAACACCAGGTTCCAGAACAGCCCCTGACTTTATAATCACCCCATCACATACAATTGCATGCTGGAGTTTACAGCCATCTTCTATGCTGATATTATCCCATATATAGCATCCCTCTATGATAACATTTGACCCAATTTTACATCCTTCTCCAATTACTGAATTTGAAATTTTAGTATTATTCCCAATTTTGGTGCCAGATCCGATGACAGTAAAAGGGCCAATAACAGCAGACTGTGATTGTGATATTTCTGAAAGTAGAGAAAATTGTCAAAACAGAACATGTGTATTAAAATAGATAAAATTGGTAAAAAATAGTTTTGGCACAACAAAAGCTTGTTTGTAGCAAATGAATGAGCAATATCAAGCAAACAGACAAACATAATCATTGATTGAAAGTTGAAACGGTACCCAGTATACATCATATTATCATGTAATATTATGCACAGCTACCCAGCCCACCTATCCGACAAAAAATTCCATCCATACCTAAAGCACGGTACATTCCTTGTCGTTCAAGTTTAGTAGCTGTGTGGCCAAAATTCATTACATCCGGCACCAGTGGATATGTCCATCGATGAATTATATCCTTGCTAACAGTGTCATAACTTCGGAAATTATCAATCCTTGCAGCATAGTCTGAGTGGATTTCATGAACAAAAATTTTGTACCCCATTATCTGAAAGAAATGTATGGTCAATATTTTACATGGAGTAGAGAGAATAAAATAATTTAAAGAATATTTGTAATAGATGAACACAATGATGAGCTTGGATTCGAAGACAGGAAATGCCTAAGTTTATAAGACTAGTTGGGTCCAATGCATGTCCAAAAAATTTGTTGGAAAAGTGTCGTAGCATAGAAGTAGGATATTATTGAAGTTCCAACACATGCAAACACACGATCAATACAAAAAAGCACTGTGTTTAATATGTGCTCATCAATACGACTCCTCTGAAGGAATATCTCGGGTCCATAGGAGATAAAATTTCTTTGTACTCTGCCAATTATATATGAAAACAAAAATATTGAAAGCATAAGTTTTTCCTTCCAAGAAGGACTTAAGAAAGAACTTCAGAATCTAATTACAGGATCCATAGTACCAAAACAAAAAGTATCTAAATTTAGCACATGGAAGAGAAATTACATCATCAACAAGCAATCCCTTGACAAAATGACGCCGTAGATGTTGGTAGTCAAAATTGTCTGTAAATAGGCTAAGTACTTCTGGCGAGCAGATGTCAATGTAACAATCCTGCAGATAAGATATTGCTAACATTATGACCTCAAAAAAATTAAAAAGGTTGTAACAGGCAAGAGATATGACCCACAATATACTAGCACCAGCTATAATAACAACAGTAAAGAGTTTATTAACAAACTGAAAAACAACTTATATAGGTAAAATGTTCAGTTGAGAATCAATAGATTATTCCAGGGCACCCAATCATGTGATAAACATCAGTGGAACCAATTAATTGTTGCTAAACCATAAATTTTCATGGAATGAATTTAAAATAACAATTTGGTCCAGGAATTAGTAATGTGCTCTTTTTACGAAAAAGTGCCAGCAATCGAATTCCTTTGTTCACAAGAAGTAAAGTTGAATGCTAACAGAAATATCTGAAGAGTTCAACCTGCTTATCATGATGTAGAGAGAGTGAAGGATTATCAACAAGCAATGACTTGTCAAGATGTAATGTCCCTCTTGATTGGTCTGCCCTATCCTCATAATACACAAGCTGCTTGGTATTAGGATCAATAGCCATAAAAAGTTCATCAGTACCCAGTCGAGATTGATGGATAGCTGGATTAGGTTTTGAACGTTTAATGACCATAGTCATTACTGCATTATTATCTTTCTTCCTCCTTTCTTTATGTTCTAGAAGTGCCTGAGTAAGCGACATGTTGCTTACAGTATCTCCACTGATAAGGATAAAGTCTCCATGTATCTTCAACATAACAAATAATTCAAAAGTGTTACTAACAATACTTAAAAGTCACAACTCAGAAAGTAAGCAATGGCATGATATGGAAAGAGTGGTGAATATTTTTTAAAAATGCAGTTAATCATTAATTTTACTATAGACTGGCAGTGGCTCACATGTAAGGCTCTAAATTTTCCTTTTAAAAACCCTATAAAAAGAGCATGCAGAAATTTTCATAGTAAATTTATATTTCTTTAAATAAATTTGAATTAAAGAATAGCAAGGTAATAATAATAATGGATTGTCATTATGCTCCAAAAACCTAGTGTCTTGTTTGTGATAAAAAGAAACAAATATGTAAAATTGCAATAACCTTATCTATTGCAGACTACGAGTTAGTTAGGGGTCTTTACAAAGTAGGAGACGCAAATTCTAAAAGAGTTTAACATTTATGCACTATCAGGAACATATTGTTACACTGTCAACAAACAAAAAATCATGGTAAATATGATTTTCAAGGCAACTATTCTAAACTTTAACGAACTCATCGTACATGTCAAATTATGATTAGAAGACAATGTAAAAGCTGCAAGAACATGTCCAACTGAAAACCAATCCTAATTAAGAACAACCATTGTTTAACAACTATTCTGATATGAAATATTTTTTAAGCCTTGCAACACACTGTCTCTATTGCATCCATACAAGAGCCTGCAAAAATTAAAACGAGAGTCGAAAAGAAGCCATACCACATTGCGCTCGTAGATTACGCGTAGCGCATCTCCGGCGCTGACAGAGTTCTGCGATTCTATAGTCGCCACCGTGAAATTCGGTTGAGATAGCCACTCGGATTTCTCGAGGTAGTTAATGACCTGCTTGGAGTGAGAACAGCAGAATACGAAAACCTCTTCGACGCCGGCGGATTCGAGCCAAGTCAGCGTGTAATTTATCATCGGAACATTCACGAGCGGAAGCAGCACCTTCAAAACCACGAAAACCGAAAGCGAAAGAATAAAGAAACAGAAAATGCAGGTTTTCGGAGGAAGATTAAAGAGTATCGGAAGATTACTTTGGGGCGTTCGAGCGTGATAGGTCTGAACTTAGTAGTGAAACTATCAGCCAAGAGAATGGCCTGCAACGGAACCCGTACCAGTTCGTCGGGGTCCTCGGAAACCCTAGCGCCGCTTTTCTTCTGTGCGCCCATTTTATTTTGATTTGGATTTCAACTCTGTTTTGCCTAATATTGGCACTGGCAATTCAGAAAGAAGTGATATCAGGATTTTAAGGAATGGAGAGGAGAAAACCTGGAGAATTAACACCACTTTGCAGTGGCTACAATGGAGTAAGTATGGCTTTATTGTTCAATTTTATTCCGATATCTATTTCTCCTCTGCTTCGATTCTGTTCTGTCTTCTGCCACACTACAATTCTCAGTCAAAAATGTTTTCTCACAACAAGAAATTCATCGGGCCGGAACTAGATTCTTTTGGGTGTTTCTTTCTGCACCCTATCAAAACGCTTACCGCAACCTATATTTTTTCAAAAAGACAATTTTATCCTTTTTAAATAACTTCTGTTCGAAAGTTTCTGGAATATCCCTTTCCAGAATTTATGAAATGTATTTTCGATGGAAAGAAACAGAATTTGTGGAAAAAAAAATCAGAATATATATAACATTTTGAAGTATATTTTGAAATGTATTTTTAGAAATGTATTATGAAAAGAGTTTTTTAGAATAAATTTTTCAGAACATAAATAACATATTTTGAAATGTATTTTTCAATATGTATACTGAAAAGAGTTTTTTAGAATGAGAATAAATTAGATGTTATATTTTGATCATTTCACTATATACAAGATGCAAGAAGAACTTTAGTGGGATGCAGGACAAAATATTCATTTTTTTTTTGGTAATTATTTCCCGCATCCGATTTCAGTAGAAACAACGAAAATGTTTTTAAATAAAATAGGAATATAAAAAAAATTACATTATGCATTCTCTTTTTCGAAATATGTGTTTGAATTTTTTTTCTGATAGATTTTTTTTATTGTAGAATTGTTAAAGTAATTTTTAAATTAATATTTAATATTTGTTATCAAAATTTAGTAACGTATTTTAGATTTTAAATTAAATTGATTAAATTAATAACACATTTTATCATTTTAAAGAGTAATGAATTAGTTTCAAAAACTAATTTTTCTTACAATAATACTACACTGTTCTAAGAGTTTGGTACACACGAATATAACTTGGTCGGACAAAAGTAAAGTTACATTTCACTATGGTTTATTTAAGGAAAATGTTTTTTTAAGCATATTTCACTTACATCTCAATAAATATTAATATATTAATATTTTAATTTTCAAAATTATTTGTATAAGGTGAAGATGTAAAAAAAGTATAAATAATAATATCGTCACCCTTTCAATTCTCACAAAATATTCACAAAGTATGTTAAAATTTAATAAAAAATTGGACTAGTCAAGAGAAAAGGTGTCATGAGTTCAGATTATAAACAAATGATTCTCTTTGAGGGTTATTATCACACTAACTGTGAACCTAAATAATCACTTTATTTAAAAAATGTTGGATTAAGTATACTGTCATATTTTTTAATTTGTGATCGATCCATTACTAAAAAATTTCGAGTCTTTCTTCCTAACAAATTTTTTAAGAAGTGTTATAATCAATCAATAATTTATTCACAAATAATTTTCCACTGTATAATTAATATTGATTTTCAATACTCAGAAAAATTAAGACAATGCATCTTAAAATAAGATTTGACAAAATCTATAATAGTAATAAAAGTATAAATAATAATAAAATAATCTTAAATGGTAACATACGATATATACACCAAAGGCTTCTATTATGATTCGTGTTCTCTGTTTGTGTCTGTGATCCCCGCATTGCACGCTTCTTTGTCTCCCTTTGTCTCTTCTTTCTCAGCGATTCTTATCTTTCTCCGACTTTTTCTCTTCTGCTTCAATCAAACAAATATCTGCAACATTCTCTCCACACATTATTCATTATTCATTATTCTCTCTGTTTCCCTTCCTCGTTTCGTTTGCACCATTGCATGCATATCGCTTCAGGCTAAAAACTTCCCATTCTCTCTTAGTTTCCACGTTAATTGCTCTTAAATTCATCGGCATCTTGCAGCCAAGCGTTCTGGTGAGTGTTTTACGTAATTTCATGTTCTTTATATCACGTGAATTAATGTTGAACACATGGTAAGAATAATGTTTCTATTACGTGTTTTCCAATGGTTGTGTGCAATTAGTTTTACGTGCACGTATATATCTTGATCTTTTGTTCTTCCTGCAGAGATTTTAATATGTTCTTGCAAAATATTTAGGATCCAAAGATCATTAAGGAGGGTGTTAAAATGTGTACATCTCCAAGGCATTATATATATTCGGGTTTGGTTTGTAAAGTGAAGTTGGAAGTTGCTTAATCTCAACAAAGAAAATCTGAATTTGGTAGCAAAGAAGTTCGGCAATTGGGGTTTGACAGAATGGGTACTGAATTAAGCTACGCTCTTTCAAAACTGCATATGCTATCCACTTCAGATTATGCCTCCGTTGTGTCCATGAACATTTTTGTGGCTCTGCTTTGTGCTTGCATTGTCATTGGCCATCTTCTTGAGGAGAATCGGTGGGTGAATGAGTCAATCACTGCACTTTTGATAGTAAGTGTTCATCATTTCATAAATTAGTTAATTTACTATGAACGAATTGGTATACATATACACACATGTAAATTTTGATAATATAAATAACTGTCAATTTATTGCTATTTGCAGGGTATCTGCACTGGGGTAGTCATTTTGTTGCTAAGTCGCGGCAAAAGCTCGCATCTTCTAGTTTTCAGTGAAGATCTTTTCTTTATATACCTTCTGCCTCCGATCATATTTAATGCAGGGTAAAGCTTTTAGCACCAACTTCTAGCTGTCTAATGATAATGAGGATAAAGTGGTTGACTCTGTATTTGTCATCGTCTACTTAATTAGATACAATGAAAATTGACCGATTTCTTGTGGGATGTTATTTTTTACTTTCCTGGTTTTTTGTTGTTCTTTTACTATACATAAGTGATGTTATTATATATTTATTCCAGGTTTCAAGTGAAAAAGAAACAGTTCTTTGTTAACTTCATGACCATCATGCTGTTTGGAGCTGTTGGTACATTAATAAATTGTAGCATTATAACTTTCGGTATGCCTTTTCCCTTTACATGGATTTCTTATGCTGTTCTCCAAAATTTAAAATTACGACAAAAAAATTGGCATTTCAGATAGTGCCAACCTAAATTTGTTTAGTAATTATTTTCATTGAAGTATTTAGATTCTTATCTGACTTAATTTTCGAAGCATTGTTTCAGGTGTCATACAAATTTTTAAGAGAATGGGTGTTGGTAACTCACTGGAGATAGGAGATTATCTAGGTATAATAATATTATTCAATCTCATCTATTTGGCTACTTGTCAATGGAAAATGTACTTGTGACTGACTCCATATTTAAAAAATATTCAGCAATTGGAGCCATATTTGCTGCAACAGATTCTGTGTGCACATTGCAGGTTTGGAACTATATGTGTCTTTTTCACAATGTTATAGCAACAACCAAGATGTGAATGCTGAGTACTGAACTTATAAATTATGTTGTTGCAGGTGCTAAACCAGGATGAGACACCTTTACTATACAGCCTTGTGTTTGGCGAGGGTGTTGTGAATGATGCTACATCTGTTGTGCTTTTCAATGCAATCAAAAGTTTTGATCTCAACATAATTGACCACAGAATTGGTTTGCATTTTTTCGGCAATTTCTTCTACCTGTTTATCGCAAGCACCTTGCTTGGGGTCTTGGTAACCACCTTGCTCCCTCTAACTCTCTAGTGTAAACCTCACACAATCACAAGATGTAACTCATCAGTTATCACTCAGTACATACTGATACTTTCGTTTACTTAATATATTGATATTACTGGATGTTTCACTGTGAAGTATCTAATCCCTCAAAAAGTTATTAGAAACACATATATGTGTGTGAGACATGAAAACATGAAAACATGAAAAATATAGAAACATAAATCTATTGACCCTTAATGGGCTAAAAAATAGAAATTATCGAGAAGATTACACTATCTCTATCTTAAAAAATAGAAAGCAATTATGATGAGAACAATTTATAATTTTACTTGTTCTTGGTAATGTCGACTAATCATGTCCCAGATCTGGATTTGTAGAGTAGTAATTAAATACTTTATGATTTTTTATACATATTTGGATATGTACTTATTGTTTCCTGTATATTTTTAGAATATTTGCATTATGTGTGCATCATAGGGTCTGATATGTCCATATCACCTTGCAGGCAGGTCTACTCAGCGCTTACATTATTAAAACGCTGTATATTGGCAGGTATGTTGAGAGAATTGTTTTTCTTTTACCATCATTATTGTCGTTCAGCAGCTACTATGATAGTCTTTCATTGCTTTATATTCTATATGCAGTTAATATGATGTTTTTTTTTCGGTAAGGAAAATACTTTCATTACCTTATTTTACTACAGGGGAATCTCTTATTTACCTGTGGTCTTTGTATGTTTTATCTTGATCACCAGTTTTCTAAACCTACCATAAAAAATTGTAAGAATTGTTTAGGTGCTCAACAAATTGCTCACTCAATATTACAGGCACTCTACAGATCGCGAGGTTGCTCTTATGATGTTAATGGCATATCTTTCCTACATTCTGGCTGAAGTAAGTTTGAAGAACGTACAGACTCCATTGTGGAGTTTTTCCTTGATGAGCTCTATCTCTATCTATTCTTTTGGTTGACATTAACTAGTGGGGGCTCTGATGTATATAAATGTACTGCAGTTATGGTATCTGAGTGGCATTCTCACTGTATTCTTCTGTGGGATTGTTATGTCACATTATACTTGGCATAATGTGACTGAGAGCTCGAGAATCACTACCAAGTATATCTTCAATCAGATTCTTCAAACTATATATGGATCTATTGGGGGTTGTAAAACTGTCTAATTTGTTTTGTCTTGCTGTCACAGACACGCTTTTGCAACTCTCTCATTTGTTCTTGAAACCTTTATCTTCCTTTATGTTGGTATGGATGCGTTGGACATTGAAAAGTGGAGGTTTGTAAGCGATAGGTAAGTCCTGCATTCTGTCAGAGACTAGGCTAGTGAAAATAATCATCAACACCTTGCCCTTTTTTACTTACGAAGACTGTTAAATCATGTATCTCCTAGTTAAAAATGGTTTCCTCAAAAGTTTATTTTAATTAGTTTAGAAAACAACTCGTTTACCTCACTCGGTTTCTTCTGCAGGCCGAAAACATCTGTTGCTGTTAGTTCAGTATTATTGGGCCTAGTACTTGCCGGAAGAGCAGCATTTGTTTTTCCCCTATCCTTCTTATCAAACCTCACTAAAAAGTCTGAAAGTGAAAAAATAAGTTTCAGTGAGCAGGTATGGCTACATTTCTGTCAGAATATTTTCTTACAGGATTTCTTGGATGTTGAAAAAGTTTCCATTATTCCTTGCTTTAGGTGATCATTTGGTGGGCTGGTCTTATGAGAGGTGCTGTTTCAATGGCACTTGCCTATAATCAGGTAAGATCAATGTTGCTCATTTGGAGATGATACTATTTTTGCAAAATTAGTGTTAATGGTCAGTTAATAAAGGCGAAGAAAACAGAATAGCAGTTAATGTACATTTTACCTTTGATATGATTTAAGTTTCTAAGAAAATGATACTCTTGTAAAATGCAGTTCACCTTGTCCGGTCACACTGAACTGCGAACCAATGCCATCATGATCACCAGCACCATCACTGTTGTGCTTGTCAGCACAATGGTAAGACACCTACGTTTTGTAAATTTCTGATATCATATCTCAGTGTTCACATAAAGATATTTTGCCTTTTGCTTTCTGCTTTGCTGATAAGTATGAACCATATGATAATTGAGGTAGCTAACATGATAGGAAATGTAAAATCCACCTCAATAATATGCTTAAACGTAAACTATCTCGAATATAGCTCTGTTGTGGGAGATTTGGGATCTGTAAAACACGATACCTCAGTTTCAAAAGAAAATTCACCACATGAGGCTGACAATTTAATTACAACGTGTCAGGTGTTTGGTTTGATGACGAAGCCACTCATAAGGTTTTTGCTGCCGGTTAGTCCACCTCCGAAACGCAAAAACAGCTTGGCAAATATGGAATCATCCAATAATCCTCCGAAATCAATCACTGTGCCCTTTCTTGGAGGCTCTCATGATTCTGAAAACGAACTTGATAGCAATGAAGATCATCGTCCAAGAACTATTCGTGCCTTACTAAGCACTTCAACACATAACGTTCATCGCTTATGGCGTACGTTTGATAATTCAATCATGCGTCCAGTCTTTGGTGGTAGGGGATTTGTTCCTGTGGCTCCTACCTCGCCAACTGAAGGCAGCGGTAACATTCAACAGTGGCATTAAGAAGATTGCCCAGAAAAGTGTAATATAGTAGATCGAAAATTTTGAGCACATGAAGCAACGCATGTACAAAAACCGCGTTATATTTGGTCGAGTTCTTTTGGGTAGTGAGAAAACATTGTGCCATGGGTTCTATTTCATTTTGACCATACTACGGTTGATTCCCTGTGAAAGTTATGCCGGTAGTGTAAGAATTGTAAATTCAGTTATGAACCCATTTTATTTATTTATTTTATAAGCTAAGATTTTTGAGAATTACTTATTACTTTCTATTCTAGAACCACTTTCTTTGTATGCAGCCAAAAACGACTTATTTCAATATATGTTTGATTCGGTAGGAAAGAATGATATTTGGAGGAATGTATCATAATGAAAAATGAATAATTATATCATTTTATGACTTCCGCTTCCTGATTCCCCAATTCAATATCCAAAAAATGAATTTAACATTTTTATCCCATTTTTTCAGACTCATTTCATTTGTTTATCTCCTATTACTTTTATTTGACCAATTCATCATGAAAACCTCGCATTACTCTAACATCATGCTGCAAAGACAAACCGATACAAGAAATAAGGATAAAGCACTAACACGCAGTTCGGGCAAAAAAAACATGAAATAAAGCATCAAGTGTCTGCATATGACTCTCATACGATACAGAAACAGAATTCAGCAGTACAGACCGAACCTAACCAAACGGGTTTAAAAGGGCGATTATTTATTCCACAATTCTAAAGCTTCGTCATATGATCACGCCCGTTTTCATGTGACTAGTTTATCCTTGCAGACCAATGATACCTATACCAACAAACGGCAAAAAGAGGATATCAGTACAGTCAACATACGCAAATGGAGAAACTGATTAGTGGTATCACAACAACATCGACAATTGATATTGCATAGGTAATAAGGAATATCAGAAAATACAGTATTTAACATCACAGTCTCTGCTTACCACAGGCTACTCTGCCACCAGCATTTCCAGTACTCTTGCTAAGCTCATGACCACCTACACAAGAGAAGGGAGAACTATAACATGCAGTAAGCCGAAAAACAATGAGCGCTCTTAACATGGAATAATGAATAGCTGTGATTTTGTATGCAAGGAAGGAGAAATTATTAAGATCTTCGTTTGTTAGCAAAGAAAATGAACGAGAGGAAAACACAATTTAATTCAATGGACCAACCGTAAATGATGGTGAGATTTACTATAATTTTTCTCCTTATATGGCAATATCATGTTCTTTGCTAACATGAAAGGATACAAATCCAAAAGAACTAAGACGGAATGTCACAAGTGATGACTGATGATTCAGATACCAACGATGGCAAGGAAAATAATAGATTAGTGAATACCTTTCCCAAGATCATCAGGATCAGCATGGACAACAACAGCTCTCCCAATGATGGAGTTTGGTCCAGTAAGAGGAATCTGCGCACATTCAATAACTCGTTAAAAACTGAAACTTCTCTTGGTGTCATCTGTCAACATCGAAGAAATAATCAGAGAACTTGATCAAGAGATGGATAACAAACCTGGCTGTCAGTAAGAGTGAAGTTGGCGGTACCTGGGTTAAACAATGAGAGGAATCCATTTTAAAATAAGGACCAACCAAGCATGTTGAATGTGATAAAAAAAAAAAAGACAAGGTCTTTCAGAGATAGACTATCTCCAAAACAGAAAGCAAGTAATCTTGATTACCAGACATTTGTTCAAAAATGGAAAAAGTTTCTGGTAAAACCGCCAGATTGTTTGTTAACTATCAATTACATCCTTGTAATGAGTAAAAGGAAAGATTACTATTATTAAACATCGGTATCATAAAAACAATCAGAACTTCAAGAATTTGAATCAGAAAAGTAGCATTATTATGTATATCTGAATGATTGGAATCAGCACAAATCAAATAAATGAGAGAGAAAAATCAGATCGGTCATACCATCATCACCGACATTTACATTCCCTAGATCACCAGCATGGCGACTCTCATCCTCAGGGGCACCATGCTCCTTGCCATTAGGATTGAAATGTGGTCCTGTAAAAATGGGGAAAAAATAAAAAGTGAGCCTTGTAATATACTACTAAATGGCAGGATTTTAATCCAAATCCAGCTGATTTATAACAGATTGTATTGCTTCAAACTTTGAAGAATCTCCCATACAAATGTTCATTGCTTTCCATTCAAGGGAAGTGAGAGTTTACAATCTGTTCCCGCTCATTAATGTACAACATTATCAAAAATTTATTCGGGTTATTGTCCAAAGACTATACCAGTTGACAGGCAACCATTGGTAGTGTCCCCCAAGGCATGGACATGGAAGCCATGGTGACCAGGCTTAAGACCACTAAGAGAGCCAGTTACGGTGGTTGGACCTGCACAGTTGCAATATATGTTACTTGATTTGGCCCAGTGGTTGGTTAGTACAGAAGAAGAAAAAAAGGATCATGTCATAATATATCATCAAAATATGCACTTACTTTTTTTAACCAAAATCATAATTTAACTTCTCCTAGAGAAGTTTGATTCCATTTAGTTTATTATTTTTCTCCCCTATAAATGCTTATTGTAAAATTTATTAAAGATGAGGGTCATGTTCACTGTTGAGACTCACCATTTCCCTCCTGACTGAAGTAAACAGTTCCAGTGACACCCTCACTGCTGCCAAGAACTGCCACAGCCTTCACCATTGCGCAATGTGATCTGAACAAGAAAGCAGCTATTTCAGATAAAACAGACAAGAAATGTAGAATGCGTGACGTGTGCACATACAGTATCTTGGTTATCATGGTGAGATAAGAATGGTACTACGGTGAAAATGGTCAAAATCAAAAGATAAAAATCCATCACTGATGTGCCCACACAACCGAGTCAGCTACACGACAAACTAAACACTAAAACATATTTCAAACTCTTCAAAACATACATCCGATCCAGATATTTAAGTTCACTTGCTGAAGTCTTTTATGTTAATTCCAAACAAAGAAAGAAAATATTGTGTTGACCACAAGAAAATAGAGTATCGCGACAAGAAAGCAAAACCTCAATTTCGAATTACAGAAACAAACTACCTTTTCAGTAGATCTGTCTACAAACACTACACAAAACGCACAGATCTACAACTAACTCAAATCCTTCCGAATTCCACAGTAATAGCACGAGTTCAAACAGTTCAACCAAAAAAAAAACAAATAAAATTACTAAAACTAATTTCATTTCTTAAACCGAATCCATAAAATTACTAAAACTAATTTCATTTCTTAAAGCGAATCCAAAACCGATGAGTTTAACAGAGATGTGATTTAACTATTCTTTCGTCCAAATTAACCAAAGGAAATTAACAATAAAAAATTATACTATCGCCACCGTTGAACATAACGGAATCGATCTGTGCACGACTGAGAGTAGATACAAAAGAAGAAATGTGAGATTTAAGAGGAAAAATAGACAAAAAACAAAATCGATCATCCTGAGAAAGGAAATTGAAGAAATGTTGAAGAGAAATAATCGGAAACAAATTGATAGAGAGATGAAGAAGAGATACTTAAATTGATAGAAGCAAGCATGCATACCTCAGGGCACCCCAAGGAAGAAGTGTGAGAAGAAAAGAAGAGTCTAGAAGTAGCACAAGAAGAGCAGTGATAGAAACAGTGAGGTTTTTTTGTTTTATTTATAGCCATTGAGCCGTGTTAGGACTTAGCACAGGCAACACGTTGCAATATACACTCACCTAACCCTTCGCCACCTCATGGACTTATCTCTAAATTTTAGAGGATTTTGTTTTATTAAGATACTTATTTTTCTGTTTTTTTATTTGTCTTATAATTTTTACATATTTAATTAAATATTTTTATTTTTAAAATTCATTTTCTTGTATTAATATCCTTCTATATTATCAATATTTTTTATAAAATATAATGCTTGATTTTAATAGTATGATTTTTTTTATCAGCACTTTAATAGTATGATTAACAACTTTACATTTGAGATACTTCCTACTATTAGAAAATATATATTGCAAAGAATTGATAAAAAAAATTCTACATGTATTTTATTTTAATTTTTCCTCACTGTAATCATTTTATTTTTAAAATATTCTTTAATGGATTTTATGATCATCATGGGGTCTTTTTTTTTTTTACCAAAATGGGGTTATTGTCAAAAAATTTACAAATATGGGGCAAGTCGTGCCAACTTGACACGACTTCATATGTAGAAGTCGTTCCAAGTTAGCACGACTTTGTCCACATCATATTTTTTAAATTTTTTTTTGTTTTTAAATAAATATATATTATAATTAAAATTATAAGTTATGTAATATTTGAAATTAATTTGATAAATAATTTTGTTATGAAGGTATAAATATTTAGGTAAAGAAAATGAGAAAATTAATAATCAAACTTGAAATTAAATTTTATTATCAAGCTTGTTTGTGCGCACAATTACTTTTATTGTGACCTTCAGTTTTTGCAATATGAACATTTTTTTTGTTTTTCATATTTTTTATTAATCTAGTAACCAAATTAATATATTACATTATCGTCAAACATGATCCATACACAATTATTCATTTTTTTATTGCTTAAAACTAACACCCTTAGAAAATTATATATCAAATTAATTTTAAACATTACATAACTTACTAGTCAATATCTAAATAAAAAAATTTTAAAAATAAAATAAAATATATATATATATATATATAACGTGGACAAAGTCGTGTCAAGTTGATACGACTTCGGAAATTTGACACGACTTCAGGCTGACGTGACAAAGTCGTGCCAACTTGGCACGACTTCTTATATATTTTTATGTCATATCAATATGTTTTAATATAAATTTCTTATAATACCTAATATTTAAGTTTAAGATCCTAGCTTACACTCCAACATTTTACAAGTTTTCTTTAACTATTAGATTATTTTTATAAGACTCTCGTTTTCATAATCTTTTATTTGTACTTCAATATTTTAAGTCTTAACAAATAGTTTGATAATTATAATTAAATATTAATTTGATAAAGAAACACATAGTGATATTAAAACACAAAAATTCATAGCTTACAAAATTAGATTACTGCAACATACTTGTCTTATATCATATTCCATCATCTATTCTAATACATTTTCCAATTATAAATATGAGTTAAATAACTCATAAAAAATTAACCTTCAAATTTTAAGATTAAAGATTTCAATCTCGGGAGAAAGATATTTGAATGAATATATAGAAATATAAAATGATTAGGGTCTTGTGTCTATGTCAACAAGATTATTTGAAGAATATTTTTGGAAAGTTTAAGATACATAAATCTAAACTTGTAAGTACACATTTTGTTCATCGCATAAAGCTCTTGATTACTCAATTTTCTAGTCCAAAAAAAATAAGAGAATAAGATGAGATGGTTACATATGCTAATTGAATGGGAGAACATCATAAATGGAATGATGTTTTATATTGAGATATAACACCTTTTGTTAGTATGGTTAGCAAATTCTTCATGGAATATCTTGGGTATACTCATTGAAAGGCTTTGGATTGAGTATTAAAATATTTGAATTTAACAATATCATTTAGATTGGTGTAGGGATGACCTACCCATTATATGAAAGTTGTTAATGAAGAGTTTGTAAATGCAAAATATGTATACTAGAAAGTCTATTTTGGTCATGTTTTCACGATATCTGATACTTAGTTTATTTAAAAATCAATTTGTAATTAATGGTGACTCTATCTACTATTTAGATAAAGTATATCACACTCACAAATTAAGTAAAGAAACCTTTTAAGGAAATGATTGGAGAGTTGAATATTAGAGAAGTGTGTGATTGTTCATTGTGATAGTCAAAGTTTCATACATTTAGATAATAATCAAATATGTCATGGGAAAACCAAACATATTGGTGTTAGACTATACTTCATAAGATGTTGTTAAGTTTGAGGAGGTTAGGGTTGTGAAGGATTTATATGGAGAAGAATCTTGTAGATGTGTGTTGGGAATCCCTCCTTAATTAATGGGACAACATGACCAATAAGTCTTGGTAATTGATCCATTGAGCATATTTAATGGTGAACATTACAAAGGTTTGAAATTATATCTTTGGCACACTATGAAGTTCAACCTAAAAAGTTTAAGATAATATTTTCAATGTATATTTAAAATGTGTTAATCATTAATTATCCTTAATCAATAAAAATCAAACATTATCATATAATGAGAGTTGTTTATTAATTTTTCATTTGAGAATAAAGGATAATTCTTATTATTTTAAGTCAAAGTTGAAAGAATTGTGTTTTTACTTTAAAATTATGATGATTATGAAAATTTTAGAAGATGGTTTATTAGGTTGCCATTAGACTGGAGTAACTTATATTATCTTTTATCGTCTTCTTGTTTCTGACTCATATACAATTTTATTAGACAATGTTGTTTTATCTACTTACACAGATTTTTTATACACTCATCACATATTGAATAATGTTAAACTTTTACATCGTGAGAAAAATATACATAATTTTTATATCTAGAATAACCATTTGGAAAATGATGTTTTAACCATCCCTGTAGTTGTATAAACTTTTGATACGATGGAATTATAAATAAATATATATAATAAAAAATAAATTTATAATTAAATTATATAAAAAAATATTAAAATAATAATACTAGGAATTGTAAGGTGGTTATATAAAAAATTGTGAATTGTCAATTTATCATTATCTTATCTATTTTTTTTATTTCTTTCTTTCATAAACTTAAACAATTTTCTTTTAACATTTTTCAGGATTACAAGCTTACAAATTTGGAAGAGTGCACCTTAATTATAATTATGATGTTTAACATCAATTATTTATAATTATTATTCAACTCTTGAAAATAATTCCAAAATAATATACATGTTAAAAATAAAACTATAATTTATATGTATTTTTAAAATCTTAGAAAAATCAACAAAATATTGGCAATGTTTTAAACATGTACATTTCATAAAACCACCACAATAAAATATAAATCCAATCTGTAATATCTTTTTTTTACATTATCATAATAATTGATAACGTTGTTTTGTAAAATATGATACACTGAAAAATATAGCCTATTTTACTCCAACTCTCGAGTAACTAAATTACAAAATTCTTTTAAAAAATGTAAAAAAATAAATAAATGCTGTTATCTAATTTAAATATATATTAAAAGTCCGAACGACCGGGCGAGTTGGAATTATCTTGCTCCAATTCTCTGCGTGATTCATCCCATAGTTGCGTTTCAATATCCAACCTTTTGATTTCCACAAGTCCACGTTCAACTGCAAAAAGGAATTAATAAAGTAATAAGATCATGTTCGAACTAGAAACATTAACATATTTGCAAGAGTTTTACAATTCACAACTACCTACTAACAAAATTTAGAATGATAATTTTGAATATGTACTCGGAGAATCAAATCGATCCCAAATGATTTCGATCAAGAATTTGGTCATTCAACTAATCAATAATCAACTACAGTGAAAAAGTCACATGATGACACGTGACCGACCAATCTATGACGACAAGTCAATAAGGTTAATCCACAATTAAGATGGTATAACACAACTCTAAACAGGAACCAATCGATCCACCAACAAAAACTCATTAAAATAATATAAATAGCACGAAATCTAAGAATCAGGTAGGTCATTTATCTACAGTACTCTGACACCCGAGTGCCGCCACCCTAATTGACTTGAGCGTTGGAGTGTCTTGTGCAAGTACCACCCCGCCTATGAGACCAGACGACCAAGAGGAGAAGGTGAAACAGAAAATTAGCAGTAACAGTGACCGACCGAAGAAAGTGAAAGAGCAATCGTTCTCTAGACCCAACACTCGTTAGAGAACCCAACACTTGTTCGAAAACAAAATCTTTTACAACGGCATTGAACAAAACTATAATAAAGTTTAATAAGGTGAAAATTATATTGTATTACAAGTAAACTATAATTTATGGGAGGGAAGTATGGAGAATACCATCAACGGCATCTTGTGAGGTAGGTGTCTTTGAGTTATGACTGATCCAAAACTGCAAACGGTCATATGCTATGTCAGGCTCTATTTCATGTTTTTTTGCTCTCCTCCAGATGTAAGCAAGCCAAGCCTAAACCAACATGATAGATAAGAATCCATGGATACTCAAAATGCAAATGAAGTGAACAGTTAGGAAAATTTCATACTGAAAATCTCAATCTTTTTTCATTAAAATTGTAAAATAGTTATTAAACATTTTTTCACTTTTCCAAAAAAATAAACATGTAGTTCTCAAGAATTAAGAAAATAATTCCAAAAACTTAGAATACATATTTTTTTTATTCTCATACATAGAAAATGTTATATACCTGTTTGAAAGATACATCTTCAGCCTCCTCCAGGCTCAAATCTGAAAATAAAAGGCTTATCCATAAATAAGATAAATCCACTTTAAAAAAAATTAAGGAAATGTCAATTTAAGTTATACGAGTGTCAATGTGAATAAAGTTACAACACAAGAAATTGTGAGGATGATAAGGTAGACAAAACACGTAACATCACTTAACATCCATGCCTTATATATTTTAAAAAATTATAATAAACTAAATTAAAGTCCCAAAGTTTTTCTACTTAAAAGGTTACAATGCAGAGTTCAATTACTACCATATAATATTATAACTCCACTAGCATTAAGTTTCAACTTTTTAACAGGTGATTAAGGAAAATGGCAACTGTAACCCAAAAAACTTACCAAATGCATCACACTGCCCTTCAATTGGTAGTTTTAGGTCATCTACACCAGAACAATAAGAAAGAGTCAGAACTTACATATATCAATCTTTGAGTAAATGAATAATATCGATTTAAATAACTCTTAATAGTATGATTCTACAATCTAAATAACTGTTAACAATAAGATTATACGGATTCTCTTCCATATTTTGTTTCCTAATTACCAAACACAAAATTTCTATTTCACGAGTATTAAGGACAATGAACAAACAAAACTCTACACTATACCAGCAACAATTTTGAAAAATATAAAAGAGAAGTAGAAATATGCACACACAAAAAAATAAAATAATAATAATAATAATAATATATATATATATATAAATAATGGTGAGTCTGCAGAAAAATATTTAAGGTGTAATTTTTTTTATAAATACAAATTTTTTTAGAGATATCAAATATAAATATATTAAAATTTTAAGGATGCAATTTTTTTATAAAATATAAAATATATTAAAATTAAAAAATCTATATATTAATTTATATATATGTAAAAAAAAATTGGGGAGTAAAGGTCTGATCACACACATCTAAGCTCTGTGTGTATTTATACTATTAAATATTTTTAAGTCTCTTTATATTTATATTTTTTATAATTTTAACATCTATAAATTTATTTTATTGTTCTTAATGGTATTTATTAGCCTTGATGAAACTCTAAATTTATGATATAAGGCCCTCTTATATTAAAATAAATTTATATTTATTTAATATTAAACATGGTTTTCAATGAATTTTCATGTCAACATTAAATAGTGATGAAAATTAAAATTGTAAAATAAAATTTTATCGGATCAAAAAATAAGAATTTTTTTATAGACACTAAAACTAACATCACATAAACTAAAAATTGATTTCAGACGACAGTATTCTACCATTAAATTTGCATTTTAAAAATTAACTTTGAATCATTCACTAAAAAAACATATTATTTATAAGCTGCATCTTTCATAAGCAAATTTATAACAGAAGCTAAATAAAATATGACAATGATAAGAACATTTGCAGAAAAAAGCTAATGTTTTTTTTCTTCTACAACAATTTGGAATAACATTTTTATGTCTTTGATTTTTACGGAATGCTTTTAATATGTGCATATAAAAAGAGACAAAAGTTGAATGAATAATAGAGACAAGGATTATCTAATAAGATTATCTAATGTACTAAAAAAACTATAAATATTATTGAATCTGGCACCTGAAAAACCAAATTTCAACAAATTTGGTCGCCTATGTTGAGCCAATGCAACCGCCAATGCTTCCTCTACCTTCAAAACAATCATGGAGAAGAAATCCACTTAGATTGATTTAAATTTTTTAACAGACAATAAGATTTTAACGAATGGATTAAATGTCATTAACTGCGATGTTGTTAGCAATATTAGCTCTAAAAATAGTATGGTCTGTAAGTAGTCTTTTCACTAAAATAAAATAATTAGAACCAATAAGAAAAACAAAGAGTATTTCTAACATTACTTTCCTACAAAATTTATAAATATTGTTACAAGGGTACTTCTAGATCTTAAATTCCTTTATGAACAAGTGATCATATATGATCCCATAAAATTTTATTAAATTAGTTAATTCAGGTTGATCTAGACTCTTCTATGATCCTATTAAAAAAAGTCTAATGGGTTCATATGCTTCTATTCAATAAAGACTCAAGTTATTGTTGTAAACCGTGTAAAGCCACTTTTGTAGCAACACAATTAAAATTATGAAAGATAATTATTGGTCTTTTGAGAAAGTATATTTTTTATGATATTTTTGTATCGTCATTTAGGGTATAGGGATATGCATGTCTAGAATTTTCATAGGAAAATTTTGGATAGAAGGACTACCATCATGCTTGCTTACATATTTTCATAGATTCGATCATTGTCAGATCTAAAGCTACTTTGTGTAGCTTCTGCATTTTATATTGATTGGACATGAAAATTACATGCCTTTTTAATACTGACACGTTTTATGAATGAATTTAGTAGATTTTATTATTAATAATTTCATTTCTTACTGAATAATACGAGAAGAAGAAGTTGTTCTGAAGAAAGGTAATGGTTAAATTCACAACATTGTATTTACATGAGAAAAACACATTTCAGTATCTACGAAATCTGAAGCAATAAGGATATAATAGAAACCTTTAGTGAAGTCAATTGTCGCAAACCTTGCTCAACAAAGAGCATGTTCTCAATGTTTCCTTCTCCAGAAAGTTCCTTCATGTCACGTTGATGCTCTGTATCCTCCACATCGAGGTCTACAGTGTAGAACAAAAATCACGGATATTCAATCACCCCAAATTATTTTCTTGAGAGACGTAAGTAACCAACATGGAAAAACTTAAAAAAGAAAACAAAAGAAATTCGAAAGTAATTAACGTTACCTGCTTCCTCTCTAGCTTTCTCTCCTGCGGCTAATACAACTTCAACCGGATTCGGGGCGAACAGAGACCAGTATTTGTATTTTACTTCAGCAATATCAGCATGAATACCTGCCATATATTTCAGGGCCATCAATGTATTTTTATTTTTCCCCATTTTTTCATTAAATAAAAAGCATAATTCTTAGGCAGAAAGTAAGTTCATTAAGATGAAATTGCGTGTTATTTTATATACAAAATCCATAAATAACTTTGTTTATATTTTTTTTATACTGCATTTATTTTTGTTTTTTTAAAGTTAGCCTCAAAATGGAACTGTATAATATTTAGATTTTAGAATAGATTAATTTTTAATCTTGTTAATTATTGATTTGAACTGAAGTAACATTCCATGTTCTTGAGTTTTCGTATTAATAGGTTTTTGGAATATTACTTCCTTCAACACCTATCATTTTTAAAAACAAAAATTTAATTTATTTCATTTTATTTTAATTAACAAATACAAATTTTAATTATTTTGAAATTTCACCTATATGTATAGTATATATAGTATACTAAATTATAGAGTTTAGGAGACAATTTATTTCTTAAATTTTTTTGTTTATATTTTTTAAATCTCTTAATAAACTAAATTATATAAAAATAATTTCCAAATATTTAATAAATAATATTAAAAAATTTAAATGCCATATAAATAAAACTCAAATGTAATAAATATAATTATTAAAAATATTTCTATGCACTAATAAATGAAAAAATAGATGAAAAATAATATAAAAACTAAAGATATTTGATAGAAAAGAAATTGAAATGAAACAAAAGAGATAAAGATGAAAGTCAATATAGATGAAAAAAAGAATAAAAAATTCGCGTAAAAAATTTCTCTTTATTTCTTTTATATACCAAACAAACCTAATTGAATTCATTCTTTCTATTTTTCATTTCTATTTGGTAAAAAAAAACGTGAAAATATATATGTAGAATAAATTTGACTCACCACACAAACAAACCATTAATTTTAAAATGTCCATTCTAACTTCAAGCTAAAGCAAACGATGCAAATAGTTTAATATTTGAACAAATGGTAAGATGACTATACCATGTTGAAAGCATAAACCCCAATACCGAGCTAGCCAACACCTCTTCAAAACAACCTCTTCCTGGGAAACAAAACGGAAAGCCACATACATAACTACGCAGAAGACTATTAAATTAAAATGAAACACATTATGATTAACATTAAACCTACCATTTCTTCCGCGGTGAGTATCATTCGTTGAGTCATAAGCCGTAGCTTTTCCAAAGCAGACGTCGCCTCCTCCCTTGCGGTCTAATGCCAAATATGAGAAGTTTAAATTGAATTCTATAAACAAAATTTCCACGCATTCCAATAGCAGAATTTGAAAACAGTAATATGAAACGTACAAGGTAAATTGCTGGATACCTCAGCATCCGACTGAAGCGCTGCTTGAAAACCTGCATTGTTCTTTGATGCATTTCTCAGAGCAGCCTGAAAATGGAAAGATATTCATCATTCGACTTTCTAATCTCACTTTAATAATACATTTGGGTGACAATGACATCAATTTCCCCATGCACGCGTTCCACAAAAGGTAAAATTGTATGTAAAGCTTTTAAATGCTTTAACGAGTTAAATCCGTTTTAATATTTCACGTCTAATTGAGAACGCATAAGTTCAGCGATTAATTTCTCAGAACTAATAAGAGTAATAAACTGAAAAGTGCCCAGATTATTGCTATTTAAGACACCTTTTAAAATAGATATATCCTATGATTATAGCTGTTTCTTTGATGAATTAATAAGCCATGCACAAATACGACGAATACAATCCTCCTAGTCCTAGCGGTTGGGCTATATAATGCTTGAAGAAAAGGGAAAGAGAGTTAGACAGGGAAGGAAAATAAGATAAACCTCTCTTTGCTGCAGTGCTGCCTCTTTCCTGAAGAACAAAACGAACAATACATGTAAGAATATAAAAAGGTTTAGGGATGAAAGAAAACTTACCCGATCACTTAAGGTATTGCATAACTTAACTAGTAAAAAAAATCTTGGCTTGACTATGTCTTTTTGTTAATCTTGACTATTTTTTTCCGCTGTAGGAGGCAGTTTTCTTAAAGGAAACTCACATCAACTTTCATGCAAAACATATGCATAGATTGAACAAAGTTACATCATCACATCCCAATTAATGTGCTTCGGTGCATGCATAAAAACAGAGTTATGACTCATTATACATTTGTTTAATGCATTCTATCCATTTACACTGTTCAAGAAGAAAAAAAAAAGCCTCCATCCTTCAAAATGGATTCATTAAAGTGAAGATTAAGTTTATTCTAGAAAAATAGTCATAAAATGAATAAATAAGGCAACATACCACTTACCTGGTTAAAAGGCGAGCCTCCATAGTTACACCGTCGCCAAGATTAGCAACCTATACGAAAGCATGTGCAAGACTATTGATAATTAGTAGTCTTGGATCCTCTCTGAGAAGAACCATACAACGATACAGACAACAAAAACATTAGATAATGCAAATGTAAGAGTCGTCGTTACTAATGGTAACGTATCACACCATGCACTTCAAAATTGTGGAATGGTATACCAACCTAAAAAAAGTTAGTCTAGTATATAGAAAATTCCACTAATCATGCATTTAAGTTAAAATAAAAATTACATATTACTAAAATAATCTATCCAAAGATCAAACACCAGGAGTAGGCACCTGTGGGAGAGTGATAAAATTATAATCTTATATCAAAGAAGTGATAATTTTCCATAAAGACTGGCAACATACTACAAATTTAATTTTTCTTTAGCAGGTGGCTTTTTCAAGCTTGTATTTATAAAAAAGACGACTTCGATATTTGATTTTGAAATCATACACAGATGATACATAATAAAAGTGACTTTATTTGTTTTTTATTTTACTGAACACAATTTTAATTTGATTAATTTTCTGTTGAAATTATGCATCACAATGGTAATTTTTAATTCTGTTCTAAAGTGAAAAAGTGTATAACAACTACAACTTCATTGTTTTTTACTTTTTTTATTTATTTAAAGTCATGAAACATAAATATAATTTAAGTTTATTTAGATAAAATAAGTTGTATTTTTCATACACAATTTCACTTTAAAAAATGAAAATTATTTTCACCATGCAAAATTTTAATAAATTTTAAAAAATAATCAAACTAAAATTGTTTTCAACGTGCACAACTTTTGAAGAAAAAAATCCAAAATTCTTTTATCATACACGTGTGATTTCAAAATTAAAGTTGAACTTATATTCTATAAACACGACTTCTATATGAAATCCTGTAATCCTTTCTAAATGTATCACTCTAATAATTTATTTACTAAATCTAATAATTTATTTACTAAACTACATCAGAATGATAAATGGTAAAAAAAAATCCGTATGAGACACTTCCTAAATCATATTTTTTGACAATTAACCGTAATTGTAAAAATTATGTTCCGCTACCTTTGATTACGTTTTCTGGTTGATATGAGCATCACACTTGTGCTTGTGCACTGGATCTTTTTTTCATTTTGGGTAACAAGGGTACTAATGTAAACTTATAACCACATCTAAGTTATTATAGACTTATAGTAGCACAATCCTACTGGTTTGCTTGTTCGCAAGAGGAATAAAGAGACAAAACATTGCCTGAGAAAGATGGACACGTTAGCCGGTCCCTCAAATGTACTCACCTGTTGTTCTAGTTGCCTGGCTCTTGATTCAGCTTCCTCAAACTTCTCTTCTGCAAGTCGAACCTGCGGAGGATATATACACATTTTTTGTCAATTAATGAATGTTTATACTAAAACAAAATCAGTTTTCGTAATGAAAAAGTTTTCTTATATGCATTCAGGCAAATTAGAAATATTCGCATGATAGTGCTAAGCTAGTCATATCCAATCTAGCACAAATTATATCTGAATCTAAAAAGAAACTATTGTATCAGTATCAAAATATAAACTGAACAATAGATGAAAGGAAGAAAAAAGAGGCATACATTCTTCTACAATGTTACGACCACCCAGTTATAATCTCAAGATGGTGATAGTTAACACCACAAACAATAAAAAACATACATTTCACAGACTAATCAAATATTATTTTAATCATATTTAGTTTATTTTTTAATTTTAAACCACAAACAATAAAAAAACATACATTTCACAAACTAATCAAATATTATTTTAATCATATTTAATTTATTTTTTAATTTTAAATATTATAATATTATTATAATGTAGTGTTATGTTTTTATAATATGGTGTCAAAGAAATCTTGTCCTAATCTCTTTGATTTTTTACCGAAACATACTCAAACTAAAGCATTTGATCACCTTTTCAACCAAATTGTCGTTTTCTTCTTGTAACATATCAAGCTGCATTAAAATTCACATCGCATTAGTAGATTCCTGAAAAGAGACAGCAGCCATACATGGCCGAGGCCGTTGAAGATTAAGAAATACAAGGCAGTAAAGTTAAAAGGGGGATGAAACGGAGTAAGGAACAAGTACAAATACAGAGCGTGTAACTTGATTAGTGACACTGATATGAAAAAAAGGACATCAGAAGCATGCATATGAACATAATAATTAGATAGGGTGTCCAACATGGACCCATGTACTACCTCGTCTTCAAGCTCACTAGTAGGACGATGCTGCGGATTGGCGTTTTCTCTTACCTTCATACTACCCAGATCAAGAGACAATCTACACAGACATAAAAAAACATATAGGATTAGAGATTAAATCATGGATCTGAATGTCATCCCTAACTTTGTTTACGACATGCATTTTAAAAACAAAGATTGTAAAACTGTGTGATTCATTATCAGATTTAGTCTTTTGATAGTGGGCCAATCATGAAATGATATTTTACCCGAATTCCAGTTGGATCTGACACCTCTCAAGTTAATGAAGGAAATATTTTCACTGATTAGAATTTCCAATCAACAGTTAAAATTGTGAAAAAAAAAAACTACATATTTGAAAAGAATTATAATTTCAATCATTTTTAACTAATGATTATAATTTTACTTTACCTTTCAAAATTAAATTTGTTCATCTTTAGAAAATCAAATCCGAGTTGTAAAAATAGAGTGCAAACAGCGGTCAAATATCTCCTTTACATTAATCGGAATAGATGCACAATAAATAAGAAATACTAGACAACTCCAGTACGAGACACCACACATTCCATTTGTCTTTCTCTCTTATGTGGGAGCTGCAGTAGTGGAAAGCACCAGTTTCTATGACTCCACAGTGTCTGATAGTTTCTCTGTAAAGGAAATATAAAAGAAAGAACAGCAGTAGCGGCATACCTTCTGTCTTTTCTAACATCAATAAGAGGCTCAGATGGTGGGACACCAACAGAAGAGGCTGGTCTGAGGGTAATAGGTACACTAGGGGGCACCATGGGAACCACCTTAGAAAGTCCACTGGGACGGCCCGAGACTGAGCGAGCAGAGGGAGGTTGATCATTGTTCGCGTTACTGGGTTGAGTCGACCGTGTCGATATCATAGTGCGAGTGGAGGGAGAAAAGTCCAGGGTTCGGTTTCCTGGCGCTGAACGAGCAGAAGGTGGTTGCTCTGCATTATTCAGTATTGTGGGTGTTCGAGGTGGAGGTTGCTCAGCAGGAAGAGCATTTAAAGTGGCAGATGATCGAACACTAGATATGCCTCTCAACGATTGTGGCTGCTCTTGAGCAGCACGAACTGACTAATGCAAATTCACGAAATCAAAGTTTCATCAACTTTATCATATTAACAATCATTCGAAACTAACAAATTAGTCCCTCCATTCAACTAATTCAAAAAACATTTTAACTAATTCACGTGATATAGGAAAATTAGTTGAAACCAATAAATTAATCAAAAAATGATATTATTGCTTTAAATAGTACTGGGTCTTTATATTATCAAATTAGACTAATAAAACTCTATATCTCATTCATTTTAAATATCTATTTTTTTATAAAAGCATTTCAATTAATTAAGAATGTTTTAGAAAAAATTAATACATATTTTAATTTCAAAAGAATGATAGAAAAACGATAACAAATATTTTAAAAGACATAAATATACAAATGCATGCCATTTGGTTCTTAAATTGAAAAACTCTGTTTTTCTTATTCAAACACGTTCAACTAAACCACCAAACTTGGTAGACTAAAAAACAACTACCAAAACATGTTAGATTATTTTTAGTGCAATAACCACTCTTTAAATCCTTACATTTAGACTTCACTTTCACTCTCTTGTACCCAATTAAGTTGATGAGTGATACTATAGATCTTCACTATTCTAATACACTTTTTGTTTTGTTAATCTTAAGATTTCTTAAAAAATTATAGAGTCTGAAGAAGAATTCATCATACAAAGACTAAAACTCAGATAATTTATAACTTTGAACAAGATTTAGTCAATTGCAGAGATTGTGTGTAAGTATTTCCAGTAAAAATGGTAGGCATGATAAAGAAGCTAAATACCGCTGGGGACCGAGATCTAGCAGATGGTGTATGATCTTGCGTCGAGCGAACTGACTAGAAGAAACAAAATTAAAAGTGTTTATCAACTTGTGTTATTCCAATTAAGCAGCCTTCAATATTATATACATCATTGCAACGAAAAATCCAGTTACCGCAGGGGAACGTGATCTCACAGCTGGAGTTTGATCTTGAGCAGAGCGAAAAGACTAAAAGCAACAGAACAATTTTAACACGGAAACTAAGACTGGAGACAAATTTCAAATAAAGAACTGCGATCAGACCATGAAGCGAAATTACCATCGGTGACCGGGACCTTGCAGACGAAGCTGGGTCCTGAACGCTCCGAACTGCCTAATAGAACAGCAACAACAACAGCATCAAATTCCTATCACCTTCAATTCTAAAAGGAGTAAATATATGCAACCGAAGCGGTGAAGGTAGTTGATTAAGTTACCATGGGAGAACGACTTGGCATCGGTCTTCCACCGCCGAGGCCAATGCCTCCGGCGCCGGTGATCGAGGAGTAGTCGAGAGGAACGTCGTCCTCGTCTTCATCATCGTCGTGCGACATGACCTGTGCGAGTCTCTGCGCGGCGGCTTTAGTGGCATTGTTCTGTGCTCTTCGGACACCGGTCATGGCAGAGCCGGTGGAACCTGCACGCGAGTGACGGTGCACTGGCGTTATCGTGTTCCCCGGTGAGGAAGGCGTCGTCGGCGTCCCGGAAGAGCTGTTTTGCCTTTCATACATTCTTCGCCGATCCATCTAGAATCCAAGAAAAATAAAAATAAATAAAGAAACACTATAAAGAAAATAATCAGATTCTCATACATGGATTATAAACTTATTGTAAAACTTGCTTTGCTTTGTGTCTGAAACAGGAATTTATTTCAAAATAGGAAGAACGTGGAAAAATTGGTGTCCGAATTCATGGATCTGTTTGGCGTAACCTAATATATTTTGCATTTTGTATTCGAAACATTGTTGTTAGAAGAAAAGCGAGACAGAGGAAAATGAAATGAGTAGTGGAAGGGTCTTGGAGTGGTATCCTGCTATTGTGGAGGGAGTTGAGGATCTGTTCCCAAATACAGACACGTTATGGGTTGAAAACTTGAGAGGTGTATGTGACCTCGATGCAGCCATGAACGCTTCTATTTTGTAACGGTTTCCCAACTTCACGTATTCAAAGTTTTTATAAATAATATAGGATTCATTTTTTTAATTTGAAAATTATTATTTTTAATTTTTAATTATTTTTTTTACCAAATTTAACTTTTGAAATTCTTATTAAGATAATTATGATAAATTTATTTTACAATTTAAAAATATTATTTTACCAAATTTAACTATTTATAATTATGTATAAAGTTATTATTTGTATTTTTTACTTGTGTCTAGGTCATATCGGTTATGTATGGATATGATGTTGACCGGACACAAAATCAATGTGAAATAGTTGGATAAGTAGTTAATATAGTTAAGTTCAGTATTTTTTAATAAAGAACAAGTTTTTGTTCTCTTGTTTATCTCCTAAAATTTTGTACTATATATTATTTATGGTATGAGATAGGAAAAAACTAATGAAATATTATATTAATTGATAGATTTTTTATTTAGATATAACATTTTTTATTTATTTATTGTAAACTCATAAATAATGTAGAAAGATAAAATATGTGATTTTATTATTTAAATCTAATGTTATTCCGATAATAAAAGATAAATGAGAGAAGATAAACTCAAAAGTCTATATAAATAAATGATAACTCTGAACAACTTAATTATTATTCTAACACTAAACACTATACTAATTAATTTTATACGGTTATTAACTTGATAATCTCGTAATATTGTGAAATCTCTCTCCATATATTTTGACTTCCAAAAGTTCCATTAAAAAAAATGGTGTAATATTTAATAATGTACCTTATAAATTAATTAATTAATTACATAAATCATATTTAATAATGTACCGTTTTAAAATAATAAAATTCATTCTATAATAATTGGATGATAAATACAATTAATTTAATTCCGGAAGATTTATGTAACAGTAAACAACTTAAGGACACGGAAGTCAGATTCAGTGGTCAAAGAGGTTAGAACCAGTGGGCCACGCAACAAATTGAAGGCGAAGCTCCATTTACATGTCGAAATCAGAAAATTAGGGTTTTCTTCTCCCGTGCAATTCCCCTTTCAGACACTATGGTTCCACAGTCAGTGATATCGCAAGTCTCCGACTCACGTGGCGTGATAGCCACCGGTTCCACCCACGCGTTCCACGATTGGCTATTCGCATGTCACGGGTTCTGGCACAATGCCATTCTCATCATTCCCTCCTTCATTTTCCTCATGTACCTGACACTTCAAGCCAGACACACCTTCCTCAAACTCTCCCTTGCTCGCTCCTACATCATCGTTTCGTACAACGCATCGCTCTGGCTCGTCACACTTCTCAATCTCGCTTGGTGCTTTCTCCAGGTTCGTTCTAATTCATGTATAATGATTGTTCTGTTCATATGTCAATTACCAATTTCTATGCCATTTTCCATAAAGAGATTTCATGGGAAACGTTTTTTTTTTCACTTATTTTGTAGCAGAGTCCGTTAATTAAGCTTTAAAATTAGTTCATGAGTATAGCAAATGTTTGCAGAAATGTTTCGTTATTTGAGTGTCATACCTAAGGAGTGGGATTTCATTGTACTACTTACTTACACGAGTGCCTTGACTAGGGATAGAAGAAGCCATGAGTTCTTATTACAAAAATTAAATGAATAAAAAGTTAATATAAATTAATGTTCAACTTTTGGAGAAGTTACTTTGACTTTATTTTATAGTTATGCTAATTTTAATTTAATTTGATTCATTTTAAATTATTTTTCCTTATATTCACTTAAAAAATTAATTTATTGTAACTTTTTCTTTTCCCCTGACGTTTACATTTAGTAGTGCTAATTGATGAAAGTTGCTTCAAAATAAAGAGAAACAAAGTCATTTTTTGCTGTATTTTTCATTCCCGAACTGTAATTTTTAATAAAAATAGAAAAAAGAAGGAGAAGTGAGTATATTATTTATACGATCAAATCAAGTACTGCTATATAATAGAGTCTCAAAAGATAAACAATTTATTTTCAATCTTTTAGTTTCTTTGGTTCAATTTTAAGTTATGTTAGTATGAATCTTTTTATTTTTCTGAGAAAACTAGTAATTTTCCGTGTATTTCTCTAAGGGCTATAATGACTTTTTATGGAATTGGGTTAATTCCGTATATTTAGCATTTATATGTTTCGGCTCTTATGGCTATAACCTAATTGCTTTAGTTACAATATGGAAATTGGCGGTACGAAACTGTCAAAAATATCACAGGGGTTATTAATCCGTCACAAATTGTTCTCATAAAATTGAAAAAGAAACATACAAAATTTGTGGTTATTTCATATTGTCTGAAAATTTATAAGATACCTTTCTATTTTGTAACAATTTAACGTGATGAAATTAAACGCTTGACAACTAGACCCAAAATAATATCAGAAGTGCATGTGTTTAGAGTAAAAAGATAGTGTCTGGGTATGGAAACCAAAAATAGCGCTAATATAGGAAATATATGAAAAATTAAACCTAAAAAGATTTTTCAGATAGGACATAATTCCTGTACGAATTGGAATTTGCTTTTTCTAATGCTCATTTCTTGTTTACTAGGATTTTCTGTACCTTCACTTGAGACTAGAGTAGTGGTTTAATATATGTTTTATTTGATCTTTGGTGACTCCAGGCATGGGAGTGCACATCTAGAAGAGAGTTGTCATGGAACTTGCTGTCCTTGTTTACTACTTCCGGAATGCTGTTTTTGGAAGTGAGCTTGGTGGCTTTTTTACTTCAAGGAAATCATGCAGGTGGCTTAGAAGCAATGAAACGGACTTTTGGTATCTCAACGCTCGTTGTTGGCCTGGATATACTGTTGAAGGTATTTCTTTGGGTTTTTACCAAAATACAAAAGTCTTGTCCTTGGTTAAATCATGTTATTATAATGTGACCAACGCTAGGTGGAGATAACAAAGCACGTTAGAGCTCTCTCACTTGCCAAATCAACTTATTTTTTTCACGCCAAATGAAAAAGCATGCAGATTTCCTTTTTGTTATCGAAATCTGTGCTTTACTTTGGCACTGCATCGTCTGATGGAAGAATGATTGCACCTTTTTTCTTGTTAGGCTATATATCTTTTTGTATTTGGGATCCCACTATTCGTCGACAGCAATGAAAATACGAATCATGTGAAGTGGAACTTGTTGGTTGTACACAAGCTGTTGCTCACTGCTGTTTACGGCTTCATAATGTTCATGTACCATTCCGGATGGAGAGAAACGTTGCCTGGTGAGTGTTTTTTTAACATGCGTTTTTTAACTTTTTCTGGCTTCCTAATTTCCTTTCCTTTCATGCAGCAAAAATTGCCTTTTACAAGTATGTTGCTGTCATGTTCATTTTTAATGCGGCTGCGACACTTGCTTGTGGCCTCACTGGAAATGGTGTTGCATTTGGTTTCTGGTTAGATCCTAATTTAACTGAGAAGAGATCCGTTTTGAGCTGTCCTTTGGCAACATTCTCTAAAAGCCTTCTTTATTCTTTGTTCACAGGTTGTATCGTGTCGCAGTTGTCTTTTACCATGCATTTTACCTTCCTTTTTTGTTTACAACATTCCAAACAGACTTTTTTCAGGTTAGTGCCGTTTATTTTCAAACATTTTGCTATTGTTCAAACACAACTTTCCTTGTTAATAATCATGTTTTTGCTTCGGAATTTCAGGAAGAAAATTTTCATTTGGAAAACGTGTATTATTCCGAGATGAAAGATGCGGGTTTCTTCGACACGGATTGGGAATGATGTTATCAGCAGTAGCTAAATTAATGTTGCATCAGTATCAGGACTATGCAAATGAAATAACTATGCCAGCAGATTGCAATATCATGTACAAAAATGTTTATCTGTTAGAACCTCAACTGTTCTGTTATTTAATGAAAATGACTTTAAACGTATATGGAGTTCTCCCCGCTTGTGCTGTTGAGGTTCCTTTCCTAATTTTAGCAATAACCTAATTATCTTAATAATCCAGCAAGAATTGAGAACTAAATAAAATTAACATAAAATGTCAGTAACATAAATAATCTATCTCTGATAAAATTAACATATCACAGACAGAAACCACTTAATGCAAAAAGACGACTCAATATAACTAATATCCAGAAGCAAAAGGTTGGACTAACTTGTTTTTGTTCTCAGACTTTTTTATCACGCAACAACAGTTCACAACTAAAACACTCTAGACTCAAAATTGCCCCACACCATAAACGTTGACCGGTACGGAGACTATGAGTTCATGTTTACTCAAACCTTCTGGTACATGTTTATTCTAAGAACTCTTCTTGTCAATGATATCTTCGATAAGATCAGCAGCTTGCTGAACTGTAGTGATGGTCTGTGCGCTCTCTTCCTCAATGGCGATACCAAATGCTTCCTCGAGTGCCATCACGATCTCAACCTACAAATATTTAAACGAAATCCACAATCATTCACGGCATATGTAAGATAAGATCGTAGATACTATACTGAAATGTTAGGTGTTGCCGTGGCGTTTCTCATTACCGTGTCAAGGGAATCAGCTCCAAGTTTTTGAAATGTTGATTCTGCGGTCACAGTTTCACCTTCAGCCACGGCCAACTGCTTCTTTACTATTTCGCACACCTTATCTACTGTATCTGCTTTAGCCTGCTCAAAGGTGTTTACATAAGTATGAAAACATTATAAATACAAATATAAATACACACACAGACAAAGAGAGAAGGCAGGTCCTAGTCATTTATGGCCTGTTTTGGTAAAAAGTCTAATCAAACATGGCAAAATTTGCTTTCTAGCCCTTTTAATAGAAGCTAAACCGGCTGGTAAAACTCAAACAAGAGAAGATTTAATGGATCTATTTACATTGACGGAGGGATAGAAAATATATTATTTCATTGATTGCATCACATTTGTCAAATGGTGTTGAATATGGATTAATTAAAGGTGTGCACATAACAAACAAGCATACAGTTCCCTACATGTAAAGCCCTTCACAAACTTAATAAAAGCACAAGATTCCAAAAACCAGATCATTATGCAATTTACGTGTTTCTTCATTTCAAACCATCTCTTACAAATCATAAAATTTATGTATGCTACTAATATACGGTGCAGAACACTAATGGTTAGTTGAGGTTAAGCGGTAATTAATTAAAATAAGGATGAGCGATCTCATGTTTTACTTACGCATACTATTTCACCATTCACATAACATTTTTTCTCAATCATTTCTCAGGCACCCTACTTCAGACAGAGACAGTTCATGAAGAACAATCCGATCTAGAAAAATCATATCAGCAATAGACTTAAGAAGTCTAAAATACAGTGATTTGATATCCACGCAAACAATAGTCGATCGCGAAAATATGAAAAATCATAAACCGCAGTAGCTACTTACAGCACAGGAAATTTGAAGGCGAATTTGTCGCGGCTGGGAGTTAAAAGAAACATTCTTTCTCCCAAAGCTGGAAATCAAACCAGATCTCTGGCCTGAAAGTGAGGTGAAGGCCTGTTCAACAAAATCACCCATACAAAGATCATTAAAGAATTAATTAATGAATAAAAAATAAAACAACAAAATCCAATTGTAAGACATTAAAGTGTTTTTTCGGAGTTTTTTTTCATGTGAACAAACTTAATTACCATTATTCATATGTGCAGAATCTAACACACGATTTTGTCCAAAATTATCATTTTTTGTCCAACTCTTCTCACTAATTCAACCAGAAAAAAAAAATAACAAAAAATAGTGTGCACTTGTTGGGCATGTAACTTGAGAAACCCCAAAATCTTCTGATTTTTTCTAAAAGCCTTTCACAGTTAAAATAGACAAAAATTGAAGTGAAAAAAAAAAATAGTGGAACTAGCAATCAGTGATCAGTCGGTGAAAAAAACAGCAACAAACAAAAAATTAAGATTCAGAAGTGTCGGTCACAAATCGCGTCCTATAAAGAAAAAAAATAAACATGTAAACAAACGCATCGAGGACTTTGCCGCGAGGAAGGAGCAGATCAGGAAGGGAACGAAGCGCGGAGCAGCAGGTACAATTGATAAGGAAGAGGAGAAGGAAAACGATACCTGCGTTTGAGAAGTGAGAGATCGCATGGAGAGTGATGTCCCCGAGAGTGCATTGGTGGCCATTGTGGTGTGTTGTGAAGGTGCAAAGGCGCAGAAGAAAAATGGAGAGAAGAGGTAGAAGGTGGCGGAGAACGCGAAGAGTGTGATGAGAGAAGATATATATAGCAGTACCCGTGATTGTTGGCTGCAGGAAAGTGTCCTCTCTTTGGATTCGGAACCTCAGACATGGCTAATCTTGGGCTGGGCTTTGCACCTTTTCTTTAAAACTCTCACTTTTTGGACATTTTAAAATACTCAATCTACTCCCTCCATTTCCACCCTTTTCTCTATTGCTTTATAAATTATTTGTACCTTACTTTCTCTTTTCAATCATTTATTTTTTATGAGATTTTTTTGAAAATAAAAAAAAAAGAATTTGAAATTAATTTTTCCATTACAAAAAAATAGTTTTCATAATATATTATTTCTTAAAAAAAATCGATAATATTTTACAATGTGAAAATTTTCCAGCTTAACTAAAATTGAGGACGAAGTAAGAGTTTATTCAGTTGCGGACAATGTTGTTAATGAATATTTTAAGGTTTAGAATTTAGAATTTAGAATTTAGGGTTTATAATTTATGATTTAAGATATATAGAAAGAATATATTTATGAAATTTTGCAAACGAAGGACCTACTTGTTTATGGCAGGACTTATGAAGATGTTTTGTACAATTCTGTTCCCATGGTTTTATCTAATCTTGGTGACATGCATGCTACAATATAAGTCTTATGGAAAAAAATTGGTGCAAAATTTTATGATTTTGAAATGAATATTTCGAAATATATTTTAACTTATTTTTAAAATGTTATTTTATAATAATAAAATTATTATAGGATGTTTTAGGATGACTAACTTAAAATAATTAAAAAATAATCATGATTATATATTTTTAAAATATTTCTGTGATATTAAAACTTTTTGTAAGAACTTTAAAAAATGATGTAAGACTATGATAGTGTAAGGAGGAATAATCTGCCGAATGCTACTGCTTCCTAGTCCGTATGAATTGATTTTCTCCCAATCATATTATATTATATGGAAAAGACAAAATTAACTTTTAGGGTTTTTGTTTTGAAATTCTTTTTTCCTTCATTTGCATACACTTTTTTTTAGTTTTTTTTTTCACTACATTTTTTTAATTTATTGTGTTTGATTGATTATTTACACTCGTATGTTGTGGTTCATTGGTGTTTTCTAGTGTTTTTTAACATCCATTTTCAGGGTCATTCCTTTGTTGAAAAAGGTAATATTGGAGTTTCTTTTATTTTTGAATTTAGGATTCCAAAATGTATTAATGGAATTAGGAGCATAATTTGGAATGGAATTAGGCGCATAATTTTTAACTTTTAGATTTAGGAGTACGTAATGTATTCTCATATTATATTTTCCAAAATGAACTTTCATAAACATAACTAATATGTATAATTTGGAAATATATTTTTGGAAAGTTAAACAAATTGATCTTACCTTTCAACAATAATGCAATGCACCTGAAATGGGGTCAAAAATCAATAAAAAAAAAATCATGAACCATCATATACAAGTGCAAAGAACCAAGCAAACATGGTGGATTCAGAAAACGCAGACAAGACGAAAGAGAAATGAGAACTCCAACCAGCAAAACAGTGCACACGAATAAAAAATAAGGAAAGTCAAAACTTATTTTTAATTTTAAAACCCTCGAGTGTAACTTTGTGTTTTCCTTATTGTGATTAGGTGCATGAAACAATAATCTTTACCGAATTACCTTGATGATGGACTCAAATCAAAGTATGATATAGGGTTATTTATATTCTCCCTACACTATTATTTTGGACTTGTACCCAACATGTTCGTGTGAAAAAATCAAAGCACCCTTAATAAAATGAAAATTAGGGTTACACTTAAGTGCACACAACCCAGCAACCAAGCATCGTTCATTGTTTTTTTCATTGAGGCAAAGACGAAACCCTTAAATACAGACAAGGAATACAACATTCAGGTAGCGTTTTTTAGGGACTTCAGCGGCGACAGAGAGTGAAGGCACCGGAGAAGGAAACACGTCGCAGATGTATGAGTCTATTGTATCCATTAACAATGCTGGAAAAAAAACATATAAGTTACCTTTTGGATATTAATCTCCATATGCACAAAAAAACTCTTCCAAATGTAGAAATCCGAAACACATATAACCATCTAGGATATTCATATCCAAAACTCAAACCCAAACCTGAAATTTCACTTACCCGATTGTGCGTTTAGAAGCTTAAACTGAAAATCTATTTTACTTATGGATTTGTATATCTGAAGTTACTAGCAATGCATTATGGACTTATGCATCCTTAAGTCAATATCCAGACTTCCATATATCATTATCTGCGAACATCTGAGCTAAAAAATATGTGAAATGAAAGATGAATGTGCGAAAACGAAGATGAAACAATGTCAATCGGAGTTAAAAATGAAACATTTCTTCCACCACCACACCAACAACACCTCCTTTATACTTCAAACGGACACCAAACTCTTTTGCACATTTTTTTCATAACAAAGAAGACAAGGGCAAAATAAGATTTTAAAAGTTTTATTGGATGCACATCCAAAATATACGATGAGGAAGAAATTGCCATAGAATTAAGGCTATTTAAATACAGTAATTTCAAGGCAATTGCTTCTTATACCCCTCAATTTGAACTTACTCTCACAAGTTTTGAAAAGACTATTTTACCCTTTTTTAAAGTGACTTTGAGATTACCAATTTTTTTTAGAACAAACTTTATAAAATTAATTAAATACATTTTCAAAAGGACTTTCCTGAATAATTTTTCTAAAATATGTATAATAATACATTCTCAAACTTGTTTTCTAGAATAAACCCTAAACAAATATTTCAGAACACACCATAAAGAGTTTTCCATATTTCATGTCTTGGAAAACTGCACCCAATTATAGGTGAAAAGAAGAAAATACCATAAAAAAATGGGTATATATAAAATTACATTTTGGATCCCTTTTTTTGAACTCAATAATCTCTTATGAATTTTTTTATCCGAAATAGGATTTTGATTTTTGTTTATGGATTTTTATATTTAGAATACAATAATCTCTTCCGGATCTACTTTTACAGAATGCATTATTTTCAATTTCGAAATAAAGGGTATTTTCAGAATTTTAAAATTTTGTTAGGTGTAGGTTAAAAAATGTTGGGTGCAGGAAGCAATTGCCATAAAATTTTGTTGTTTTTCTTCTTCTAAGTGCACTATGAGCTACTGTGATTGTGGCGGTGAGACTAGTAATGGGGTGCACGAGGGATGAACAGACGGGGCAATTTGGTCATTTCATTCAATTTCGGGGTGCCAAATAAAAATGGGGTGCACGAGGGATAAACACACGGGGCAATTTAGTCATTACATTTAAATTGTGCGTGTGCGGAATAAAAATGGTGGTGCAGGAAGTAATTCCCTAGTTTCAATTCAGATGTGTTGGTGTGGATCGGGGTGAGGCAAGGGGAAGCAAGAACGACGAGTAGGACTAATCAGATTCAGAGTGTGTAGTGATTCTGATTCTTTCGTTTTTCATTGTAAGCGAGTGCGTGTTAGAGAGAAAGCGAGAGAATGGTTCGGGAAGTATCAGAGAGTTGCGTTGATAGCTTATTGACGGAGATGGTGGCGTGTTATTGCAATCGATTCTACGCCAACAAGCCTGAACTCGCTGCACGCAGGATCGAGGCCATTGGATATCAGGTCGGTCACCAGCTCTCTGAAAGGTTGTTTCCAGCCCCTAATAACATCATCAAATTCCTATTTTATACGATCTCTGTACCTTCATTTCGATTTCAATTTCTCTATGGAGATCTGTGCTCAAAAAACACCCCAGTACCACTGATTTCAGTGAGTTTACGCAATTCCAAGAATAATCCCTAAAATCAAACTAAGCTAAATTTCTTAGATAATATCTAGGTTTATTGTATACCTTAGTTGGCAAACCTTGGACATCACTGGATGGTGGTGATAATTTAGGGTAAGTTAGCTCTGTGTTGTTTTTGTATGTAATGTAAGAATTCTCCGTTGTGGGTTTCTGAGGGAATTATTTTGAATTTTTAGTTAATCTGTGAAAATTTGGTTTGTTGATAGGTATACCATGGAGCGGCCTCGGTTCACGGATCATCTGGAAGCAATCAAGTTCATCTGCAAGGATTTTTGGTCTGAGCTATTTAAGAAACAGATAGACAACTTGAAGACAAACCATAGGGTGAGTTCGGAATTGAATCATGTGGGAGTGTATATTTATTATTATTATTATTATGTAGTTTTTGATTGGGATGTATTTGGTTCTGTTGCAGGGTACATTTGTGTTGCAAGATAATAAATTTCGCTGGCTTGCACGCATGTCGGTTGATCCATCCACTGATACTCCGGTTGAAGATAGTACTTCACCTACGGCTGAAAACAAGGCTGCACAAGCAATGAGCATGCATCTTTATTTCCCATGCGGGATCATTAGAGGAGCTCTTTCCAACTTGGGAATTCCTTGTGCAGTTTCTGCGGATATATCAAACCTTCCTGCATGTGTGTATTTCTCCGTCTCTTTTTTTCTCTAACTCATATTAGAGAAGTACTTTTAGGGATAGAGAAGTGTTCATTTTCTTTACGAATGTTTTTGGATGCACAAGTTATTTGTCCTTCTTAGTTGGGTAAAGGTTATCCATAGTTCTCAATCGTGTGTAATCACGATGCTATATTGATTCAGTGTTGTGTTCTGGCTTCTATATTTTTCAGAGTGCGGAGAGTTTTTATTAGCAGAAGTCACATACATAGCCTATAACAAGGGGTTAAAAAATCCTTTTCCCTCACTCTTGTTGCATCTTTTGATGTATGTTAGGGGGAAATCTCACAATTTTGATCACTTTCATTCGGCCAAAGGGTTTGAAAATTGAACCCTTGTTTCATGTTCAGCATATGGAATTATGATTCCCTGCCCACTGTTTGGACAAAACCCATTCCACTCACTGCTATTTGCATAGTTTCCAGCCAAGTCAGACTTTTTCCGACCTTATCTTTGTTTTTCTGACCAGTCCCTACTCTGCTCTATGTGTAGACTGTTCTTTGCCTGTTTTTTTGGTGTCTTGACTGGATTTTTGGACGATTACGATTCTTTTTATTATTATTAATAATGAATATGTTTTTAATGTTATGCAAACTTTTACATTTAAACTTGTATGTGTAGCATATTGATATAGATTATTTATCCTAAAAATAAGAGTTTAGTATATAGTAGTCATTCTGCTATCCCATATAGCAATTTTGGGGTTGGAAATTCCACGTGGCTAGTTAGGATTGGTAACTGTGATCATCTAATATTGTTGCAAAATAAACGTGTTAATAATTTGATCAGTTTGGAAAAAAAACTTTAAATGGTTTCCAGTCTAGTTGATATTTAATGGCCAAGAGTGTGAAGTTTAGGAGTGCGAGAGCATACTTACTTTTTCAAGTATCATGTTAGATTTTGGCTGTAGTTTTCTTGATCAAATTATGTTGGGCGAAGTAGAGCAAGTTTGTATGTATATTTGTTTTTAATTACATTCTAATTTCTATGCGTTAACAAAAATATATCATATACAAACCCTTCATCATTGACTGATTAGCTGCAGAAAAACTTGCATAATTATTACAAATTTTTAAACTCATCTTTGAATTAAAGGATAACCCTTGCCCTTCAAAACAGCTCAAACAAAGGGCCCCTATATGCACTGGGGACTTGAGAGGCTCATGTACTTGCTTCTATGATTAGAATTTGCTATTCACTTGGTCATAAGACTATAGCTTTGCTGTGTACCAAGGTCACCATCGAGCAACAGAAGCAAGTCTGAATTTTTGTTTAAAGTTTTAGTCTATTAAGGGCCTGATTGATGATAATCCTGTTATTTACTATGTATTTATTATGATCTGTACTTTTCAGATCTTCATGCTATGGGATAAAATTATTATATAGTGCTGATGATAAAGTGGAAATACTGCAGTTATTGCCTCAGTTTAAGAAGCTTAATTTTTGCATTGTTTCTAGAAAAAAATATGTTAATCTCTATTTTTATTAACCTGTGTTTGTTAATTTAGAACAATTTAAACAAGATTGTTTGTCCCCATACATGTAGAATATAAACATTATCCAGCTGTGTTTATAAGCCCTAAATGTCACTGTTGCAGGTTTACGTATCTTAGTATAATCAGTCTTAATATGGGGTAATGATGCTTTAATTGTCTTATCTGCTTCTTTTGCTATATTTAATTATGGCAAACTATTAACATTGCACTCAGCAAAAAGAAAAACTATTGCAGTACGTAAATTCCTTGGTTTTGAGTCAACAATGCAGTTATAAATTGTTTGTTTGAAGTTTAGTTGTGAAGTGATGAACTTTAATTGTTGGGAATAATGATACTTAGAAAATATTACATCCTTGTATCACAAGATAAAATGCATTTAGTACTCATGGGTAATAGTCGCTAGCCTAGGACATATATATAATAATTATCTTGAATAAGAATGCATTCTCATTCTTATATCTCTGATTTTATCTCCTATTGCCCTCTAAACCCAAATACAAGTATGTTTAAAAATTTGTCTTCTCTGCATGAGTTGCTCTGACAATCTCCTTTTCTACATCATTGAGCAGGTTCATTTGTGGTCCGTATAAAAGCTTGATAAGTTCATAGTTGTATTACTGATGGAGGGGAAGCATTAACATTATTCAAACGTTGCTTTAATGTCTGCAAGCGCTTCTGTCATCGACTGGGTAATGTTTCTTTACCAAATGAACTATATCGACTTGGCTATTGAGATAGTATTTTGATAAACGAAGATTTGGTTCTTTCAGATGCAAATTCTATAGAGTATGATAATATCGAATTATTGTGCTGTGTGGAAAGACATCGAGAATTTCACCATTGTAGCGTTGTACTCTTGTATTCAATGGATGTTAACCTCATAATTTTAAAATTTGTATCACTTTTTTTTTGCTGCCAATTTACTCGAACACGACTTCTTTATGAGTCTATTTTAAATTGATCCATTATAAATGTTTGATTACGACGAATTTAATGTAAATTTTTGCCATATTCTATAGGATCCTATACCCACCTCCAAGAATTTGGATCTAACTGGACGAGTTGTAAAGCATACCATTATCCATCCCATTTATCTACAGTCACAAGCCAATGACATCTTTTCATCAAATTAAACTAACTTGATTACTAGCAAATTAGGTTTGATTTGGATAAGATATACTAAAAACTAAAATTTAATATAAAATTTAAAAACTATTATTCTTTTTCTTTTCCATTTTGATATAGTTTTCCATATTTATTTATATTGTATTTTTATTAAATAATTCATGTAAATAAATTGAATAAAAACTTAAATTAAAAGAAGAAAAGATATTAAAGCATCAAAGAAATAGTAAACAACTTAATATATGTTGTCTTTTTCCATTGGTATCTTTTACGACACACATAAATAATAAATAAAAATTAATAATTTGTTATATTAATAGATGATTGGGGATGAATTTAAATACCAAAACACAATACTTATTTAAATGATTTGAAGAGTTGTGTATTATTTCACAAATACGTTTTCAGTGGTTTCTAGACAAAAATGGGAGACATATCTAATAAAGATTCTTTGCTATTTAAGTAAATAAAAATACAATGATATAATATGTGCGGTAGTTGGTCTTTAGACAAAAATGGAAGACACACTTAAAAGGACTCTTGGTCTCTAGACAAAAATGGTAGTTGGTCTTTAGACAAAAATGGAAGACACACTTAAAAGGACTCTTGGTCTCTAGACAAAAATGGAAGGCATATTTAAGTCAATAACAATACGTGGGACGCAAAGTATGCAAATTTAAGAGTATAGTTGGTCTAGACAAAAATGAAAGGCACACTTAAAAAACTCTTTAATATTTAAGTCAATAATAATACTATGTATAATACATTGTATTTTCTAAAAAGTTTGTATTTATATATTTTTTCTTTATAATCGGGTTAGTAGTATAATAATATAATAATTATTTATGACTCATAAATAATTATTTAATAAAAAAAAAAATTAAGTAGGCAGTCATAATTCTTATTAATGGTAATTAAAATTTTGGTATGGAATATGCACAGTTACTTCTAATTGTGAGTATTAAGATTTTATGACTGATAAGTACTAGGTAACCAAAAATTATCAAATTCATATTTTTAATGAATTTTAGTAATAAAAAATGTAATTAATGTTTAAGTGTCAAAAATTAACAACTCTCTCCCAACTACTGTCTTAACCATGTTGCCAACCCAAACACGTTTGTGACTAAAGTCAAAATATGGGAATTGACAAATCTCATTCAGTACAACAACAAAGTCAAAAAGTGATGCATTCAAAAACCTAACTTGAAGTAGCTCACTCATTCTTTTACATATAAATCCAAATCTTGTGTGATGTTGGATTTTTTTATAAATTATTATGTTTAAGGAAAAAAAAATTAATATGGTGAAAATATTGTCATATATTTATTGGTGTTTAGATTAGAAGTGAGAATGGAAAGAAAAAAAAATAGAGTGAAACTGGATGTGAGAAAATAAATAATTTTGAATAAAAAGTAATATAAAAGTTTACAGTAGATTAGATTGATGTGATCCATTTTTTTTTTAAAAATTGTGTTATATTAAAGATCTCAATTATTCATACAAATATAATTAATTTAAATAATTTAAAAAAAGTTGTGATTACTAAATTTGAATTAGAAATTATATACACTAATAAATTGAATCTAACACAATTTATTACTATATATATATATTTATTTATTTAAAAGTACTATTTTGTGCACAGTTCTAATTTGAATTCAAGTTCCCAAAATGCAAACATAACTCCCATTTTTTTTTTCTTCGCCTAAATGCATGCATTCATTGAGAGTAAATTAGTGAATGTACTTTAATTTGTCAACTTTTTATATTTTTATGAGATTCATCATCTTCTTTGAATTTCCTCAAGGGATTACAGAAAGAAGTCATGTATATCAACTTTAGTTAAAAAGAAAAACAAGTTTAGTTGCCTAATATTAATTATTTTTTTGGTCCAAACAGAACAGTTAATGAAAATATAAGAATATGTTTACAATTCATTACTCAAAGGATATCAATAAACTATAGGAACCAAAATAAAACTTTTAAGAGGAACTATATGAAAAAGTAATGGCTAGTTAAGCAATAAGAATTTATTAAAACATCTCTATTGGAGGGGTCATAAATTTAAGATTTGAATCTTATAATTTTTACATTTGAAGAATGTTAGCATGACTATAAATGTACGACCTTGATTTTTAAATAAAACTCTAGGTGACAGTACTACAAAATATATTTTTACATTAAAAGCAGTTTTTTTCCAAATAAATATTATTCATCCAATTTTTTTTATTGTGAGTGCCTATTCCATAAAACTCTAGATGATAGTATTACAAAATAATTTTTTACATTAAAAGCAGTTTTTTATTTCAAATAAATATTCCAGGCCAAACTTTTTAGTAAATTAACTTACATTTTTTAATGTCTTTATTACACTTTCAAACTTTAAATTACTTCTGTATACTTTTAAAATGATGTTAAAAAATAAGTTATATTATTTAATATTTTAAAAATTTAAAAATTTAGTTAACAGAATAATAGGATAAATGAAATAGTAATATTATTATTTAACAAGTTTCATCTGATTGGTTTAAAACCTGTGACTTGTGAAAGACTGAAAGAGGTAGTTGAAGCAGATTTAGTTTTAAAATCATAACTTCTATCTAATACAGGTGGAGCCCTGTCAGCTTGAGATAACTACTTACCTCACTGAGAGATCTTGTTCTTCATTTTGCTTCTCTTAACAAATTAATCTCCTGTGTAGTTCTTGTTCTTGACTTGTTTCAGAAATCTAAACAAATGGGTAGTGCTAACCAAGTATGCAACATTTGTGCTCCAATCACAACTCAACAACAATCTGTATCTGTTGAGCAGATTTTGAATGACATGAAACATGCAAAGACAGAAGGTGCTGATGCTGTGGAGGTTTGGTTGGACTGCATCACCAACTTCCACCCTCTTCTTCACCTCAAAATCATCCTCCAAAATAAGCCACTACCCTTGCTTATTGCTCACAGGTCATTCATCTCACTTCAGATGTTTCTTTTAATAATTTTGTTTTAGTATGATAGGATTATCATCTATTTTCATAGTCAATTTTTTAACTTTACTACAAACTTATCCTGCTTTCAGATCTTACTCTTTGCTTGTAAGGTCAAGTGTCTGTATCTTTCTTTCACACTCTTAATCTTTTGCATTCAACGTGTTTGTTCTGTTTACTTGTTTGAAGGCCAACATGGGGAGGTAGTTTGCACAAAGGCGATGAGATCATGCGATTGGAAGCATTGCAATTAGCTGTGGAATTGGGGGCTGATTTCATAGAGGTTGAGCTGAAGGTATAGTTTTTTCTGCATTGGAAATTGTTTTCTACGGGAAATTGAAGAAGTTATATGAACGTGATAGATGCTTTTTGAGATTGATAACCTTATAAAATCCGCTTATAAGTTTTGGTTTGTACCAGTTATATATTATAAAATTTCCTTTATCTTTTATCACTTTCTTTCACGTTTAGATCATCCAATTCGCATGACACTATATATTTAAGGATGGTCTGATAGCTTGTGGCTTAATAAAATCAACAAACTCTTGTTAAGATAGATCTAAATGACTTTGATACCATATTATTTAAGTCTAACTTAATCTTATAAAACCGGTTTATGAGGTGAGGTTTGTACTCACTTATATACTATGAAATGTCATTATCTCTAGTCGACGTGAGATCTACAATATTGTGAAGCACAAATTTTATTATGAGAATGATTTATAAAAGTTTATTATATCTAATAAATGTAATTTTAATTGTCATCCATATAATTGCAGTTATATATTTATTATGTTATAAGAACTTGAATACATTTGTAAATATATAGCACCCATTGCATCATGATATCTTTGAAATAAGCCTATCACGTGTGCATTTTAGATTGGCCATGGCATATAGAGAGTAACATCCCACTTGGGTGCTTATCATTGACAGTTAACTGTATATATACATGTAATGTCTCCTTTACTTACACTGTATGGCTGTTCAGGAAGCTTCTTGTCTTCCTACCTTGGTTGAACATAGGAGAAATCATAACAGTCATGGAAAAATAATTGTTTCTTGCTATGTGGATGACATCACCCCTACGCAAGAAGAACTCCTTCAACTTGTTGCACTCATGCAAGCAACTGGATCAGATATCATCAAACTTGTTACACATGCAGCTGATATAACAGAAGTTATGAGAATATTTAGCTTGTTTCCCCATTGTCAGGCATGAGTTTTTTTCTTTCTTTTTTCTGAATCTTGTTTTCTTGGTTTCTTTAAGTGTGGAATTGAATGATTTTTGTAAAGAAGGATGTTTCTAATGTAAAAAGATGGAAACCTGACAACCAAGACTCTTCTGTTCAGATCTTTTCAACATTTTTTTGTTATAGTAAAATTAATTTTCTCATTCTCTGTTTCTATTTTATAATGTTTTCCTGATCTGGTAAGAATCTGCAGGTACCATTGATTGCTTATTCTGTTGGAGAAAGAGGACTGATAAGCCACCTTCTAAGTCCGAAATTTGGTGGGTTCTTTGTCTATGGATCATTGGCAGGAAATCCAATCCCTGGTATGCCTTCTCTTGAAAGTCTCAAGGAAGCCTATAAATTGGAGCGTGTAAATGAAGATACTAAAGTTTTTGGGCTCATCTCAAAACCAGTTAGCCACAGCAAAGGCCCTATATTGCATAATCCTTCCTTCAGACATGTAAACTACAATGGAATCTATGTCCCCATGTTTGTTGACGATCTTAAAGAATTCTTTAGCACCTATCCAAGCCCTGATTTTAGTGGTTTTAGGTATGTCACATGTTGGTATTAATCCACTTACAACTTGGAATCATATATTTCACTTTGCGGTTAACATGAATGATTGTGTTTAATAGTTTTGTTATCGCTTCTTATTTGGAAAATTGTCATCTACTTTTGTACTGCAGTGTTGGAATTCCCTATAAGGAAGAAGTTCTAAGGTTCTGCGATGAAGTCCATCCACTTGCTCAGGTTTTATTCTTTCGTTCAACATATGGAAATGTTCCATAGTGCTTGTCTTTTACCAACATCATGGCTGAACATGTATTTCCATAGTACTTCTTTGTCTTTATCTTTAGTTAACGAGTGATTTCCAACAGATGACCAAATGTTTTAGTGGGGAATATAAACATAATTGGAAAGTATGTCTTCCATGCATTAACTGATAGTTTTTATGTATTTTTCTGTAAGAGTTGGACTCTGATGTTATTCTGAAAGATTAGTCTGTCTAAATTAGTTCAAAGAAAATTAATGTTGTAACGTATGCTGTTAGTTGAAGCTAATGGTGCTCCATTGAAATGGACTTATGATGCGGTTGTTCTTCCATGTAATGAATATTTAGTAATGTATGATCAAATTGTTTCATTTCATGTTCCACAGTCTATAGGAGCTGTTAATACTATCATAAGGAGAGCAGGAGATGGGAAGCTGGTTGGTTATAATACAGATTGTGAGGCTGCAATTGCTGCAATTGAGGATGCACTCATTGGTAAGGATATAAATAGATTGATGTAAGTCTTGTAAACTTTTTCAATTCCTTCTTTCTGGGCAATCTCAAATTTCAATTGGTGTAAGTCTTACTAATACTATTTTACCGATTCCTTGAATGATTTTTTTTGTCAGAACATGGTTGCAATGATGGTGGAGCATCTTTAGGTTCACCCCTCGCTGGTCGATTGTTTGTGCTAGTTGGTGCGGGAGGTGCAGGGAAAGCACTGGCATTTGGTGCTAAAAGCAGAGGAGCTCGTCTAGTAATATTTGACATTGATTTTGGTAAAGAAATAAGGGATATATTGTGTATAATAAATTTAATTTTCCTTTGATCAATCAAGTTTGATACCTTGATGTTGCATCCACTGATTTTTCACGAAGTTAACAGTTAACTGCACTAGATCTAGGGGCTATGTTTGCTATTGTTGTGTTCCTGATTCTTGGCCCGGTCTGAGAAATTCACAGCAAGACCAATTTGGTGAAGAAATATTTTAGAGTTTTTGGGTTTATTGTGGCATACAATCATGCTTTTGAGCTATGTTTTAATATGAACTATGTATTAGAAATCCCACATAAGGATATTTCATATCATATAATATTTAGAAATCTCACTTGTTAATATAATATCAGAATTATTTAGAGTCTATCCTAATCAGAGTTGGTTAGATCTTATGAGTCAGTTTTATAAGGTTGAGTTACACTTCTCCTTCTAAATACTATGCTCCTTAGAATCTATCTCATACCAAACTTCAACACAGTGAATTGTTTTTCCTCTGTCCTGGAGTTTCTTCACTTTTTTTTTGGTCAAGGGCTTTTATTATGTTATTCTGTATGTTATTCTTATCAATTTTGCATTGACAAATGCTTTCTTATTCTCTAATTTGTCTAAAAAGACAGAGCAAAATCTCTTGCCTGTGCTGTATCTGGTGAGGCTCAGCCCTACAAAGAGTTGGTCAACTTTCAGCCAGAGAAAGGGGCAATTCTTGCAAATGCAACACCTGTAGGAATGCATCCAAGTACTGACAGAATTCCGGTGGCAGAGGTTCTACACTCTTTATTCAAATAAATTAGGAAAAAAACACAGATGCAGATTTTTAGTGTTATTTTCTATTCAGAATTGAAACCTCGTTATATTGATCTGCTTGACTAAAGTTTTCATTAAAAGTTAACCTAAGTTATGAAAATGAAACTTCACTTCTAATAAAGAAATGTAGCACAAGCATTCAAGGAATGCACTCTTAGTTGTGTCCTTAAAAAAATGTTTGATGTGAGTTTAGTTATTGTTGCTTGTGTCTTCTTGAAGGGAACTTTGGAAGATTACTGGTTAGTGTTTGATGCTGTATATACACCAAGAAGAACAAGATTACTGAAGGAAGCAGATGGTGCAGGAGCAACAACTGTGGGTGGAGTAGAAATGTTCCTAAGGCAAGCTATTGGTCAGTTTAATCTTTTCACCGGCCTAGAAGGTACAATCTTCTTTTTCTCTTTTCACGGAACCTTTTTTTTATCCCTCAACTCTATTTTTAGTTATTCATTTGCACTCTAAAATTCAAAATTCTTAATTTTTGTTTATTTGAGTAATATAAAAGCTATATAGAGCAAATTACAATAAGATCTCAATAGTTTAGGTAAGTAATATTATTTACATGAGCGTTCATTTTTTTAAACTTTACAAGAAATTTGAATTTAATATCCATTAGAAATCAAATTAATATTCTTTTCACAAGCCTATAATTCGTATAGAATAGAAATATGGGACAAATACTTCCACCATCACTACTATCACCACCCGAACTTTCCTTGCACATAAGGTAAAAAAAAAATCCAAATTACAAAATCCCATCCATAATTATTCATATCCATATTAGTTTTAATTCATTTAAATGGATTTATTTCAAATTCAAATTCATATTTTTGAATTTTAAATCCAATCCATTCAATTGGATATGGATTAGATACATTTTTGAATTATCCAAATTGCATTTTGGATGGATTTTGACTTGGTCCGATCCAAGTTAAGTCAAGACAATCTAGCCGATGTCGAACCGAGCGGGTCCGGGTCAATGTCGAGCCGAGTGGGCCCAGACAGATTTCGAGTCGAGCTGGCCCGGGCCAATGTCGAGCTGAGCAAACCCGAGCCAATGTCGAGCCGAACGAGCCAGGCCAACGTTGAGCCGAACAAGCTCGGGTCGATGTCAAGCCAAAGGAGCCCAGGTCAATGTCGAGTTGAACGGGTCCGGACCTATGTCAAGTCTCCCGTGCCAGGGTCGATGTCAAGTCGATTGGGCTTGGGCCAATGTCGAGCCAATATCGAGCCGAGCAGGCCCGAGCCAATGTCGAGTCTCTCGAGCCTGGGCTGATGTCAAGCCGAACGGGCCCAGGCCAATGTCGAGTTGAGCAAGGTCGGGCCGATGTCGAGCCGAACGAGCTCGAGTCAATATCGAGCCGAACGAGCCCGAGTCAATGTCGAGTCTCCCGGGCCTGGGTCGATGTTGAGTCGATTGGGCCCGGGCTAATGTCGAGCCGAACGAGCTCGAGTCAATGTCGAGTTTCCCGGGCCTGGGTCGATGTCGAGTCGATTGGATCCGGGCCAATATCGAGCAGACCGGGCCCAAGCCAATGTCGAGCCAAAAAGGCCCAGGTCAATGTCGAGCTGAGCAATCCCGGGCTGATGTCTTGTCGAACGGGCCTGAGTCAATGTCAAGTCTCCCGGGCCTAAGATGATGTCGAGTCGATTGGGCCTGGGCCAATGTCGAGTTGTCCGGGCCCGAGCCAATGTCGAATCTCCCAGGCCCGGGCATATGTAGAACCGAACGGGCTCGGGTCGATGTCGAGTGGAGCGGACGCGAGTCGATGTCAAGTCGATTGGGCCCTGGCCGATGTCGAGTCTCCCGGGCACAGGCCAATGTCGAGTCTCCCGGGCCGAAGTCGAGCCGATTGGGCCCAGGCCAATGTCGAGCCGAGCGGGCCCGAGCCATTGTCGAGTCTCTTGTGCCCGGGCTGATGTCGATTAGAGCAGGCTTGGGTCGATGTCAAGTCGATTGGGCCAGGTTCAATGTCGAGCAGAGCAAGCCCAAACCGATGTCGAGCTGAACGGTCTCGAGTCAATGTCAAGTCTTCCGGGCCTGGGCCGATGTCGAGTCGATTGGGCCCAGACCAATATCAAGCCGACCGGGCCTGAGCCAATGACGAGACAAACGGGCCCAGATCAATATCGAGCTGAGCAATCTCGGGCCGATGTCTTGTCAAACGGGCCCAGGTCAATGTCGAGTCTCCCGGGCCAGGCCGATGTCAAGTCATTTGGGCCCGGGCCAATGTTGAGCCAACCGGGCCCGAGCCAATGTCCAATCTCCTAGGCTCAGGCAGATGTAAAACCGAATGGGTTCGGGGCATTGTCGAGTGGAGCGGACCCAGGTCGATGTCAAGGCGATTGGGCCCTGGCCAATGTCAAGAGGAACAGGCACAGACCGATATCGAGTCTCCCGGGCCGAAGTCGAGTCGATGGAGCTCAGGCAATGTCGAGCCGAATGTGCTCGGGCCGATGTCGAGTGGAGCGAGCCTGTGTCTATGTCGAGTCGAATGGGCCTTGGCTAATGTCGAGCAGAGCGGGCCCATTCCGATGTCGAGTCATCCAGGCCTGAGCCGATGTCGAGCCGAACGGGCTCGGGCCGGTGTCGAGTGGAGCGGGTATGTGTCTATGTCGAGTCGAATGGGCCCTGGCTAATGTTGAGCAGAGCGGGCCCAGGCCGATGTTGAGTCGTTCGGGCCTGGGCTGATGTCGAGCCAAACGGGCCCAAGCCAATGTCGAGTTGAGTAAGCTCGGGCCTATGTCGAGCCGAACGGGCCTGAGTCAATGTCGAGTCTTTCGGGCTTGGGCCGATGTCGAGTTGATTGGTCACGGGCCAATATCGAGCCGATCGAGCCTGAGCCAATGTCAAGCCAAACGGGCCCAGGTCAATGTCGAGTTGAGCAATCCTGTGCCGATGTCTTGCAAACGGACCCAGGTCAATGTTAAGTCTCCCAGGCCTAGGCCGATGTCAAGTCGATTGGGCCCGGGCCGATGTCATGTCGATTAGGCCCAAGCCAATGTCTAGTGTAGCAAGCCCGGGCCGATGTCGAGCCAAACGGGCCCAACTCAATGTTGAGTCTCCCGGGCTTAGGTCAATGTCGAGGGAGTGGTCCCGGGCCAATATCGAGTCGACGGGCCCGAGCCAATGTCGAGTCTCCCGGGCTGAAGTCGAGTCGATTGGACTAGGGCAAATGTCGAGCCGAGCGTGCCCGAGCTAATGTCGACTCTCGCGTGCCCGGGCCGATGTCGAGCCGGGCTCGAGCCGATGTGGACTGGAGCGGGCCTGTGTCTATGTCGAGTCGAATGGACTGTGGCTAATGTGGAGCAGAGCGGACCCGGGCTGATGTCGAGTCGTCCGGGCCACGGCCGATGTCGAGCCGAACGGGCCCGAGTCAATGTCGAGCCGAACAGGCCCGGGTCAATGTCGAGTCTTCCAGGCCTGGGTCGATGTCGAGTCGATTGGTCTCGGGCCAATGTCGAGTCGTCCGGGACTGGGCCAATGTCGAGCCAAACGGGCCCAGGTCAATGTCGAGTTGAGATATCCCGGACCGATGTGTTGCCTAACGGGCCTAGGTCAATGTCGAGTCTCCCGGACCCAAGCCGATGTCAAGTCGATTGGGCCCAGGCTAATTGCGAGTTGAGCAAGCCCGGGCCGATGTCGAGCCGAACGGGCCTGAGTCAATGTTGAGTCTCTTGGGCCTGGGTCAATGTTGAGTCGATTGGTCCCGGGTCAATATCGAGCTGAACGGGCCCGAGCCAATGTCGTGCCAAACGAGCTCGGGCCGATGTTGAGTGAAGCGGACTTGTGTTTATGTCGAGTCGAATGGGTCCTAAATAATGTCGAGCAAAGCAGGTCCGGGTCGATGTCGAGTCGTCCGGGCCCAGGACAATGTCGTGTTGAGCAAGCCCGGGCCGATGTCAAGCTGAACTGGCCCGATGTCGAGACGATTGGTCGCGGGCCGATATCGAGCCGACCAGGCTAGGGCCGATGTCGAGTCGAACGAGCCTGAGTTAATATCGAGTCTCTCAGTCTTGGTTGATGTCGAGTCGATTGGGCTCGGGTCGATGTCGAGTCGAACGACCCCAAGTAAATGTCGAGTCTCCTGGGCCTGGGTCGATGTCGAGTCGATTGGACCCGGGCCAATATCGAGCCGATCGGGCCCGTGCCAATGTCGAATCTCTCAGGCTGGGGCCGATGTAGAACCGAACGGGCCCGGGCCCATGTCAAGCCGAACAGGCACAAGCTGATGTCGAGTCTCCCGGGCTGAAGTCGAGCCGATATGGCCTGGGCCAATGTCGAGCCGAGCGGGCTCGATCCAATGTCGTGTCTCCCGTGCCCGGGTCGATGTCAAGCCGAACGGGCCCAAGCCAATGTCGTGTTTGTTGGGTTTAATAGTGCCAAAGTTCAAGAGGGGGGGTGAATTGACCTTTTAAAACTTCTTCGCAGAAACAGTGTTTAACCCAGTTTTGCAGAAAATAAATCGATTTATGTAAAAATGAACA